>VFSW01000964.1_pt1 | contig 42725 bp, 20 predicted proteins | sample 5358111 | NCBI WGS metagenome assembly VFSW01 (sample SAMN11554181, study PRJNA540505) | mine drainage metagenome | isolation source: sediment from site ElyBrook_90M | place: USA: Ely Copper Mine, Vershire, VT | collected 2017
GGCGGCGCCCCCCCCCGCCGCCCCCCCCCCGCCCCGGGCGCCCGCGCAGGCCCGGCGGGTCGCCCCCGCCGCGCCCCGCGCGCGGGGGGCGCGCCCGCTGCCTGCGCGGGCGACGACGGTGACGCCGCCCCGGTCCTCGTCAGCTCCCAGGACTGCAGTGACCCCGAGCTCGAGGGCGCCTCCGGAGCTCGCATCCACCCTCGACACCCGCGAGATCTTGGCGAGCTGCTCGAGCACCGCGAACTGCATGTCGGTGAGCCGGCCCTCGGCTCCAACACCCGCCGTGGTCCGAGCCTCCGAAGGAAGCAGCTCGAGCAGACCCGGCGCGACCAGGGGCGGCAGCCCATTGGCGGGGCGCCGCTGGTCCAGCGCGCGCGGCGGTGCCGCATGGACCACCGGTGCCAACCCCTCGGGCCCCTTCGCGAGCGTCTGGAGCACCTCCGGCCAGCCGCCTTGCCTGGCCACCCGCGGCTTCGCCGCTTCCTCCGGCGCCGCTTCCGCCAGCTCGAAGGCCCCGCGGAGGAGCAGGTGGAGGAGCCAGGCGGTGGTGAGCACGAACGCGAGCGCGAGCAGGAACGGAGGGACCCGGTAGGGCGGCTGCACCCCTGCGGCCAGCCCGATCCCGAGCAGCACGATGAGCCCGACCGCGTACCACCGTGCCCAAAGCAGGAAGGACTTTGCGGGCTCCCAGAGGCGTTCGCACCCCGCCCGCTTGCGCCAGAACGGTAGGGCCTCGCGCCGCTCGATGAGGTTGTCGTAGAGGTCGCCGGCGACGACGATTCGCGAGATGCGCGACGCGAACGAGTACACCACCAGGAACAGCAGACCAGTCAGCACAAGGGCGCGCGGGGGATTCGCCGAGAGCGGCAATGCCAGCGCGGCAGCAGGGAGGCGACCGAGGGTGAGCGTGTCGTAAACGGACTGTCCCGAGGCGAGCCGCAGCTGCATCCGCAGCACAGGCTCGACGAGCGCGAGGACCGCGACGGCGAACCCCAGTGCAACTGCAGCGGCGAGGTACGATGGCCCGTGGCTCGCGATTAGCAGCGGAACCTTCTTCTCGGTCTTGCTCTTCTCCCTTTCCTCCTTCTCCTCTCCGGCCTCGCCGCTCGCGGCAGCCTCCGTTGCCTCACCTTCACCCTCCTTGCGGGCCGCCGCCGCTTTCTTTAGCGAACGCCCCGTCGCCAGCCGCCAGAGCCACCGGATCGGCAGGTAGATCGGCATCACGAACGCGCCGATGGGGCTCCACGCCAGCTCGATGCCGATCACTTCCAGCAGCGGCAGCGCCCCCTTCTCGCCCGCCTCGGCACGCGCCCGGATGAGACGCCGGGCTGACCACTGGTTACCCACGGCCCCCGCTACGTGCAGCCCTGCGAACGCGATCACGACGAGCGCCGCGCTGCCGATCGAGAGCTTCCCGAGCAGCTCGACGCACCATGCGACCGCGAGCGGAACGAGGGCCCCGAGCCCTCGCATCAGGGCGGTGAGCATGCCCATCATCTGGCCTTGCCGCCGAAGCGATCGAAGACGGTCTTGATCTCTTCGCTGAGCCCCGTCAGCACATGGATCGGATCATCGCTGCGGGGCACGAACGGGTTCTCGTGGCGGCTCATGTGGCGACGGTGCATGAGCGGCAGCTGCGGCGCGATCCCCTGCGCCAGCGTGAGCAGATAGGCCGCGTGCGTGCGGACCGGCGCCGTGCGCAGCTTGATGTCGGAGCGCGTCCGCGGCAGGAGCCCCGAGAGGCGAGGCCGGAGCACCAGGTCGGAGTGGGCTATGATCAGCACTCCGTCGTCGTCGAGCCCCTCGGATCCGGTCAGGTACCCCGGGAATCCGAGCTGGGCAGCGCTCTGCCTGGACAGCGCGTCGATGCGCGAGGCGATCGACGCGGCGAAGCGCGGGTGCTCGCAGCTCTCCTCCGCGAGCAGCGGAGCAAACCGATCACGTCCGAGCGACAGCAGCGCCGGGCGACTCGAGAACCAGGTGCCGTCACGCCATGCGTGGACGGGTGCCGACGCCGCGATGACGTCGGGCAAGAGCGTCCGCTGCGCCTCGGGAGTCCCGACGGTGTCGTCGAAGTAGGCGAGGACATCCGCCGGGTCTACGAGGGCGAGGCGCGCGCGCCCCGGCGCCTGGAGCAGGTCGGTGAGGTCGTCGTCGGGCGGCTTCGCATAGGTTGCGCTACCCGTGGTGCGTACGCCGAGGTCCTCTGCGCAGCGCCGCAGGTCGCGGTCCGCGGCATCGGCCGCCATGCGGATTCTCCTCGCGAGGGCGGCGTCGATGCGAGCCTGCTCCTCGGCGAGCGAGGCCACGCGACGACGGATCAGCGCGGTCATGAACCCGATGCGCGCGCCAAGGAACGAGAAGATCGAGCCCTGCGGGCCGACGACGACGTTCCGGATCGCGTCCGCTGCGCTTCTCATGGCCTCGCGGAGGGCCCGGATGCGCACGCGCCGCTGCCGCTCGAGGAGCATGCGCGTGAGCAGCACCGCCGCGACGGCCCCTATCCAGGGCATGAGTTGGGTGAGGATCCACTCCAGGACCCCGGGATCGCGATGGAGCTCGAGCCCCACCGACGCCGCGAAGGCGAGGGCTCCGGCCACGACAAAGCCGAAGGGAACGACCAGGAGCTCGGCGAGCTGCATCGGGGGACGTCGCGGCACGCTCGCCGCAGCGTCGCGCGTCGCCGAAAACGACTGGCGTATGGCCTCGAACGGATCGGGCAGGCGCTGGGAGAGCGCAGCGCGCTGGGCCTGGTCGACCTCGCGATCTCGCGCGGCGAGGCGCTTGCGTTCCTCGTCGACAAACCGGCCCAGGCGCGAGATCGGGATGGAGAGCACAGACCCGTGGCGGATCAGCGCCACGGTCGCGTCGCTCTGCTCGCGGATCCGCTCGACGCTGGTCTGGCCGACGGTCTTGGCGACCTGGCGCAGCTCGATCATGTTGCGGTCCATCGCCCCACGCTCGGCGACGATCGGTTTCCATCCATCGAGGATTACCTTGGCCACGCCGGCGCAAGCTTCCTCGGAGTACGCCGCCTCGACGTCGTCAGGATCGGGGTCGGCGGGGATGTCGGCGAAGGGCGCGGAGGCCTGATCGGCGAGACGGTCGCAGTCGGCGGTCAGCGTGCGCACGACGCCCTCCGAGGACGCCACGAGCGGGCGCAGCAACCTCTCGTCGCCGGCGTCCTGCGGCTCGCCGACGAGTGCGCGGTCACTCGGTTTTCCGTAGAGCAGCTCACCGAGCGCCATCCGCGCGATGCGCCCGGCCAGGTATTCGCGGATGCGGTCGACGGGCAGCTCCAGCTCGATGCAGCCGAACGTTCCGAAGGCGTCGCGGCCGTAGGGGCCCATCATGATCGAGCGGAGCCAGTCGTCGGCGCCGAGCGCGGAGCGCATGCAGAGGCTCACGAAGTCGTGGCTCTGCAAGACCGACTCCTCGAGGGACAGGACCCCTCCCTCGTTGACGCGCGAGCACACGTAGACCACCGGCACGAAGCGCTCGTTGCTCGGGAGGCGGAAGAGGGCGCGGCGGAGGCGCAGCAGCGCGTCGAGCATCGCCGCCTCCTCATGGCGGACGGCCACGATGAAGTCCTGCGGGCCGGAGGCCTGCCGTGGCACGGCGAAGCTCGCGTTGGGGAACCAGAGCACCGGAACGATCGACAGGTTGCGGGCGAAGCCTCCGCGGAACTCCTTGAAGACCGCCGTGAACGCGCGAAACAGCTCGGCGTGCAGCAGCGCCACCACTTCCCACGCGACGGCTCGCGCGAAGGGCTCGCCCAGATCGCCGACGACGTAGACCTGGACCCGCGGCGGTCGCCCCACGCTGCGGTGGGTCGTCTGCGAGAGGTAGCGCGTGTCGAGCAGGCTCGTTACCGTCTGGCGCAGGCTCGCACGGAGCTCGCGCAGCGACTGCTCGTAGGCCGGGCGCTCACTCTTCCTGGCCAGGACCACCTCGGAGAAGATCTGGCCCTCGGCGTCGAGCGCGCCGGGACCGAGCGCGCCCAGCGCAGCCAGGCGTTCGTCGAGCTGGACGAGCACCATATCGGTCGGATCGAGGCCCGGGGCGCGCAGCCGCCGCAGCCGCGCCCCTGCGACCTCGTGCAGGCTCATGGCCTCCACGGACGTGGGCACGGGCTTGCCGGCGTTCACGGGCCTGTCCTTCGCCTTGCGCCAGAGCACCTCGGCGATGAGATCGGTCGACTGCGCGAGCGCCTCGGCGTCCTGCCGCTCCTCGTCGCTCAGGCCCTGCTCGTCCGGTGCGGGCGCGCGCTCGTGATTGCGGAGCTCCCAGAAGAGCTCGAGCAAGCCGCGGTAGCAGAGCCCCCCGAAGCGCTTGAACTTCGCTTCGATGCCCTTCTCGAGCTCGTCCTGCCGCGCCTGGTCGTCATCGAGGGCGTCGTAGAACCCGTGCAGCCAGAGCGGCAGGGCGACTACGGCGTACCCCTCCTCCGCGCGCACTTGCCGCGTGGTCCATCCGACCGTCTCCCAGGGGATCCTCAGGAGATCACGGGGGTCGAAGGCCGACTCGTGACCGACCGCCGGATCGAAGCACGATCCTGGCGCGTGGCCAGCCCGAACGGCGTCAAGGAGCCGCGCCGCGTGAGCCTCATCCCCCTCCTTCTTCTCCACCTCCGAGGCACGCTTCGCGCGCAGCCTGAGCACGGCGGCCAGGTCGACGACCGCGGCGAGCGTATCGGGGTGCTCCCATCCCAAGCGCTGCTTGCGTTCGGCGAGCATGACCTCGAGGTCCATGATCGCCTCCGGGAGCGAGCCTTCCGACACGAGCAGCGCGGCCCTCTCGTGCTCGATCAGCACGACGTGTCGCTCGATGATCGCGCGGTGCTCCGGGGCGAGAACATCGCCCGGGGTCGCGCGGGCCGGGGTCCGTCCCAGTGCGCTCCGGGCCAGCTCGAGGCCGCTCTCGAGAGCCTTCCTCGCGTCGCTCGCTATTCGCTGCGCGAGGTACAGCCGACCGAGGCTGTGGCTCGCGACGATCTTGTGCGCCAGAGCGCCGGATCGGTGCTCCGGGATCAACTGGTCGTCGGTGAAGGCGAGGACCGCTTTGAGGGCGTCGATGGCCTCGCGCAGCTCGCCACGCTGCTCGTGGAATCGCGCCAGCCGGTGGCGTGCAATCAGCTTGCGACTGTGCGCGAGCTTGGCGCTGGCTGGGTCGAGGTTCTCCTCCGAGCTGTCCGCCACCTTCCCGAGCTGCTGCCCCTCGGTGTCGTCCTCGTGACCATTCGCGGCTGCGACCTCGGCCCACTGAAGGCGTGCCGCTAGTAGCTCGGGGTCGCCGGCGGGACGTGCCCCGAGGCGCGCAACGAGCTCCTTGGCCACTGCCGCCGCCCCCTGGCAGATCGCTTTCGCGCGGTCCCGGAACAGTTCCACTCCCGTTGCAAGCCGCCCGTGCGCGACCTTCTGCCGGCCCGGTGAGGAAGCGCGGACAGACTCGCCTTCAGGCCGCACACCGACGTCGACCTCGCGCTGGTGTCGCTCCAGGCAGTCCACGGCCTCGAGGCAGAGGTTCGTGGTGATCCGGCCGAGCTCGATCGTCGCGCGCATCGTGGTGAGCACGTCCGCGTGCTCGAGACCGAGCCCGGTCTCCTGTCTCGCCTTCAGCGCCTCGTAGCGCGCGAGCAGGGCCTGCGACGCGGTGATCTCGTCCAGCGCCACCGCGAGGTTGAGGTCCAGCCTGGCCAGGAGACGCCGCTGGCCATCCGGAGCGTGGACCGCCTCAACCTCCGGCGCTGCGCCGCGCTCCTCATCCTCCTCCTCGGGCGCGCGCGTCGCCGGGTTGAACGACAGGCGGCGGAGCGCGCGGCGCGCCCTCGCGAGCTCCCTCGCCTGCTGCACTCCGTCGCGCTGCAGCGCGCGGAAGAGCGTCCTCCACGTCTCCTGTTCGTGAAAGTGTACGGTCGCGAGGCGACCTACGCCGACGACGACATGGTCGCTCTCCACGTGCCGCGCCAGATCTCCCGACGTGATGAGCCGCGCCGCGAGTGCCTGTTGCGCGATCGCGTTCACCTCCCCGCCCACCAGGTGCTGGTACTCGTCGACGCCGACGCCGTGGACCAGCGCGTCGTCGTCGAGCTCGAGGTTCGACATGCTCGCCGGCTCGCGCAGCCGGGCGGGCATCCTCGCCGGGTCGAACCCCTCGACCCCCTGCGCGAGCAGATCTTCGATGGCCCTCCTCGGAGCGCGGACCCCGGCGTCGAAGACGCGGCGCCTCCAGTCGCCCGGCTGGACGTCGGCGTAGAGGCTGGCCCCGTCCTCCGCCTCTTCCACCCGCAGGGGCCACGGCGATGGATCCTTGCCCTCGGCGTAATGGCTGGCCCGCACGAGGGCATCGGCGATGATCCGTGGCGACTGTCCCGCCCGGATCCGCTGAAGGAACGGCGTCACGAAGAGGTCGAGCCTGGGATCGCGTGCGATCTCGATGCGCAGCAGCTCGTGTGCGCGCTCGATGTCGGGGTTGAGGTCGCGCCACTCGAACGTCCGCAGACGGCGAGCCGTCGCGCTCTGCTCGGAGACCAGGTCGCCGTCTTCCTGGACGACACCGAGGTCCCGCGCAAGGGCGACCTGGTACATGCCGCGGAAAAAGCGGATGAGGCCCATGGCGCGAAGAAATAGGAAGTCCAGCGCGCGGACGGGCTCGTCGCCCTCCCCGATCTCGTCGGCCAGCCGCCTCGAGTCCACGTCCTGCGCCCGCCAGGCGTCGTGGTCATCGTCCTGGCCGCGAACGTGGACGAGCCGGAGGTTGGCGAGCCGCGGGTCGTCGCTGGCGTCGCGAGCGCGCTCCCACGTCTGGCCCAGCTGCTCGAGCAAGGCCAGACCGTAGCGCCCAAGCCCCAAGACGATCGTGGGTTCGTCGGCGAGCGTCGAGGGACCGCTCGCCCCCTTCTCGTTCACGGTCACTGGCAGAGCATCCTTCAGCGCTTCAGGCGGTTCTTCATGTCCTCCGGGCTCAGCGCCGAGAAGAGCCCGTGGCCCCTGCGCTCCCCTCGCGGCAGCCCAGGGGTGCTGCGCAGCGAGTTTTTGAAGTCGTAGAGCAGCCGGATGGACTGCGAGACCGGGTCGACCTCGTCGGTCACGAACTCGCGGGGTTCCCGCGGGGCCGCTCCCGCAGGCTCGTCGATCGAGATCGGGTCCACGCGCAGGCCGGATTCACGTCGGCGCAGGTCGAGCGTGTCGTACAGCTGCTCGAGCGCGCTCGTCAGCTTGAGCTCGACATTCTCGAGATCCTCGAGCACCCGCTGCTGCTCCTCGATCGGGTTGCGCCCATACCGCGTCCGCAGCCCCTCGCGATGCCGACGCCACGCGCCCGGTAGACGGATGAGCGACTGGATGACGCGGGGGACCCTCCCTTCGCGGACCATCGTGCAGGTCTCGCGGTACGAGCGGTACAGCTCGGGGCTGCTGGCGAGGATCTCCGGCACCCGCAGGACCGCCTCGCCGAGCGAGCTGCCGATGACCGGCTCCTCGCCGGTCAGCTCGTCGGGATCGCTGCTATCCCACTCGATGCGCCGGATGCGCTCCTCGAGGGGCATGCGGATCACCCAGACCCGCTCGCCATGTCGACCCGACTCCTCGCGCCAGTATATGCACGTGTCGGCGTCGGCAATGCCGTAGCTCTTCTCACCCGCGAGGCTGCCCTTCTTGCCGTCGCCGACCCACTTGACGTCCAGACGGTCGTTGCGGCACTTGATCTCCGCGCGCTCCTCCTCCGTGACGAACGAGTCGAAGATCAGCTTCTGGGGGACGCTGAGTAGCGTCGCGAAGTCGAGCACCGACTCCCGGATCCGCTGCTGGCGATGCGCCTCCTCGACCGATGCTGGATCGAGGTCGGGGAGCGTGTCCTCCCAGTTCTTGTCGATGTGGAGGACCTTCGACCGCTTCGCAAGCCCCTTGAACTGGTAGTAGCAGGCGCGCAGTTCGCGGAGCCGACCGAAGACGTAGAGCGGCACGTTGAGCACCGCGCGATAGAAGACGACCTGCTTGCGGTCCTCCACATCCTTCGTGATGACCTTCGGCGGCTTGAGTCCGAGGCTCTCGTCCATGACCTCCTTGAGCAGGCCCCCGTAAAGCTCCTCGTGCACCGCCGCGAGGAACACCTCGTCCGGCCGGACACCGCCCTGGCTCAGGTGCTTCTCGTCGAGGTAGCAGAGCAGGTCGGACTTCTCCTTGATGAGGCGCTTGAGCTTGTCGCGCAGGTAGTCCCGGTGGATGGGGTTTCGAACGTTGATGTCTGCTTCTCCCCGAGTGGCCGCGATGAGCTGCCCAACCGCATCGGTGTTGCCGTCGTCAACCTTCTCCCGGTTCGTCAGGTAGAGCGCGCGGTACTTGATCTCGAGGAGGAGCGCTTCGAGGAGCGTGATGCCATACCGGTCCGCCTCGATGCTGCTCCTCAGGTCGCCCTGGATCTTGTGGCGCAGCGCCTCGGCGATCTCGTTGGTTACCTCGGCGTAGAGCTTGCTGAGCGCGTCGCCGGGTGTCCCCTCGCCGCGCAAGCGGCCAGCTGCCAGCCGGTCGATGGAGACGGCGATCGTCTGGGCTAGCGTCTTGTTGCTCGACAGGTGCAGCGCCGGCAGGCTCCTGATCTTGTCCTCGAAGTAGAAGTCCCACATGCGGCGGCCGCTCTCGATCTGCAAGGCCTCGCCGTCGAGCAGGAACGCGTCGGTGTCGTCCTTCGAGCCCTGTACGCGCAGCTTCTCGGCCTCGGCGGTCTCGTGGGCGCGGAGAGCTGCGAACTGCTCCTGGAGATCGGTGAAGACGGCGGCATGCGCGACGATCTTCTTCTGGAAGCTGTCGAGCTTCGTCCGGTAGGCGTCGAACAGGGCTCCCTCGATTCGACGCACCGCATCCTCGAGCGCGGTGCGAGTGCGGGCCCGGATGTTCTCTTTCCCGATCAGCTCCTCCTCGGCCACCGCAGGCGTCGCGCTCGCCGCTTGCCGCTCATTCTTGGCAGCCTCTGCGTCCTTCTCCGCCGCGGTCTCCCGCTTCTTCTTCTCCTCGTTGCACGCACCAACCAGCGCTTCCACAGTGTCGAGCACCGAGAGCAGGGCGTAGCGCCTCTCGACGAGGTTCGTCGTCAAAGCGTCCGGCGATGAGATGAACTCGAGCCCGTCGAGCCATGCGAAGCCCGGGGTCCAGTCGAGACCGGCGGGGGCCATGCGCTCCGAACGATCGAGCAACGTGGAGATCTTCTTTCTCCCTTTCCCCTCGATGTACTTGATCTGATCCTCGAGCTCGGAACGGGAGGTCTTCTCGGAGACGGTGTCCTTCTCCAGACCGACGAGGGCCTTCACACTCTTGTTCGCCGTAGTGGCCGACTCACGCTCGCTGGCCCAGGCCTCGCCCTCCTCCTGAACGCTGTCCTCGATCTCCTGTCGCGCCTGCTCGTACACCTTGCAGAGCCACCTGGACCCCGACCCCTTCCCGGACGAAGACTCGAGCGCGTTGAGCGCGAAGTGGGCCATGGAGAGACCGAGCTTGCCCGCCTCGGTCGACAGGCGATTCTTGAAGTTCAACAGGTTGCTGATCGCCTTCGGGGGCGATGCCACCGCCATGGCAGCGGCATCGACACTCCTCACGCCCCCGTCCGGTCCGGGGAGCACACGGAAACCGTGTCCGTGACGGAAGACCTTGGTGAAGAACTCGACATCGCTGTCGGCTTCGATCTCGGCATGCGCGAGCATCCGCACGCGCTTCTGGAACAGCCTGTTCCTCAGGCGCTCTCGCTCGCTGGCGGCCCTGCGCTCGAAGTCGCTCTCCTTGACCTGCCGGCCGCTGCCATCGAGCGCCTCGATCTCGAAGAAGCTCTTCGAAACGTGACGGTACACATCCTCCGGCGGAATCCCCTGCAGGAAGCTGTTCTCGACCACGGCGATGCCGCCACGGCGTGCGCAGTACCGGAGCAACGTTCTGTCGGGGACGTGGAGCACGGCGGCGCCGAGGGCCCCGTAGAAGCTCGTGTAGCCCGGTATGTTCTTCGCCTCGAAGTCGTACGGTACGAGGAAGCGCTGGTGTTGCGTGTAGTTGTCGAAGTCGCCCGCCTGCTCTCCGTAAATCGGCGTGTATAGCTGCAAGAACAGAGCGTCACCTGCCGCTCCCAGCACGTCGTCCACTGCAAACGACTCCGGGCGGTCGATGATCCAGAGCACCTCGAACGGCTTCGTGTTCACCGTCCGCCGCGACGGATCCGACGGGTTGTAGTGCAGCACCCGAGTACCGTCCTCGGGGAAGAACTTCGACTCGGGCGCGCCGAGTTTCATCAGGTACTCGGTCTCCTTGAGAGCCGCGTACCCGTTCGCGAAGATGCCGTCCCTGTTGGCACCGACCTTGTCCTCGAACACCGACGAGAGCGCCGCGACCCCGAAGATGAGCGGCTTGCCGAACTGCGCAGCGAGGTCGCGGAGCAGGTAGGCGACCGGAAGGTGTGAGCCCGACCCGGTGCCACCGGCGACCGAGTACGCGATGACGATGCGGATCTCGGAGCTATCGAGGCGCCGGTGTCCGTGGGCTTGGTCCTTGAGGTCGGCGAACAGCTTACGGAACCGCGCGACGAAGTCCTTGTGCTTGATCTGGTAGTAGACGCCCAGGCGCGACTCGATCCGGATCTGCCCTGCCCCCGCGGTGTCGCCCGACCGGAACCGGTAGTTCTGGGGCACCCACTGCGTGAAGTAGTCGTCGGGGTCGAGGTACGCTTTGCCCGCGGCGAGGCGGCTGTACTCGGCCTTCTCGAAGTCGCTGACGAGGAACAGGTCGTCGCCGACCTCGCGATACTTCTCGAGGTCGTGGATGTTGGTGTCGACGTACGCGAACTTGGAGAGCTCGCGGTACCGCTCGTTGAAGTCGGGGCGACGCGCGAGCTGCGTGTAGACACGGTTCACCAGCTTGCAGCCCGCGCCGCCCAGGCCGACGAAGAGCGTCGGAGCAACCTGGCTAGGCTTGACGAGAAACTCCTCGACGATGGGAGACGTGCTTGCCTGCGTCATGAGATACCCAACCTACCCTTTCACCTGGCCACGAGACGGATTCGTTCGTCCCCTTCTTCGGAGTCGAGCGGGAGCCGCTCGTCGAGCGGCCCCACGGACATGTATTCTTGCGCGGTTGCCTTTGCCCCGGCGGGCAGCTGCACCTTGAAGTCCCACTGCTGGAGGTGAATCGACGTCTGCGTCCGCGGCAGACGCACGAAGCACCTGGGCGGGGAGTCCGGTTCGACACTGGCTAGGACGAAGAACCCCGGCGTGCGCGGCAGAGCATCCGTCGCCTCCTGCTGCCTCACGGACCCGACTGGAGCAATGAGCGTCAGGGTCCACTCGATGCTCTTCGGCGGCTTGATCTTCGGCTGGGCCCTCATCGCCTCGCGGTACACGCGGCCGAACGCGGCGAGGACCCCCAGGTTCCTGAACCAGTGGCCGAGGCGCTCCCGCCCGCTCGGGGAGTCCTTCTTGATCGGCGGGACGTACTTGGAATCAAACCTGGCCCCGGGGAGCTTGATGTATAGCTGATCGGAATTGAACACCTTGATGAAGTACGTGTTCCTGTAGAGGTTGCGCAGCAGCCAGAGGACGACGAGGAGCGCAAGGATCCGGAGCGCCCACATCACTTGCGAGCCGTGACACGCCCACCAGCTGCCCTGGCCGACGGTCACGTCCACGGGGATCTCGCGCGACTCTGCACCCCCGCCGGGCGCACGAAGCGTCAACGTCGTGTGATACGTGCCCTCGCCGCAGCAAGGCGCGACCCGGACCGAGATGGCCGAGTCACCCGATCCATCGCTCGCGATCCGGAGCTCCGAGGCCTGCAGCAGGGTATCCGCGGGCATCTTTGCCGCGCCGTTCGCGGGCATGAACCCGAGGCGCAGGTCCTTAGAGGGCCACCCGTCGGCTGGCGGGGAGACGGACGCGCTCAGGCGCAGGTCACCCCTCTGGTTGCCGGTGATCGGGATCTTCACGGTGGCCTGACCCGTACGGTCAGCCTGGACCGCTAGCTTCTCCGGCAGGCCCAGCTCCGCGTGGAGCGCGCCGGTGACCGGGATCTCGAGCGCGGGGAGCGACTTCGCTTCCAGTCGAATCCTCACCTTGGCGAGATCGGCATCCAGCGTCGGATGTGTGAGCGAGCAGAGCGGATCTATGCTGACGCCGAGCGTGTGCGGGCCGGGCGAGAGGTTCACCTGTCCGCCCGGCTGCACCTTGTCCACGGAGAAATGGACGCAGGAGGGGAGGTCGGCATCGACCACGCGGAGCGTGCCAGGCGTCTGGGGAAGGTCACCGCCGAGCGTGACCTGCGTCGAGCTGGTGTCGCCCGGGTGAAGCGTGCCGAGTGGCCAGCTGTCGAGCGAGCTGGTCATGTGCTTCGTCGACGCGAGGATTTTCGCGGGGGCGCCCGGCAGAGTCAGCGACGCGTCCGACGATCCGTTGCGACGCGAGATCGTGGCGCTCGGAAAGAAGTCATACTCGCCATCCGCTGGCAGCGTGCCATCGCCGCTCGGGGGCCAAGGCGCGCTCGGTTTCCCGGGGCCCTGGTAGGTGACGGAGAGGGAAGGAGGCTGGACGAGGGCGAGCTCGTCGGACGTGACGGGGGTCCCCTTGTCGTTCTCGAGGTTCGCCCTCACGCACACGGCACTGCCCGTCTCTACGGCGTCGACTTCTGACTTGTTGCCACTCTCCGAGCACTTGCCGGGGACGACCTTCGCCCTTACCTGCAGGCGGTAGTCGGGAATGGCGATGAGCTTCCAGTTGGCTCCGGCGTTCCCGACCGACACCTTCACCGAGCTGGCGCCTGGCACGTAGTCGACCACGACGTAGCGATACGTTTCACCGTTCTGACCGGCAGCCAGGTTCTGGTAATGATGCTCGCCGGTTCGCGCCTCACCGAGCAGGGTTGGCTTAGGCGAGCCGAAGTCGATCGAGAGTTGTTCGCCGCTCCCGCCCGCCACCGCGAGGAGGCGAACACCGCGCGCGGCGGAATGCGCACCAATAACGGGCTTGTCCGGGGTCACCACCGTCGCGTCGAAGCCCTGCGCCTGTGACAGCGCCTGGGCGAACGGAAGCAGGATGCCAGTCGGATCGTCGGCGGTGAACGGGAACGTGCTGCCTCCGGTGTCGCTTGCGAGCTTCTCCAGAGATGCCGTGAAATCTCCCTTCTGAAATCTCAATAGATAGAACAGGAACTCCTTCGGGCTCGCGTTCGCGCTCTTGACGCTCTTCAGGAAGCGGCCAGCGTCGAAGTTGTCGGGACTGCCGTTGGGTCCCTCGCACTTGCCGTCAGTCAGGTAGATCAGCACCTGCTTGACCCCATCCCTACGCCCCGCGTTCAGAACCTCGCTCACCTGGTCGAACGCCTTGGTGCATGGGGTTTGTTGCCCCTTGTACAGCGCAATGTAGTGGGGGATCTTCTGGTCAGTCGCGAGCATCGCCTCGAGGTTTCCGCGCACCTCCTTGCTCATCGGCCTGATCGGGACGGGTGCGTCCCCATCGATGGCTCCATTGAGGCGCACCAGGCTGGCTTCGTCCGTGTCGTCGAGCAGTCCAAGCATCGCGCGCGCGGCAAACACCGCCAACCGGTTGGGGTCGCTCGGGTGCTTCTCGATATCGCTACCCATGCTGCCCGAGTCGTCGACCAGAAAGACGTACTGGGCGTGGGACGCCTGCAGGATCCCCTCTTCCGCTCCCGCGGCAGGCGCAAGCACGAGCACGGCGAGCAGCAGCCCAGCCCGCACCAGGGTACGCAGGACCCGCGCGGCACCCACGGCCGGCCCGGGAGCCGAAGCTGACACGCAACCGTGTGGCATTCACGTACTCCCTTCGCGGAGGCGTCGTGGTCGTGTGGCACACCTTCCGGCGAGGTGCGTCCAGGCGCCAGGCCGGCAGTGTTTCGAGGCTACGGGGTCGGGCAAAGACGGCGCAAGATGGAAGAACCGCGCACCCGATGGCCACCTCGTCGACGTCGTCGACCGGCTCCATTGTGAACGCAGAAAGGCGTACCCTCGGGTAGCGTCGCCGGGGTGCACCCTTGTCCGAGCCCACGCCCCCTCTGCCTCGTGTCCACGCGACGATCATCCGGATCGTCGGGGTCTTCGAGGTCGGCTCCCAGACGCGCCGGAAGCTCACCGCAGCCGGCTTCCGCCGCGAGAGCCTCGACGAGGCCAAGTGCACGCTGCTGCGCGACATGTTCTACCCCGAGTTCGCGAACGTCATGTTCTTCGGCAAGGCCGATGGCGCAGCCCGCAGCCTGCGGATCGGCGACCGCGACGCCGCCACCGAGGTCCTGGAGCGCAAGCTCGGGTTTGGCGGCCACGTGCTGCGCATGGGCCGTGATGGCGCCGAGGTCCGTCGCACGCCGTGCACGTTCGAGAGCGCCGAGGTCTTCCTGCTCGACGCGCCCCCGCTCGGGCTGTTCGCCGTGGACGTCGCGCTCGCCGACGGGGTCGGCCTCGAAGAGATCTCGGAGGCAACCTACCTGCTCCGCGGCTTCCACACGAAGGTCGCGACGGAGGGCGCCGCCCCGCTCGAGCTGGTCAACCTGCTGGAGCAGCGCGTGCTCGCCGGCACCGCGCTGCGCGGGCCCGACGTGAGCGTCGACGCGTACTCCGGCTCGAAGTTCAAGCTGTTCACCGTGGTCGATCTGGTCGAGCCGATGGAAGCCAGCAAGCGTCACCAGTTGCTGTATGATCTTGGTTGCGGCGCGCCTCTGGGCTCGGGGGGCGGCGCGGGGTTCCACGCCCCCTCGCCCCGTCAGTTCGAACAGCTCATGGAGGGCCTCGTCAGCGCGTTCAACAACTACGACGCCCTGCCGCTCCTCGACACCTTCACGGCCGCCGGGACCCAACTGCTCCGCAGCGAAGGGCAGCGTGCGGCCTGGAGGCAGACGTATTTCCGTCTTTATGCCTTCAACCTGCTGGTGAAGTTCAGCCTCCACCACTTCGCCGCACGCATGACCAACGACTCACCGGTCGTCGTGCGCGAGCGTTTCGAGCTCTTCATCCGGCGCTACGACCTGGGGCGCGTCTCGTTCAGCTTCCTGCCCGAGGTGATGTTCGACGCGGTCCGGCGCCAGCTGGGCGTCGACAACGAGCTGGACCTGTTTCGCGAACGCATCCGGGCCCTGTCGACGCGCATCCAGGAGGAGCAGGCCGCGCGCGCGAACAAGCTGCTCGGGATCGTGTCGGCGCTGGGCTCGCTCGCCGGAGCCGGGGCTGCGTTCTCGGTGCTCAAGCAGGTGCAGGCGACGCTCGGCTGGGGGCCCATCGCCTTCTACGGTGTGCTGGGGGCCCTCGTCGTCTTCGTCCTCGTCGGGCTGGCTGCCTACCTGTTCCCCGAACAACGAACCAAGCTGGTGAAACGATGGAAGCCGTCCCGCTGAGCCTGAGCCCGGAGCGGCTTCGTCATGTGCTGCGCCACTTTAGCACCGTGTCGCAGCGCGTGGGCGATCACCTGCGCGCGACGGGTGCGAGCGACGAGGTGCTCGCCGGCGCGGTTGCGGCAGCCGGCTCGCGGTTCGCGCCCGCCTTGGGCGACGCTCTCGACGTGGTCGCGCTGCTGTCGACGCTCGGCCCCCGCGGCGAGACGCCGCAGGCAGACGGCTCCCGGGCACTCACCTGGGTGCTCGACCGGTCGCAGTTCCCGGACGGCGCAGGCACCTGCGGGGTTGTGCCGCTGGACTCGCTCTCCGACGAGGAGCGGTCGAAGATCGTGACGGAGGATCGCGTCGGCAGCAGCGTCCAGGTGATCGCCCGGGACACGCCGCTCGCCACGTGGACCATCACCGCGATCGTCGAACCTGCCCAGGGCCCAGGCGCGCTGCCGGTGCGCACCCTTTTCCCCGGACCCTATGCCCCCCCTTTCCCTGGATCCCTGCAGCCAGGTCACTGGCGGGACGAGGCAGAGGCGTTCTGGGCCGGACACGTCCTCGTGCGCGGGATGAAGCTGTCGTCGCTGCCCCCGGCGCCCCGCACCTAGGACCATGACCGAGCGCAACGACGAATCCCCCCAAGATCCGGCCGTGAAGGCGCGGGCCGGCTCATGGCGAATCGACGAGCTCCCGTCGCCGCTCGCGGTGCCGATGGACGAATACCTGCGCGAGGCGCACCCGGTGCTCAAGCTCTGGCGCGCGTGCGACATCCTCGAGCTGACGCTCCGGCTCGCGGTCGCGCTCGGGATCGGTGACGCGATGCAGGCCACGGGCAGGCTCCCGGAGAAGGTCGTCCGGGCCTGCCAGTCCCAGATCGAACTCCCGACCCTGGGCAAGTGGGTGAACCTCGCCAGCGTCGTGTCCGAGCTGCCGCTCGAAGATTGCTTTCCCGAGCTCCCGTCGTTCGTGCAGTCGACGCTGCTACCCGTGCTGTCGGGACCGCGCGAGGGAGCCACCGAGAGGTCGTCACTCCTGTCGCTGCGCAACCGCCTCGCGCACGGCGGCGGCGTCAGCCGCGGCCTGGCGCAGACGCTGCTCGACGCGTGGAGCGAGCGCCTGGACGCGACGTTCGCGGCGCACGCGTGGCTGACCCGGGTCACACTCGTCGCGCGAAGCGGCGACGGATCGTTCGTGGCGATGGTGGGGCCTAGCGGACGGCATCGACCTTTCGTCCCGCCCTCCGCGCAGCTAACGACGAGCCTCGAGGGCTGTCTGACCCGGGCACGGGTTGCCGCCGTCCGCGACGTTCGCGCCGTGCCCGTCTGGCCGCTCGCGACCTTCGGCGCACCGCCCCGCACGGAGGCGACGGACGAGACCCCGCTGCCCGAGCTCACCATGATGTATGTCCGGCGGGGGCCCGTGAGCCTGCAGTACATGCCCGTCGGATCGGAGACGGTCGCCCAGGCCGACGGCGATCCCGAAGCGATGCTGGCGTTTCGCGAGCTCTTCCAGCTCGACGCCCGTGACCAGCGCGCGCTCGAAGGACGCTTCGTGGTGCGCGACTTCAGCGCCGACATCCGTCGGGACGCGGCCAGGCTGGTGGGGCGCGCCTCCGAGCTCGGCAGCCTCGTCGCGCTCGCACGCTGCACGCCCCGCGGCGTCATCTGGGTCTCGGGCGCTCCTGGGATCGGGAAGTCGTACCTGATGGCGGCCACCGCCGTGCAGCTCCTGGGCGACGCGGAGTCGAAAGGCTCCGGCGAGGCGCATCCGGAGGTTCTCGCCTACCGCTTCCGTGGTGGCGACGAGCGCTGCAGCCGCGAGCGGTTCCTGACCTTCGCCGTAGAGCGGTTGAGGGTCGTGCCCGGCGCCGACCGCAAGCCGGGGTCCGCGCACGCACCGGCGTCTTCGGCGGCGGCGCTCATGCAGGAGCTGCGCGCGGAGCTGAAGCGGCTGGCAGGGTCGCGCATCGTGCTGCTTCTCGACGGGCTCGACGAGATCGCCGAGAGCGACCCGCGCTTCGCCGACGAGATCCCGCTGTCGATCGACGCGCCGGAGCTGCTCTGGGTCTGCGCTGGCCGGCCCGAGCGGGTCCTCACGGAGGCGTTTCGCCCGGATCGCTGCATCCATGCGTTCGGTGCGTCCTCGGGCGTACAGCGGATGGGGGCCGGCGACATCCGGAGCATGGTGATCGAGCGGATCGGCCCCATGCGCCAGAAGCTCCTCACGCGGGACCGGGAGATCGAAGGTGAGGCCGGCGTCGACAACCCCTTCATCGCGCGCATCGCCGAGCGCGCCGATGGCCTGCCGCTCTACGTGACCCACGTCATCGGCGACATCCTGAGCGGGCGCATCCGCTCCTTCGAGCCGACGACGCCGCTGCCCAGGGGGCTCACTTCGTACCAGGACCAGCTGCTGGACCGATGCCATGCGGGTGCGATCGCGTCGGTCAGCACGGCGATCATCGGCCTCCTCGCGGTCGCCCGCGAGCCGCTGTCCTTCGTGCAGCTCCTGGAGGCCATCAGCCCCCCCCTCGCGGTCGTGCCGACCCCGCTCATCCTGGACCGCGATCGCGCGCGACGCCACCTGGAGCACGCGCTGTCGGTGACTGCGCCGCTGCTCGAGCGAGCGCAGACACCAGAAGATGCAGAGGCCTTCCGCCTCAACCACCACTCGCTGCGACAGCGTATCCTGGAGTCGGAGGCGACACGCGACATCGCCGAGGCACAAGAGCGAGTGCTGGCGACCCTCTGCGCGGCCGTGCCCGGGCCAGACGAACAGCCGTTCCTCCACTACGCCGTCAGGCACGGCTCCGTGCACCTTTGCGCTGCGGGGCGCTTTGCAGATGGGGTACGCCTGCTCGACGGGCTCTACGCGCTAAGCAAGACCGGCAAGACGCCCGGTGTTGCGTCCCAGCTGCTGCAGCGACCCCTAAGGCAGGTCGCGCTCGAGATCGGCAGGTGCCCTGCCGCCGAAGCGGCACGCATCAATCCCCAGGCGCTCGGGCGGCTGGCCATGGAGCTCTCGGAGTTCGATCTGGTCAAGGATCTCGTGCGCGTGCTGCGACGGGATCACCGCAGCGCATGGCCAGAGGTCGTCGCCGCGGCGGTCGATGCGGGCGCATGGACGTGCTCGTACGCCGTTGCTGATGTCCTCGCAGAGTCGATCCAGTCGCGGGCCGATGACGACTCGGAGCTGCGCGCGTGGCTAGAGGGTACAGACCTCGTGAAGCGCGAGATGGGCCTCTACGTGCTCCGGCTGCTCTACGCCCACTTCGCGGTGTCCGCTCCCGAGCGCATCGACCTACCATTCCTGCAGAGGCTGGCGATTGGCAGCGGTTCGCTCAGCGCCGGGGTCGTCGCGGAGGCCCTGCTCGTGCTCGCCTTTCGCGGGGTGGACGTGTCTTCGCTGCTGCGGGGCCCGCCCTTCCTCGATCCGACGTTCGCATACACCCGCACGCTGGTCGCCGACGTGCACGCAGCGCTCCGGTTTCGCGGCTGCGCGACCAAGGCCACGCCGACGATCGAGTCCGAGGCGCAGGCAGCGCTGGCCGCCTGGCGCCAGGCTGACGCGGACCGACGGAGACTTCTGGAGGATGTGGCCATCCAGGCACATGCCCCGCTGGTCGAGCTGCTGAAGAACTACTTCGACCTGACGATGAAGCGAGAGCTGCTCCGCGAGTGCGAGCCGGTCCTCCGCGGTGCCCCCGAGCGCGTGGTATCGGACGTTCTGGGCGTGCTCTTCAGCAACCCGTACTGGGATGTTCGCGAGATGGCCGCGGGCGTGCTGGCGGCGATTGCCGACGACCACCCGGCGCTGCGCTCGTGGGCAGAGGCCAGCCTGAACCACGCGGACTGGCACGTCCGTTACGCGGCGCTCGACGCCGTGTACTTCTGGCGCGCCGACGACCAGGCGATGGCCCTCGGCCGCGCCTTCGCGGTAACGAGCCGCGACGACTGCGCTTGGATACGCGGCCTGTGCGGCAACCTCCTTCACCTCTGGCTCGGCGACGAGCCTGCCGACACGCGTGGGCGCGCCATGCAGCAGAAAGAGGTGATTCGCCGTCTGACCAGGGACCTGGACACCTGGCCGCTCTATGGCGTCCGGGACCTGTTTGCTCGGTTGAAGGACGATGGCGTCGACTTCGCCGGTTTCCTGGATCCGGATCTGTCGCCTTTCCTGAGGATGATCCCGGACTGGTGGACCATTCCTCGCTACAAGTTCCTGCGGGCGCTCGACGCGGTCGCCGAGTCGGCGGCGGTACCGAGTGGTGACGCGGCGCCCAGTGACGATCCTCAGCGGGCGCCGATCGATCCCGTCTTCTCGGCGTGACAGCTCGGCGGCTCGCGCTTCGGCAACTCGTTGTCGAGGACGAGGCCGCACGCCTTCGTGTCGAAGCGCCCCGCCTCCAGCGCACCTATCTCCGTCCAGTTGTCGGTGTTGAAGAGCCGGATGGTGCGGTCCTCGCTCGAGGATGCGAGGGTCTTCCCGTCCGGCGAGAAGCGCACGGTGTAGGCCGACGCGAGGTGAGCGTAGATCTGCCGGACCGACGCGCCCGTGCTCGCGTCGAAGATGCGGATGACGCCGTCCTTCGACGCGGTCGCGACGAGCCGACCGTCGGGAGAGAAGTCGACGCCGTAGACCCTACCTCCGTTGACGCTCAGTGACCGCAGGAGCTTGCCCGTGCCGATGTTCCAGAGGTGCACGGTCTGGTCGTGGCTGGCTGAGGCGAGCGTCTGGCCGTCGGGCGAGAACGCCACTTCGTACACAGCGCCTGCGTGACGCTCCTCAGCTGCCTGGCTGAAGACGCGGCGGACGAGCCGAGGACCGCTGGCATCCCACAGGCGAACGACGCGGTCGTCGCCTCCGGTTGCGAGGCTTCGCCCGTCGGGAGAGAAGCGCACCTGGTTGATCACACCATCGTGTGCCGGCCACACGATGACGTCAGCGCCGCCCCGCTGCCAGAGACCGACGGTCCCGTCCTCGCGCGCGAACGCGATCTGGTCCCCCTCGGGATCCCGGCGCACTGCGACGGATCTGACGGTCGCGTTCCCCTCGTGCTTGATGGTCTCGGGCCTGAGGTGGCACTGCCCCTGCTGCAGCGGGTAGACGAAGATGTCACCTTCCTCGGTCCCGACGACCAGCTCGGACCCATCGTCGGCGATCGCCATTGCGGCCTCCACGTTGAGGTCCTTGAGGCGGCAGGTCTCCAGGCCGTTGTGGAGGTCCCAGACGCGCACGGTGTCATCGTCGCTGCTCGAGGCCAGCCAGCGGCCGTCCCCCGAGAACGCGATCATCTCCACGCCGTTGGCGTGACCGCGCAGCGGGCTCACCACCATCCCCTGCTCCCGCCGCGGGTCCAGCTCGAGCGCGAGCAGCTCGACGGTGCCGTCGGCGATCGCAGCGGCGGCCAGGACGCCCTCCGCGCCGCGCGCGACGCTGACGTCGTCGATCTCCTCGCCGAAGCCACTGACCGCGCGCAGCTCGACCTCGCTGCTGCGCGAGTAGACGCGCAGGATGTCGTCCTCGCCGCCGGACACGAGCAGGTCACCGGGCGCGCCGTTCGCGTCCGGGATCGGGGCGACCGCGTGGACGTCGCCATCTGCAGTCCCCACGACGTCGCCCTCATCGGGGGCGAACCCGTGGGCGTCGACCCCGAGCCTGTGGATCTGGTTGTCGGCCGAGGTAACCAGTAGCTCGTCGTGCGACGTGAACGTCACGTCGAAGAGCTCGCCCGCGAGCGGCTTCGACTCGCCCCGGTACTGGACGTTTCCGTGGAGGAAGCGCCCCGGCGAGTCCCAGACACGGATCCGCCTGTCGTTGCCGATGCTCGCGACGCGATCGCCCTCGGGGGCGATCGCCACGCCCACCACGGAGACAGGAGGTCCCTCCGACTTCGCTTCGCCGAGAAGCCCCACGAGACGCCTCCGCGCAACGTCCACGACCGCGATCGTGCCATCACCAGCGCCCGCGATGACGACGTCCCCCGATCTCGCCGCGGCGATTCCGTTCACCATCACCCCCGCCGTGGAGCGCGTGGAGATGGTGACGGATCCGACCTCGGTCTTCGTCGGCGTCGCCATCGAAATGAAGTGGACCCTGCCGCGGTCGTCGCCGGCGTACAACGTGCCCGAGTCCGGCGAGAACCGGACAAAGTGCGCGGCGTCCGCGATGGGCACGACGGTCCCACCCCCGGTGCAGTCGGCCGTCGGCACGAGCCGCACGAACTTCTCTCCAGTGGCGACGGCGAGCCACTTGCCATCGGGGGACAGCGCGACAATCTCGGCGCGCGCTCCCAGCGATAGTGACCAAAGGCGCCGGTCGCGCACAGGGAGGTTCGCTTCTCGCCGCAGTCCCTCCCGCGCGCGGTTGCGCGTCTCCTTCGACTCCTCTGTCTCGCCGGTGGTTTCGAGGGCCGTGGTGAAGTAGAGGCCGGCCTCGTCCCAGCGATTCTGGAGCTCGGCCTCGCGCCCCTTCAGGACGTAGGCCTCGGCCTGGCGCGACTCGGCAAGCCTGCGCGCGACCTCCGCCTCGTGCTGCTTCTGGTCGGCGACGTCGCGCTCCTTTCGCACGCGGAAGTAGGCGCCGGTGGCCAGGGCGGCGACCGTCACCACGCCGATGAAGGAGAGCCCGAAGAAGCCGCGGCGCAGGTACTTGCGGGTGCGCAGGTGCGCGGCACGCTCCCTGGCGTGCTCCTCGCGGACGCGTCGCTCCTCCCGCTCCCTCGCCTCGCGCTCGTGCTTGCGTCGCTCGGCGTAGGCGATGGTTGCGTCCCAGAACTCCGCCTCGACGCCACGCAGATCGAACTGCTCGCGTACGCGCAGCGCGATCAGCTGCTCGACGCGCTCCCCCTCCCAGAGTAGATCCTCGGGTCGATGCTCCGAGGCCCACGTCGTGGCCTGCGCCCGGAGCGAGTCGTACAGCTCGAAGGCGCGCCGCGCCTCGGCCGTGTACTCCTTCGCGCGAATGGGGCGCTGCTCGTAGAGGGCGCGCAGGTCCTCGGCGAGCTCGCTGGCCGACTTGTAGAAGCGACGATCGGGCTGCTTCTCGAGGAGCTTCTCGAGGATGATGCCGATCTCACCCCGCAGTGCAGGGTTGCGCTGGCACGCCGGGACGGGGCGGTCGTCGAGGATCTTCCTGAGCAGCGCGGCTTCGGTCAGCCCGGTCGCCGTCAGCTCGTCGTCGGCGAAGATCGGCGTGAGTGTGAACAGCTCGTACATCGTCGCACCGAGCGAGTAGAGGTCGGACCGGAAGTCGACGTCGTCCAGCGAGCTGACGACCTGCTCGCGACTGGCGTAGCGCAGCGTTCCGACGAACGCGCCCGTCTTCGTGTGGACGGTGCCCGTCTGCGACTTCGCGATGCCGAGGTCCATCACGATCGCCTGGCCGGCGTCCTCGGTCAGCATGATGTTCTGCGGCTTGATGTCCCTGTGGACGATGCCTCGGGAGTGGAGATGCGCGAGCGCGTCGGCCACCTCGGCGAACCGCAGGAGCAAGAGGCGCCAGATCTCCTCGCCTTCGAGCTCCGCGGCGGCAGCGACGCGCGCAGCTGGGTCCGTGGTTGCCGTCGGCAGCGGGCCGTTCTCGTCCGATCGCTTGTTCTTGCCCCCGCCCGAGGAGGACGTATCGGCCAGGATCTTCCGGATCGCGCCCGTGACCTGCGTCCTCTTCAGCGTGCCGCGCTCGCTGGCGGGGAGCTTGATGAGGAACGAGTAGAGCTGGGCCAGTGTGCAGCCAGTGACCAGCTCCATCGCGTAGAACGGCGTGCCATCCTCGTCCGCCCCGTAGCCCAGCGTCGAGACGATGTTCGGGTGCTCGCACTTCTTGAGGATCTCCACCTCCCGTTGAAATCGGGAGACGGCGGTCTCGTCGTCGGCCATCTCCTTCGGCAGGACCTTCAGGGCCACGGGGAGCTGCGTGGAGCCCTGGCGGGCGAGGTAGACGGTGCCCATTCCGCCGCGCCCGAGCTCGCCGATGACCTGGTAGTCGCCGTACCACTTGCCGCTCTTCTGCTCGGTGGCCGCCTCCGGGATTGGGGCCGCCAGGATCCGCTTGAGCGCCGCGACGTGCGTGGCGTGGTGATACGTGAGTTCGCCCGTGTAGTAGTTGAGGTACTCGACACGCGAGGCGCTGGACTTGTTGAGGACGTGCAGCGCTTCCTGCTCCCAGACCAGCCAGGGGAAGAGCGGCAGGGCCCGCGGCCCTCCCGTCTCGAGGTAGACGTGTCCCTTGCCGAGCCCTGGTAGCTGGCTCTCCGGTAACGGGTCGGTGAGCCGCATCTTGGCTATCCCGGTGAGCTCGAAGACCGTGCCGATCCGACCGCCTCCATCCTGTTCGCCGACCTCCTCGACCGCGAGGAGTCGGCCGCCGAGCACCGGGGCGCCCGCGAGCACGAGCTCGCAGATGCTACCGAAAAGCGCCGCGGCGCCCTTGCGGTAGAAGGCCTGGTCCTGGAGCGCTCCGTGCCCGAAGATCCTGTTGCGATACGCCGCGATGGAGTTCGCGAAGTCCTCCGTCGCCGGGCGACGAACGACCCGATCGTGGCCCTGCTCGCACACCCACTTGTAGCCGGGCATCATCGGCGCCGTGAGCGGGGCCTTCCAGAACTCGCGGATGCCATCGTCGCGCCCGAGCTCGACCCACCGCCTGACCAGCTGCACTGTGGTGCCGATCGACGGCTGTGCGAGCTTCGGGATGAGCTCTTCGATCGCGGGGACGACCTCACCGTCCCGGTAGCGCGCCGCGATCACGGCAGCGACCAGGCGCATCCAGAGCTCCCAGACGTAATAGGCGTTGTGATGCTGGCGCTCGGGTGCGCAGTCGTTCTGGGCACGCTCCGCAAGCCGGGCGACGGGCGTCGGCCCTTCTTGGGTGATCTTCCGCAGGATGGTCAGATCCATGAACGAAGCTCCCTGCGCTCGGCCGGCCGGGACCCCGGAACGTCCATTATGCGCGCCGTCCGCGACGGCACGGGCGGGTTTCTACGAGCAACGCGGGTGGTGGATGACGTCGAGCACCCGGACCGTCACGCCGCTGCGCCGTCGAGGCGCTCGGCAACGTCGCCGGCCAGTTCCTCCACCTGCACCGCGACGATCTCGCGCACCCACGAGACCCTCGATCGCACGGCAATCGACTCGAACGCATTGCGCGCCCGCAGCTCTGCCGCCTCCGGCGTCCGGGCGCGCACAATGAAGATTCCGCGGTACGGACGCGGGCCCCAGAGCCGCTGCTGCTCGAACGTTGGTTCCCGGTAGGTGATGCAGACCCGGTACGTGCCCATGCCCACCCTCCGCAGGCTTCAAGCGTAGCACCGGGGCCATGCTCGACGAGCCGGCCAGGGCAGCGACCTTTCGCGATGCGTCACGGGTCTCTCACGGTCGCACCGCGAGCGCGAATGAGTCGATGAAGCGGGCAGGCAGCAAGTCAGCGAACGGCATGGGCGGCTCCGTACATCCGGCGAAACAGGGCTCGCCCGGAGGCGCTCGGGATTCGCGCGTAGACGTACCGCGCGAAGTCCAGATCGGTCCGCACGCGATGCGACATCTCCGCCCAGCGCCGGCCTCGCTTTGGATCGTGCAGGCATGCCTCACAGACGCCTTCGTCGAGACGGGCCATGACGTCGCATCCGATGCACCGCCCGACGCACACGACGGCTTGATGGATCTGGCTCATTCCGCCACCTCGATCAGCCAGCTCGCCAGGACGACTCGCCGCGCCCCGCCCGGCTCGGAGGTGAGCGCGGCTTGCAGCGTCTCGACCGCGACGTCGAGCTGGTCGCCGAAGACCCCGGGCGAGAGCGGACGCTCGCTCTGGTCAGGCGCGGCCGCAAGAATGCGCCATCCGTGGACCGTGGGTGCGACCTGATGAAGGCGCCATCGCATCACGTCGGAGAGACCCTTGAAGATGTGCTCCGCGTGAAGCTCCACGGCCTCGCGCATCCATGGGGTTGCGTACCCGTGGTCGTCCACGTAGCGAAGGATGAGCCGACGGCTCACCAGGACGCTCTGGTGGCAATCGAAGCGCAGGATCGTGCTCGCCCACTCCCGGCGTACCCCGGACGCCCACGCAGGGCATGCGAGGATGTGGGTGGCGAGCGCGCACAGCGAGTCACGGAGATGCTCGGCATACGCCCGCGCGGCGAGTCGCTCGAGGCCTCTCGCAAGGGCGGCGTCTCCGTTCGTCAGACGCCGCAGCGCCGAGACCAGGAGGTCGACGACCCCGGCGTCCGCCAGCCGTGCGGCGAGGGCCATCATGACATCGCTGAGGAGCCGCTCGTCGGTAGCGACGTCGGCGTGCGCGATCATGACCGCCACGCGAGCCGCCTGGACACGCTCGCTCGGGACGTCGCTGCAGCGCGCGACCTGGAGCGCGCGCTCGAACATCGAGCGTGTGAACGGGGGTTCCCGGGTATCGACGCTGGTCATGAGAGGACTCCTGTCATCCGGCCCCTACGTGCGCCGCCGTGTGACCTCCGCTCTGAGAACGGCGGTCAGCCGATGCGCTTGCGCACGAGTGGATCTGTCTTCAACACCGCGATGGCGCGGTCCATTGGAAACACACGCTGGACGGGGCGGGTGACGACGCGCAGCTCCGAGGGGACGCCCAGCGCGAGGAGGCGCTCGCGAATCCAACGCGCCCCGAAGTAGGTCCCGTCGATGGCATGCCGCTGCAGGGCGAGCTTGATCTCGTCGGCGGTGGCCCACCCGTCGACCGCCCCATGGGGAAGGCTGGACAGGTACTCCGGCTCGCACGGCTCATCCACGGTCGGTGCCGGATTCTCGATGGCATCTGCGATCTTCGCGGCGCGGTCGGCGTCGTAGATCACGGTCCAATGACGCGCACCGTCGGGGAGCCACTGGCCGACACGGACGTGCTCGAGGGCGCGACGTACGGTCATGTGGCTCTTTCCGCGCAGACCGGGGAGGCGACGTGCCTGCTCGAGGGTCAGCGAGCCTGCTGGTGGCGTCTTGCCGCGATGCTTCAGGGCTGGCGGGCTCACGGCGCGCACTCGTCGACGAGCAGGAGCTGGGGCATCGTTACCTTGCCCCCCATCGCCACTGTGGTTGAGCCCATGACGGTGAAGGTTCGCTCCTGATCTCCCTCCCAGAGGTGGTCGGGGCCGACCACGACCGCGAAGCGGTGACCGCTGGCCGTGACCACCGCGGTCATGATGTCGACCGCGAGCTCGACGTGGCTCTTCATCGTGACGCGCTGCCCGATCCGCGCAGGCCATGTGGCCGCCAGCGTGGCCGGCGGAATGCGCTGCCCGGGCACGCACGCCTCCACGGGATCCGGCGCGGACACAGGTGCGGAGGGCGCTAGCGTGACTGCCGGTTGGGTGTCGACGGCCGGCGGGATCGGCGCGGGGGCCGTGGTGGCCGCGGGCTGCTCGTTCGCGGTCGACCCCGCTCCGCGCTGACAACCGGCTGCCAGTACCAAGATCAGGGCCGGGTGGTGCGGGATGGCTCTCATGACACGAACCTGTCCAGTATCGCTCCTCCCTCGACTTGCAGTCGTCTTTTGCGATCCGCGCTCGCCACGCGGTGAGCGCCCGCGGTGACCGCGTTCCAGTGGTCGTACCAGGACACCGCCGTGCGCAGCAGCTCCTCAGCGCACCGCCTCTGCACGTAGCGCGCGAGCAGCTTGCCGATCCGCTGCACCTCGGCCTCGGTCGGGATCTCTGCGCTCATGCGCGCCACCGCGTCGCGCAAAGCCTGCTCGGGGAAAGAAAGAACGCGCGCGAACTGTCGGTCGAGGAAGTCGTCGGTGGCCGCCTGGTTGGCCCAGGCGACTAGCCTGGCTTCCGCGAGCCCACGCTGAATGAAGGCACCGTTGGTGCACACCAGGCGCAGCAGGTGCACCGAGACCTCGAGGCCGGGCCGCATCGTGGCGCGCTCGCGGCCCCAGTGGTTGTTCTGTAACGCAGCGGTGATCTCGATCGTGTCAGAGGGGAGCGCCTCGACGGCGTCGATCCGCCCGAAGCGCACGTCCATGTGGCCATGGTGCAGCACCACCAGGCTGCTCAGACCCAGCCTCTCGATACGCCGCAGCACGACCACGTCGTCGACCCCTGCGCGAGATCCGGTGACCACCGCGGCAATGCGGCGACGTTCGGGCTGCCCGTGCTCGTACTCGACGACGATCGTCACGAGGCCGAGCTGTCGCGCCATAAGCTCGTTGAGCGAGTGCTCGTGCAGCTCGGGCTCGATGTTGCGCGCGTAGGTGCGCGGGATGCCGGCGAGATCGCCGAGGTGCTCGAACGCGGCGTCCGTGAGGGGCACCTCGACTAGCTGCGTCACCGGCAACGCGCTGTCGTGCCGCAGGCGGCCACTCGCGCTCACGCGCAGATCGCGCAGGGGCAGCGTGAACCGCTGCAGGACACGCCGGTCCAGGAAGTCGAGCGCGGCTCGCGCCGACTGGAACTGGGCGGGCGACGTGGTCAGGGTCGGGATCATGGGTGGCCTCCTTCGGTGGGCGTCGGGCGGACCCCCTTGAAGGTGGGAACCGTCGCGTACCCTCCGGCGTGTGAATGGTGGCGGGCGCGGATCGCCCGTTCTTCGGTCCCCGATACGCGCGAGGCCCGCCGACCTACGGCGTGACGGGGCGCGTCACCTGCAACCGCGCGCAGATCCAGCGCAGGTGGACCCTGTGCTGGTGCGGCTGTACAGGTGAAGCTCGTGGCTGGCACCCCGGTCTGGAGACTCGCGCAAGGCGATGCCTTGCAGCAGCTCCCGCTGCCTCTCGCCTATCCTCTGACCGAGCTCGCGCGGGAGACGGACGCGCGCATCGCGCTGTGGGGCCTCTGCGAGGTCCTCGAGATGTCGTTTCGCCTGGCGGTCGTGCTCGCGCTGGGAGCGTTGGGCACACGCGGAGATCTATCACCCGAGGTGCTGCGCAAGCTCAACGACCACCTGCCCGAACCCACGCTCGGCAAGTGGCGGGGTATGGCCGAGACGCTGTCGAGCGCGCTGGTACCCACGGGACTCCTTGCGGCACTGCCCCGCGGGGTGCGCTCGGAGCTCGTGCCGATCTACGAGGGGTCGAGGGGGGTGGCCAGCATGGAGACCTCGCTCGGCGTCCTGCGCAACCAGTTTGCTCACGGCGGGGGCATCCACCGGGACAGGGCGCCGGACCTGGCTCGAGCCTGGGGGCCGAAGCTGGAAACGCTGATTGCCGCCTCGGAGTGGCTCAGCCACGTCGCCCTGGTGGGCGGGGGAGTAGACGGCCTCCGGCTCCTTCGCGGGCCGGACCCGGGAGGCATCCCGTGGTCGGGCCCCGCGGAGGTGGACGCGACCATCCGCCTGCAGCTCGGTCGCGGGGAGAGGGTCGTCCTAGTCGCGGAGGGCCTGGTCGCGCCGCTCTGGCCACTGCTCGCCTACGGTGCCGTCACCGGGTCGGATGGGGGAGCGTCCGCGCGCCACGCGCTCAAAATCTACGTGCGAAGACACGAGACGCGACTGCAGATGACGCCCCTCGGAAGCGACCAGGTCGCGCAGACCTTCGCGTACGGCGAAGCCCTCGACTCCTTCGTCGGGATCCTCGGCTCGCTCGTCCCCGAGGGTGCTCGCGTGCCCGGCTTCGAACAGGAGATGCTGCGCGAGGCGCGCCGGACGGTCGGGCGAGAGGCGGACGTCGAGACCCTGCGGACTCACCTGCAGGCGCTGAGGTCCGGGATCCTCTGGCTCGGCGGTCCCGCGGGCATCGGCAAGTCCGCCCTCGTGTCCACGCTGGTCACGAGCTTCGCCGACCTGCCCGTGCCCGAGCGCCCGCTCGCGTGGCGCTTCCGAGCCGGAGACCAGCGCTGCAACCGCGAGAGCTTCCTGACGTTCCTGCACGACCGACTGGACGACGCGAAGCACAAGAAGAAGCGCGATTCCGACGTGCGACAGCTGCTGCAGCGCGTTCGCGCCCTGCTCGGCGCCCGACCGGCAATGCTCATCGTGGTGGACGGCCTCGATGAGATCGTCGCGACCGATCCGGGCTTCGTCGACGAGGTGATCGGCCCTCTGCAACCCGCTGGCGCTCGGTGGCTCTGCGCAGGCCGCCCCGGGCCGGCCACCGCAGGCGTGCTGGCGCTCGGCGCGAAGACGCTCTTCCCCGACGGGCTCCCACCGCTGACGCGGGAGGCAGTGCGCGCACTGCTGCTAGAGCGCCTCGAGGGAGCTGCGAGGAAGATCATCCGGTCCGACGAGGAGATCGCAGGCGCGGTCGTCAACAGGTTCGTCGAGCGCGTGGTCGAGCGCGCCGCCGGCTTCCCTCTCTACGTGATGTATGTGGTCGGCGATCTGCTCTCCGGTCGCGTCGCACCGGAGCAGGTGGGCGCCGATCTGCCCCGAGACCTTGGCACCTACCACGCGGAGCTCCTCGGCCGGTACGCCATCGGAACGATGCACCAGGCCCTGACCCCGACGGCCGCTTTCCTCGCCGTGGCCCATGAGCCCCTGGCCGCCACGGAGCTCGGTGCGGCGCTGAGGACCCGCACCCTGGCGCGAGACGACGCGAGCGGCTCAGCGCTGGCGCAGCAGGCGCTCCTCGCATTGCAGTCCCTACTCCGCTCGACCCCGAAGCCGGATGGAACGCTCGGAAGCCAGCTTCACCACGCGAGCCTGCGCGACCACCTCTGCACCTCCGCCGCCACCGCCGAGGCGACGTGGACCGCGAGGGAGCACGTCGCGAACCTCACCCGCGCGTGGCCCGCGATCGGGCCGCTGCGCGGCTACGTGGCGCGCCACGGCGTGCGGCACTTGCTCGAGCAGAAGCGCGTGGCGGACGCCTGCGTCTTCTTGGGTAGGCTCCTGCGCAGGAGCGAGCGGGTTACGGGCCTGTCGTCGGCGAAGCGGCGTGCGCTGCTCGCGGAAACCGTTGCTGCGTTCGGTGACTGCTCGGCCGAGGAGCTCGCGCGGATCGACGGCGACGCCCTGGTGCAGATGACGAGAGAGTCCAACGACGTCCGTCTGCTCCGTCCGCTGAGCGGGGCCCTGGTCCGGCGCTCCGACCGTAGCCATGCGGAGAAGGCCATCCGGGAGTCACTCTACGAGGACGGTATCGGGGCGTGCATGGGGGCGGAACTCGCTCAGCTGGTGAGGTCGGAGTCCGATCCGGACCTGCGAGAGCTCGAGAGGCTCGCCCTCATGGACGGCAGCGATCTGCAAACAGCCGCGCACTACGCGCTCACGCAGGTCTTCGGCGAACATCCCGAGTGGCTCTCACGGAACGTGATCGAGCAGCACGCTCTCGGCCATCCGTTCTCCCACTCGCTCGTCGCCGAGCCCGTCGCCGCGGACGCCCTCCGTGGCAACCCGGTGGCGCAGCTCGTCCCGGATCGCGCGTTCTGGGCGCCCGACTGGCCGTACTGCCGCTGGACGATCGGTCTCATCCGCGCCGCCTCGCTGTTGCTGCGCGGTGAGGACCCGCGACCCGACCTCCCACCCGACTTCGTGGACGAGTGGAAGCGCGCGCTCGAGGCGCACCGGCGCGACAGAGACGCGCTGCTGCTCGATCCTTCCGTCCGCGACGAACCCGTGCTCCGCGAGCTGCTCGAGCATCAGCTCGACCTGGTGCGAAGGCGCGACCTGCTGGACGCTTCCGCGGAGAAGATCCGCTTCCACGTGCGTGCCCGGGAGCTGTCCTTGCTCCTGCTCGGCTCACCGTTCATCCACGTGGCGGAGCTCGGCGCCCACATCCTCGGCGAGCTGGTTGCGGCGAGCGAGGTGCCGTTCAGCGTGCTGGAGGCGGCGGCGCGATCGCCGCACCCCGGCGTGAGGACGTTCGTGCAGGACGCGCTCGAGACCTTCGAGGCGGTCGCGGGCCCCGACGCTCGCGTCCCAGGGCTGCACATGCAGCTCGCCTTGGACCCCGATCCGCACGTGCGCGGGAGTGTGGCCGACGTAATCCGCGAGCGGATCCTGCGGGCGAGCGCACGCCGCAGGCCGGGTCTGCTCGCGGACTACGCCGCGAGCCTCCGCGCGCTGCTGCGGAGCGGCGATATCTGGGCACTGACCGAGGTCCGCGACCTCGTCCACGAGCTGCGGAAGAGAGGCGGCGTCGACATCCGTGAGCTCGGGCTCGACGATGCCCCGGTCGTTCTAGAGGTGCCCGGCTGGCTCGATCTCGACGATGATGGCTTTGTCGATCTCGCCACGGCGGCGCTACGGGGTGGCAGGCTCTGAGGCGTCGGGGTTTGCCGCTGACTCCGCCAGCGCGTCGTCGGACACGGACTCCTCGGTTGCTTCCCGGATCGCCCGGGCCACGGGATTGCGACGCAGGAACGTCAGGCGGTACGGAGATGAAGCGAACCTCGCCACCGCGGCGTTGAGCTCCTCACCGGCGCGCTGCAGCAGACCGCGGGCTCGTTCGCGCAGCTTCACGGCCTTCTTTGTATCGCTGCTCGCCATCGCGGTGAGGATGCGCGAAAGCACAAACGTCGACCGGTAGTGCTCGGCCATTTGCGGTTGCTTCACGTAGACTGCTTCGGCAGCCTCGACCTCGGCGAACGCCTCCGGAAGGGCGCCTACGCTCAGGAGCACCTCGGCGAGCTGAACCCGCAGCGGCGCAGAGTGCATCTCCTCGCCGATGTGGTCGCTCGCCTCGATCTCGCTACGGAGCAGCGCGATGGCGTCGTTCGAGCGCCCCAGCCCCACGTACACCTCGGCGAGCGCGCGCGCGGACTCGAAGAGGGGTGTCCGCTGATGGAACAGCACTGCGAGTTCGCGTCCGCGCTCGGCGGGTGGCAGCGCCTCCTCAGGCCTCCCGCTGCGCGCGAGAGCAACAGCAAGGTTCACGTAGGGAAGAGAGAACGGCTTTGGCAACTGCGCATCGAGCGAACATGCTTCGCGCGCCAGCAACTCCGCGCGCTGGGGATCGCCCAGTGTGCAGGTCAGCTCCGACTCATTCGAGAGGCTCAGGCGCTTGCCTTCACGCAGGTCGAGCCCGGTCCGCTCGCGCAAGTCCATGATCGGTCTGGTCAGTCGATCCAGGCGGAGGCACTCGCCGAAGTTACCGATGTCGGCCATGAGCACGCCGTAGTTGCCGAGCACGTAAGACACGCGGGAGAGTCGTCCAAGAGCGAGCGCCGCGCGGCCGGCCCTTAGGAAGATGTCCCTCGACCTGTCGAACTCGCCCTTGTGTCGATAGACCGATGCCACGGTGGTCCAGCAATGCTGCTCCGTGGCGGCCGCGCCGGCGGTCGCAGCGAGCGCGAGCGCGTGCTTCGCAACCCGCTCGGCCTCCTCGAGCCGCCCTTGGTGCATGAGGCGCCAGGCCCACACGCGGTGCTGGATTGCCTCCCTCTCCATGTCGCCTCCCGCCTGGAGCTGCGCAATGGTCCGATGGTAGAGAGCCTCCCTGTCTCCTTCCGCGACGTCGGCTTCCAGCGTCGCGAGCGCCTCGCCCGCCTCGCGGCCTGCGGGGAAGGACTCGAGCAATCGCGCCACCTCGACCCGAGCGGTCTTCGCGTCATCGTGGCGCCCGAGCGCTGCAAGCGCATTTGCGCGCCGACTCATCGCCAGCATCATGTCGGGCCCGGGCTCGGGGGTGATGGCGAGGAGGGCGTCGCACGCCTCAAGCCGCGGACCGGGCTTCTCGAGTAGCTCGTACAATGTCTCAAGTAGAAGCAGGCCCCTGCGCAGATGGACGTCGTGCTTCGCGGCACGCGCGTTCTCGCACGTCTTCGTGCAGACCGACTCGGCGGCCTGCAGGGCCCCGTCGGAGCCCACCTTGCGTAGCGCGTCGCACAGCACGAGTTCGGCTTCCCGCCGTCGCAGGCCAGGAAGCTCGTCGAAGGAGCGGCGCAGCGTGAGGTGAGCCACGAGACCCGCGAGGAGCGTTGCGTTGCGACGGTGCAAGGCCAGGGCGAGGTCGAGCCAGCGATCGGAAGGCAGTCGCCCAGACTCGATGAGATCCGTGACGAACCCCGCCGATGCCGAAGGAGCACGCGCCGGGGCCGGTTCGGTTCCGAAGACCTCGGCCACCTGTTGCAGGATCTCGGCCTGCTGGTCGCTCGGCGTCAGCCCGCCTTCTTCCAGGATAGTGTCGATGACGGGCTGCAGGGACGCGCGCGCCGGAGCGTCCAGCCAGTCCAGGAACCGCGCAACGATGTCGGCGCCTAGCGGGTGCGCGGCACCCTCAAGGATGCGCACCACGAGATCAGCTCGTTCACGCGGGGGCGTGGACCGTAGCGCGATGTCGAGCGCAACGGCGGCAGGGGCGAACTGGGGCGCGACCGAGGCGAGCTCCGCGATGATGTTCGGGAGCTGCGTTTCCTCGCGGTCCAGGTAGTCGAGCAGAAGCAGGTAGCCCAGGGTGGCGTCGAACGAGAACTCGACGAACGTCTCAGGCGCCAGGCCTAGGCCCGCGCTGCGGCCCTGCACTTCGACCAGTACCTGATCCTTGAGCAGCGCCTGGTAGGCCCCTTCTGTCGCGAGGATGGCCGGACGGGTGAAGGCGTCATCCAGCAGCTCGCGCAGCGCGACTCGTCGCCTGCGCGTCGAGGCCAGGCGTCGCACCAGGCGCTTGACGAAGTCCTGCCGCGCAGGGTCGGCGAAGGCCGTGCGGCGGGCGTGCTCGATCAGCACGTCCACCTCGGTCACGTCCGCGGCAACGTCCTTCCTGTCGAAGACTTCGCAAGTGATGCGGAGTAGCAGCGGGTTGGCGAGCGCAGCCCGGAGCGTCGGCGAGAGTGCCTCGAACGGCGTGATGGGCGAGCTGCCAAGGAGCGACCTGTATCGGTCGTACGCCGCCTCGACCTCGTCTGCCTCCAGCGGGGCGACGACGATCGCGCTACCGCCGTAGAGCCCCTCTTCGGTGCGGTAGACGTATTTCGCCTCGTTCAGCGCGCCGGATGCGAGCAGCCCCTCGAGGACCGCGGCCGCGACGCTGACCACGATCCGGAGCCTCGTCTCGCTGCTGCCAAGATCCAGGAGCGACCGGAGCAGCGCCGTGCGGTCCTCAGCACGATCGAGGCCGTCCACGAACAACACGATGTCGGATGGGGTGCCCGGCCACGGAAGGGCACCCCAGCGGGCGAGGCCCTTGCCGAGACCGTCGGGCAGCGCGAGCACGCGTGCGATCGCGTCGCGCAGCGGCTCGCGCGAAGTGGGCAGCCCGGCAGCGGCGACGAGTACGACGGGCGAAGACGGCTTTGCAATCCGGAGGTCCTCGGCGAGGCGGCACATGAGCGACGTCTTGCCCGCACCAGCAGCGCCCGCGAGGATCGCCAGACGCCTGTCACCGTCGAGGAAGGCATGGACGTGCGCCCGGATGCGGCGCCGGTCGGTGAAGGCCTCGGGGATGTACACGCGTTCCTGCCGGGCGCGCAGGACAAACGCGTCCGTCGCGGCCGCAGCCGCGTCGGCGACGTCGGCGACTGCGATCTTGCCGTCGGCGCTACGCAGCGCGCGAGATGGGTCCCTTCCGGTGCGCGACGGTGCGAGCGCGCGTACGACCTCCGCCCCCGCGCGGTCGAGGTCGAAACGCGCGCCGCTTCGCACAGCGAGATACCCCGCAGCCTCTCCCGCGCGGCCCTGGAAGAGCGCCACCTCGGAGACTCCGAGCTCGTCGACAAGGGTGCGGTGGACAACGAAGGGATGGAGGCTCATCCACTCGCGTGCCTCGCTGTCGCCGGTCGCGCGGAGCAGGATGAGCTCTCCAACGGTCGGCTGACCCAACAGGCGCGCGGTGAACCGCCCCGCCCGGAAGGAAGAGCCTGCGCGCAGCTCGAGGTTGGCGAGCGACGTGTCGCCCTCCACGTCGACCGCCATCACGCGCACCAGCGGGTGTGCCGCCAGCCCCTGAAGCGACGTCAGCAGATCCTCGAGCACGGGCGTCTGTTCTGCGACGACTGCTTGGTAGCGCCCAGCTGGCAGCGTGAACGCGTGTCCCTTGAGGCGATTGCGCAGGCCAGGAACGGCGTCGAGCAGGCGCGCGCCGGACTGCACCTTGCCGTCGCCGCGGAAGTAGAGGTCGTAGAGACCGGGCCAGAACAGCGCGTCCCTGTTCCCCTCGAACGGGCGCAGGCACTCGCGCAACAGCAGCCACCAAAAGCCGGTCGACAGCTTGGACTGATCGCGCAGCGCCTCGATGGCCTGGGTGGCAGAGGCGGATCGGACGCCGCTTCGCACATACGACAACGCGGCCAGCAGCGCGGCGAACGAGACAGACACCTCGAACGCGTCGATGAGCCTGTGGAAGGCGCGGAACCAGTCGGGAGACGAGGATCGCGCATCGGCGAAGAAAGCCGTCCCCGCGTCGGCTACGGGCTCGGGCAGCTCGTGGGTCACCACGCGCAGCAGGTTACGCTCCGGACCGCGAACGCTGCGGCTGTCGCTCGTGGTGGGGCGGGCTTCGGGGTGCGAGGAAGCCACGGTCGCCATGAGGGCGAGGCTAACATGGGCGCTCGACGGCTCTGGCGCGCCTTGACGTATGCAGGGCTGGTGTAGGCCTCGATCGTTGAGGCTCTCGTGAAGCTGAACGAGATGGGGCGCAGCCCGTTCGCCTGCCGCGAAGTTCGACTGTGGCCCTAGGGAGCGTCGACCAGATACTTCGAGGGCACCCACGCCGTGCCTTCCGGGACCTTCACCTGCGTCCAGTCCATCCCTGCCTGCGTCGTCGTCGCGCCGGTCGCCTCGAGCTGCGTGCCCTCGTCGACGCCGCGCAGCCTGTCGGCAGGGTTGGGTGTCTTGCGCAGGAAGACGCCTTCGCCGTGCGTGTTGGCGACCTTCTTGAGCTGTGGGGGCGGGGGCGGGGGCTCGGCTGTCGCAACGGGCGGTGGCGCAGGAGTCGGCATGGCCGCGGCCAGCAGATCCTTGTGGGCAGTCCACATGCTGAACCCTACGGCGATGACACCGCCCAGAACCGCCATCATGATCAGGCCCCCGTTCGTGCGCCGCGCGGTACGCAGGATGCCGATCGAGAGCAGCGCGACGACGGCCGTGGCAACGGACGCCGGTACGAGTCCCGGCCCGCGCGGGGCATGCCCGGCGAACAGCGCCACGAGCAGCGCGGCAACCCCCGCCCCCTCGAGCGCGAGCACGGGCACGAGGTTCGGCCCGGTGGCGATCTCGCAGTCGGAGCTCGCGAGCTCGCTGGGATCCCCCTCGGTGCGGTTTCCGCGGGCGCCGCAGTCGACGCACCGAAGCACGTCGGCCGAGCCGATCATCGTGGCTTTCTGCTTCTCGACCGCGACCTCCTTGAGGTTCTGGCTTCCGCACGAGCGACACGCCGTTCGAAAGCAGAACTTGCGGTACGGCTTGAGGACGAGGCCGAGCACGATGAGGCAGAGGCCCGCGTGGAACGGCCAGCCGTAGCTGGTGGCTGCGCGCGCCGCGGCGTCGGTGATCCCGGGGACGACCCAGGAGACGGCGACGCACGTCAGCCCCACGAACAGCGGGAACCCGGCGGCGGGCAGCCAGTTGGTGCGCGTCGGATCGGCGCGGCTCGTCCCTTCCTGCAGGACGCGCGGCATGTGCTCGGACAGCCAAGCGTCCGTGATCTCCATCCGCGCCGCCATGAGGCGCAGCACGCCCTTTTCTTCCGCCTGCAGCACCCGGTCCTCGCACGCGACGAAGTACGCGGCGTCGAGGACCTTCATGCGAGAATCCAGAGGCAGCGACCGAAAGAAGTGATGGCCCGCACGAAAGGCGACGGGCTGCCGGGCTGGATCGGAGCGGCCCAGCTCCGCGAAGAGCCGCGAGGGCTCCAAGAGCTTTCCCTCGAGCATGCGCGAGAGCGCCTCCTGCCGCTCCTGCGAGATGGCGCGCGCTCCCGCGATCTCGCGTAGCTGGGACGCCGTGAAGAAGATCGTCTGATCCTCCGGCGATGCCGGGTTCAGCTCTGCGACCAGCAGGCGCAGCGCCTCGCCCTGCGAGGGATCGGCCAGTTCGATCTCGCCCTCGACGAGCCGATGGTTGACGGCCACACGCAGGATGCCGTCGCGCTTGTTGCGATTGAGGTGGAGGTTCACGTCGCCCCGGCGAGACACGATCGCCGTGCGGATCTCGAACCAGCCGATGTCGCCCGACGCCCGGACGTGGGCGTCGACCTTGCAAGGGATCTCCACCGTCTCGAGCGCCGGTAGATCGACGTCCTGGCAGAGGCTGATTGGCTCGGGGATCTCGATCGGTGACTCTGAGGAGAAGGCAATCGCAAACGGCGCGAACACGGAGATACTGGTGGGGTTGCGGACGGTGGCTTCCATGAGCGCGAAGCGACTGCCGCGCGTGAAGTTACCACCGAGGCGCGTGCCGTCTGACACGCTGAGCGAGATGTCGTTCGGCTCGACCCCGAAGCTCGCGTCCTCCTCGACCTCTCCCGTCCGAGAGTTGCGGACGCGGTAGATGTAGCTGCCGTCCTGCCCACGCGATCCGCCCGACCCGCGCGGACGACCGGAGCCACCGCGGCCCCCATCTCCCCCGCTGATGCGCACCTCATCGATCACTGAAAGAAGGTGCGCGTCGTTCGTGGTGATGGTGACGTTGCCCCCATCACCACCGTCGCCGCCGTCTCCGCCCGCGCCATCCGAGCCATCGCGGCCCGAGGGGCTTCCGGAGCCGCCGCTGCCGCCGCTACCACCGTCACCGCCTGCGCCGCCATCGCCCCCGCGGGCGTCGATCACCACGGTCCCGGTGATCTCCTCCTGGATGCCGTTTCCTGCGATGACGATACGGTCGTCGACGCAGCGAAGGGAGAGCGTCGCACTGCGCGCCTTGCGGCCGTTGGTTCCGGGCTTGCCGTTGGTCCCCGCCGTTCCGTTACCACCGGCGCTGTAGCCGCCACCCTTGAGGCGTCGTCCCGGCCTGCCGCGTCGCCCCGGACGGCCGTCCCTGCCCGCACGCCCATCGGCGCCGGCGAGCGACACGACCGTGCCGCCTCCAGCCTCCTGCATGATCCGCAGGGGCATCGCCTCGTGATCGTCGTCGCCATCTTCGGGCAGCGACGGCTCGCTCTCGGCGGATGGCTCCTCGGGCTCCACATCGTCGTCCTCGAGGAGTTCTTCTTCGTCTTCTTCCCGGTTCGACTCGTCGTCCTCGTCCGGTGCGCTCATGCGAGAAACCCCACACGAGCATGATAGTTCAGATTGGATGTCAAGCGTGTCCGAAGGGGGACGGGCGGCCATCAACCTCGTCTTCCGACGGGCGAGAGGGCGATGTGCGGATATTCGGGGCAACGCGGTACTCTGCCGCGATCACACATGACGGATGGCCGAGCAGGTAGGCCCCCCCCCACCGTCTTCACGCACCTGGGTGTACGCTGTGAAATGGTCACCGATGCCCGCCCTGCCCGCGCCCGACACGAGCATCATCGCCAAGCTGATCGATCTCGTCCGGACCTCGCTCGGGCTCAAGGACACGCCCAACCTCATCTGCCAGCAGTCGCGCCTGACCTGCGAGGCCATGCTCAAGGAGATCTGGAAGCGCGAGGTCGGGCCGCTTCCCCCCAAGATCATGTTCGACGCCCTGCTCAAGGGCATCACCAAGGAGCGGCCCGACGCGATCCCAACCCGGATGCAGGCGCTGCTGGGTACCATCCAAATTTACGGCAACCTTGCGGCGCACCCACAGGACAACCTCGAGCAGCTCGACCACACGCACGCGATCATGGTCGAGTCGGCACTCGGCGCCTTCTGCAACTGGTTCTTCAACGAGTACCTGCGCATGGATCCGGCGGTCGACGTGTCCGTGCCCTCGGTCGCTGCGAGGAGCGCCGACGCTGCGGCGAAGAACTACGCGGACCTGCTACGCGCCGCGCTGGCCGACGGGGTGCTCGAGCTCGACGAGTACGAGAGCCTGCTCGACGCCAGAACCAAGCTCGGACTCGACGAGAAGGCGGCCACGAAGATGGAGGTCGACCTCGTCAAGGAAGTGATGCGCCTTGATATCCAGGCCCTGTCCGAGATCCTCAAGCCAGCGGATCTGGAGTCGTTCAGGAAGTACGACGAGTCGGCGAGCGCGAGACCCGAGTGGATGCTCAGGACCCTGGACACGCTGCAGACGAGCAGCAACCCAGAGTGGGTCGAGCACGCCGGCCACTACGTCAAGGAACTCGACCGGGGTCGCATGCACCGCGGCAAGCCCATCCTGCAGCTCCTCGGCTGCTGGCAGGGCTGGTACTTCCAGAAGAACGCCAAAACGTACTTCGATCTCTGTTTCGTCGCGAAGAGCGAGGACGCGTTCGTCGGGGTCTCCCTCGAGCCGCTCAATCCCGGGTGGAAGGAGCTCAAAGGTCACGTGGGGCCGCTGTTGTACGCGCAGATCTCCGGGACGCTGGGCGAGGACATCCTCTTCAGCTTCTCGAAGCGGTACGTGCTGAAGGACCCTTGGGAGATCGGCTACGAGGCCGTCATCATCGACGGCGGGCGCTACCTCGAGGGCGAGTGGAACAGCGGGGGGATGATCGGCGCGTTCAACGCCATGAAAACCAGGTCGCTGTTGCCGATCCGCATCTTCGACACTGCCAAGCGGCTGCCGCTCGCACGAACCCAGTTCGTCAATCGCATCAGGAACGTGACCTCCACATGGTTCTTGCACCTCCAGGGACGCGAAGCACAGCCAGCGATCCTCCACCTGGTTGAGGTTGCGGGGAAGCTGTACGCGAACCTCGGTGCGGTTCATCAGGGCGCCTTCTGCGTGGAGTACCTCGAGGGGGTCTACGAAGGCATCGGCCGCGCGATGCTCGAGTCGTCGGGTAGTGTGGTGGGTCAGTCGCCGCGCATGATTGTCCGATTCTCAGTGGACTGGGACGCGTTCACCATTAGCGGCACCGTGAAGGATGACGTGAACACGATGCGCGCGCTCAAGGGAGTGAGGGTCTGATGCCCACCCGCGTCCTTCTGACCGCGTTCGGCCCTTTCGCCGGTTTTTCCCGTAACCCCAGCGAGCTAGTCCTGCGCCAAGTCCTTGACGTGCTGTCGCGCGACACGTCCATCGTCATCGACTCGGACGTCCTCGAGGTGAGCTACCAGGCCGTTGACACTCTCGTCGACACGCTGCGCGGCCGCTACGATCTCGCCCTCCACATGGGGGTCGCGTCCGGCGCCCCGAAGCTGCGCCTCGAGTTACTCGCCCGCAACGCGGCCGCGGGCACAGACGTCAGGTCCGTCAACCGCGACGCCGTCATCCGCCGCGGCACGCCCGACTTGCCGACGCAGTTCCCCCTCGGACTGCTGCACGCCTTCTCCTCCAGGCACGCGGACGCCGTGGTCGTCTCCGACGACGCCGGAGCCTACCTTTGCAACTACCTCTACTTCCGCAGCTCCGAGCGGCTCCGCGACGCGACGCCGGCGCTCTTCGTGCACGTAGCAGACTTCCACAATGTCTCGGAGGCTGCCGGCGCCGGGGAGCAGGCCGCACTCGTGGTCGAGCTAATACGGTCGTTCGCCGAGGAGTGCCGGTCGGGTAACGCGCCCATCGGGTAGAATCGTAGACTTGCTTCCTTAGAGTCCGCCGGCTCGACGAACGAGCCAGTCTCGGGAGACTGCAATGAAGCGCTGCACGAACTGCAACAACGAGGTGCGCAACACGGCGAAGCTCTGCGATCGCTGCGGCAACAACCAGTTTGCTCGTGATGATGTTCTTGCGCCCCAATTGGCTGCGTCAAGCCCAGCCCGCGTGCACGGCGCGTACTTCCTGCTCATTTGGATGGTGGCTCGGGACCTTGGTCGCCTCGCTGATCTGGCCCTTCTTCTTTCCAGGCGGGCGCCGCCTTATCGCGAGGGCGTTCGGGTACTGGTGACGCTCCCGAGGCGCCCGGCCATGCGTTCCGCCCGGACGCATGTTCACTGCAAGTCTTGCCAGGTCGCGGCCTTCTTGCAAAGGTGCGTGGACTCGCCGTCGTCCTCGTCTCCGCACTTGATGTTCATGAGGTACGACCCTGCGCCGGCCGCGTCGATCTGCCCCTTGCACGGCTTGGGGCTGAACGATGACCCGGCCAAACCATCGAACGTCGTCGAGTCGCCCGAGGCCGACGCGTGAACCTGAAGGATGCCGTCGTCCTCCCGGCCGCCGTTCCCCAGAACCACGCTCGCAGTGACGATCGTGCGTCGCTTGCTATCCGGCTTCCTGCTCGAACAGTCGTCGTCGTCCGCCAGCCACACGCCGCGCAGCGCGACCGGGAGCAGGTTCGTCTCGCCGCTCGACGCCGCCGTGTGCAGCGTCTTCGCGAGCGCCTTGTTCGCGCCGAGATACACGTGCCCCGTGAGGCTCCCGTCTGCATCGGCCTGGCACTCCAGTGCGAGGAGCATGCGGTCCGCGAGCCCCACGGGCTCGGCGGCAGCTGCGCATGTCACGGGCTTGCCGTAGCTCTTGCCGACCCCCGACAGGAGCAGGTGCTCGGACGTCACGCGGACGCGCAGGTTGCTCAGGTCCGGATCGAGGCCGGACATCATCGACGCCGTGAGCGTCGCCGTCGTCACGAACAGGCCACCGTCCTGGGCCATCTTCCACGGGCCGAGCAGCGCGGGCGGCAGCGTGTCGGTGGTGCCAGTGACGAGCTGCGTATAGCCGGCCTGGAAGAGCGCGTGCTTGGCCGTGGCCGCCTTGGTCTCGTCGGCTGCTTCCTTGGCCAGCTGTTGACGCGACTCGTCCGCTTGACGCTTCTCTTCCTCGTCAGCCGCGGCGCGGTGGGAGCGGGCGCGGATGATCACCAGGACGAAGCCCACCGCCCCCAGTCCCGCGAAGACCAGGAACATGCGCAAGAAGCCGACCTTCTTGCCAAGGAAGTAGTAGAAGACGCCGGCGCCGATCACCAGGGCGGCTCCGATCAGGTACGGCAGGATCATCCAGAGCACGGCGACGCCGACGACGACCATCAGCAGGACCACGCAGCCGACGCCCGCCGACGAGCTCGATCCGCCACCGCCCTGCGAGCGACCAAACGACCTCTTCGCCGTATTTGCGACATCGAGGAACGGATCGAGGAAGACCTGCCCAAGACCCGGTGCGAGGGCGCGCCCACACCGGGGGTTCGGGCAGTCTTGTCGCGAGATGCCCCACGTCCCGCAATCGGGACATTGCACCCGCTCCTCCGTCGACGAGTGACGGTCAGGCTTGAAGACTCCCATGCGCCTCCTCCGGTTTCCAGGTCGAGCCAAAGCGAAGCGCCGAGAACGTCCGTCCCTTCACGATCCCCCAGCGCGACATGCTCGCAGCGTCGGGTGCCTCATGGTGAAGGTTTCGAGAGGCGCAGGACCGTCCACAGTGCAAGATCGTACGCTCGGTGCGCGCCTGACCTCAAGATGAGTTCATGGGGACGGACGCCGGCCGCCGCGATGCGCGGAACTGTCCTTCAGTCCCGATCCAGCGAGAGGACCGCCATTGACCCACCTTCGGCGCATCCGGGTCGACCGTTTCCCCCGCCTCCCGCCGCCGAGGGAGTGCCGGCGGG
>VFSW01000965.1_pt1 | contig 42723 bp, 72 predicted proteins | sample 5358111 | NCBI WGS metagenome assembly VFSW01 (sample SAMN11554181, study PRJNA540505) | mine drainage metagenome | isolation source: sediment from site ElyBrook_90M | place: USA: Ely Copper Mine, Vershire, VT | collected 2017
CCCGATGTCTACCGAGACGGTCTATAGAGTCCCGTCATGTCCATTATAGCACAGGATATGGCGGGCTAGAAAGAGCCTTGACCGTGAAAATCCATGCGTACCTCATGCTCGCGAGTGAGCAGTATTTTCTCGTGATGGCCGCCAATGCCCTGCTCGATAGGCGCTATGCGATGTGGGAACGGGCGGTGCAAGGATGAATACATTCGCAGCTACGCGCAAGGGACACAAACTTACGCTCAAACAATTGGGAGAGCGCGTCAACCTTTCAACATCGTTTCTCTCCGATCTGGAGAGCGGACGCGCTGATGCATCAGTAGCAACGCTCCGCAAGATTGCAGCCTGTTACGGCGTCAATCCATCAATCTTTCTGGACACGCCCGATACTCCAACTCCAACACGGATGACCGTCCCATCGTTTGAGGTCTGCCATTTTGTACTCTTCTCTTGCCTACGATGTGGCGTGGCGCTCGAGATCAAACGCTATGGAAAGCAGCACGTTTCCACAAGCGAACCTTGCCCCGCCTGTGGAACGCGCTACATCGTGAACTGGGAGAATCCAACCGAGCAATCCGAGGTGTTTTGCTCATACTGGGAACGATGCGGAGGTGAGGTGTGAGAATCATCAAATTTAGAGCCTGGGATACGCACCAGAAGAAAATGTATCGCTATGTGGAACACACCACATATAATGACGGCTCTGCGGATGTGACGCTGATTGCGGATGCAGCAGACTATAGATTCTCGCCCAACGCCGCCGATAGAGAACTCCTGCAGTTTACTGAAATGCAAGATAGCTATGAACGTGACATCTACGACGGTGATAGTGTTGAGATCAAACAGCCCTTCGACACAATCCGCGCAAGCGTCTTTTGGGGTGAAGTCTCCAACTCCTACCAATGGACATGCGGGCAAACGTGGCTCTTTCGCTTTCCCAACGGTACGCAAGGTCCGGTACTGCCCTACCTTTGCTACGGCTATAAATTGCGTATCCTCGGCGCTATCTATGAAAACGCGACGTTATTGAGTGCAGATGGAGGTGGAAAGTGAGCGAAATAGTCGTGATTATCCGACCAAGCTTCAAAAAGATATGTGGGCCTGATGCATGTCGCGCCGCGCTCTATAACCATATCCTCTATCGATTAGCCAGAAAAGCAAAAACCGAGCCAGATGAGAAAGTCAAGAAAGGTGAGGTATTCTGGTATGCGTCTGCCGAGGATATTTGCACAGACATCGATGAGGCGTGGTGTGTCAATAAAGTGCGCAAAGAAGTCAAGCTCCTTGCAGCGAGTGGATTGTTAGGGCAACGTCATAATCCCCTGAGAAAATGGGATAGACGGTTCCAATACTTCATGAGCGAGATCGAAGGAAAAGCGCTTCTCGAGAAAGCGGCTGCTGAGGGCGTGTGCCTCCTTCACATCGGGCTAAAGGCCGAAGTACTGCATTTACTACATATGGTAAATGCATTTGACAAAAATGGTGGATGCATCTGCCAAAAAGAGGAAATCGATTTACCAGATATGGTAACTCCATCTACCACAAATGGTAGAGCAATAACTGAGGGTACTACTGAGGAATCAGATACTGAGGAATCAACTGAGGCGTCAGACGAAGAAAAGGGGGAGAGGGACATGCAAGCTATGGCGCGATTGTGGGCATCCGCGCACGCGCCCCCGCTGTTGCCTTCCAATGTTGTGTCCATGTCTGACTCGCAGAAGATGCGCGCTGCGAAAACGGCAACGCCGCATCGCCAGATGGCGCATGACGACCCGCCGCCCGAAGTGCAGGACTGGGAAAGTGACGGCATGGCATCGACGGCGAAAGTGCCAGCCATGCCGAAAGGAGTAGCCAATGCTGCTGTTCATGCTGGCGACGATAGCGGCGCTGCTGCTCACGACGCTGGATGCGGCGCAGATGGACATACTGGCCTGCCTGCTGCTCATCCCGACAATTCCGGTGATCTGGCTGGCAGCACTGTTGTACGACGTGCTACGCCCGCCGGGGCAAAGCAAGCCCCGCTCTCACTGAAGGATGAGACGCCCAGGCCATTGAGCGAAAAGACACTGCGGGCGCGCTACGAAGCGCATTTCTGGCAACTGCTCGAAGACATCCGCACAGAGCGCGGCCTTGTCCCGCCAACCTACGGCAAAACGTGGAAAGGACTGCGAGAGAACCAGGAGGGCATCAGCGCGTTCTCTGCCGATCAAGTCTCCGACGATGCAATCAAGGCCGGGTATGTCGCCATGCTGGAATCGCCTGATGCCTGGTTGCGCAACAACTTTACCGTGATGGCCTTTTTCAAGCGGTTGCAAGGACTGCTCGACGCGAAACCGACGAAAGGCAAGCCGGGCAAGAATGGCAAGGCCGCGCCGGTTGAGGACGAAAGCGATCCGTATAGTTTTGCGTCAATCTTAAAGCGTCAGGCCGAGCAAGAGCGCGAAGCCGCATCAGCATAAGGGGAATCGATGAACACGGATACAAGCCTGGGGGCTTTATCGCAACCCGTCAGCACGGAAACTGCGACCTGTGAGAACTGCAAGGGGATGCGTTGGGTCAAGCACTACGCGCCGCCCTACGGCAAGCACACGCAGCATGACGAGCGATGCCAGCGCAGATACGGCTATTGCATCCGCCTGTGTACTCTGTGCGCGTCTGGACTCAAGGCAGGCCAGATCACGCCGCAACTGTACACCTGGCTTGGCGACGAACCGGGCGACCTGCCGTACAAGCGGCTGGTAGATTTCAACCGCGCAGCGCAACCGAAAGCCTACGACGCGGCGCAAACGTGGCTGCAATCGGCGCTGGACAATGAGCGCGGCCTGAAAAACCTGATCCTCGCGGGCAATCCCGGCACGGGCAAAACGCATCTCGTCGCCGCGCTTGCCAACACATTGCAGGATGCCACTATCGCGTGTTTGTTCTGTGTCGCGCCGTCGTTTTTCAAGTCCTACTACGCAGCGACATTCGAGGACAAATCTAGTCTTATGCGCCGCGCCTCGGAAATAGCCGTGCTGGTTCTGGACGATCTGGATAAAGTGCATGTCACCGATAGCGGCTATCAGGAAAACACGCTGTTTGAGATGCTCAACAATCGCTACAACGCGCATAAGCCGACGCTGATTACGACCAATGCCGAGCATGGCCTGAAAAAGTGGCTCAACGAGGCCACGATAAGCCGCCTCGTCGGGCGCGGCGTCTTGCTCTCCATGAACGGCACGGATTACCGGCAGAGAAAGGACGCGAAATGAGAAAATGTTACGCCTGTCAGCAGATGAGCGCCGTCGTGACGGTCGTCAACAGGCCCGATGGAAAGCTCGGCCTCGCTTGCCCTACCTGCTACAAAAACAGGCACGCGATCACACCGATTGAAGGCAAGCCCATTTTCGGCGATCCGACCTGGATACGCCGCGCGATCACACCGAAACCCTTGACTGACGAGGAAAAGCGCGAAATGGAAGGATGTGGCGCATGACCATGACCTTCGGCACACCGCCGCCACCGCCAAAGCATCAATGCATCGTGCGCAAGAGTACGCGCTGGGCCTGCATCAACGGCGTCTGGGAATGCGTGACGTGCCGTGAAAAGAAAGCGAGGGCATATAAATGGGCAGACACGACGATCTCATATCAGGCTTTGTGACGTTCCTCGTCCTGTACGCGCTCGCGTCGATGCTCTTCGGCGTGTGCCTCTGCATCATCGTGCAGCGCGCATCGGACCGCCTGCTCGCCGACCCGCCGCCTGCCGACGTGGAGTACGCACAGGACGAGGCGTGGATTGACCGCTTGGAACGCGAGATCAATAGCAGGCGATGACCGACCGGCCACCTGTGCATTTTTCGCACGGAGACGGCTTTTTTGACAGGGTGGCTCCATCCACTGGACGAGTCCCCCGCGAGACGGTGCCACGCGCTACGACGTAGCGCGTGGCAGGCATCAGAGAAAGGGAAACACTGATGGGCGCACAGGGGACGCAAACACAGGCCGTTGAACAGGCGGCGCGCCGACAGCGCGTGAAGGACACGGCGGGCTGCATCTGCGCCCAGGCCATCGACACGCGGCTGCGCACGCTCACCGTCGAGGACATCCAACGCGACTACGACCTCAGCGCGGTGCAAGCCGCCGAAGCGCTGGCCGCCGTGCGAGCGAACCGCCAGCGCATTGACCCGTATGGCGATTGGCGATAGCTGATTGCACAGAACAAAAGGAGCCGTCCGCGCTCCGATCTGCACATTCGCGGACTAGCTCCTCCCTGATGGAACAAACGAAGGTGGGAGAGAAAAGGAAAAGGAAAAGATGAACAAGTTGTCTGGCATGAACAGCATTGGCGGCAAAATCGTGTTGTGGGGATTGATCTTGACCATGCTCGTGTTTACCGCCGTGCGTACTCTGCATTTCCTGATGCTGACATTCCCGCCCGATCAACAGTACGTGGCATTCCTGGCGCTGGCCGCGTTCGATGTAGGCGTTCTTGGCTGGTTCTACTATGCCACGCACAGCGCGGAAGGCGCGGCTCAGCGCACTATCGCCTACGGTATGATCTTCATTTGCTTAGCGGGCGTGGCAATCACCACCATCGCCGATATGATCTTAGTCGGCGCGCAAAACGGCCTGACGAAACTGCCGCCCCAGTGGGGAACTATCGGCCTGTGGGGGGTAATCATCGTGATTATCCTCAACGTCGCGTCCGGTATCCTGGTGCATCTCACCGACCCGAAGCACCTGCAACACATGGCAAAAGAGAGCGCGAAAGACAAGATACACTCGCTGGTCGTCTCCGAAATTCACGCCCGCGCCGAGCAGATCGCGCCGATGGTCGCGCAGCAAGCCGCGCAATACTGGGTCAACCAGACGGTGCATGACTTCATCGGTCATATCCCAGGCGCGAAAAACCCGGCGCAATTGCCCGCCCCGACCGCGAACCCGACCGAAGTCACCGGCGAACTGATCGCCATGCCACAAACGGCTAGTACACCCGTTCCACTGTCGCCCGTATTGCCAGCGATTGATAACCCCCAAAAGATGCTTGACCTGTTAGATAAGGCCGTCAAATATGGACAAATAACCGAGGAAGAAGCCAGCCCTTTACGGCAAGCCCTGAAAGCGAGCGCACCCTCTCAGGGCAAGAACGGGGCGCATTAACTGAGCCGGAAACGGCGGTGGACGTAAACGAGCCTGTGGAGCCTATCAACGATGATACGGCTCCAATAAAAAGTATTGGACAATCCAATACTTTAGGGATACCGGGGCGCAACAAATCGGATAAAGATCACGCCTATAACGTCTGGCTGTTTCAGGCGCATGGTGATCTCCTTCCCGGCAGTTGGGGCAATCCAACGAAGTTCAAATCGTATGTGAAAAACAATCCGCCGAAGCTGGTATTTACACCGGAAGGCGGGTGGCAAGTGAATCCGAAGAAGCGAAAGGGGCGCGTAAGTGGGACAAGCAGAAAGAACGGAAGTTCAAAAATCATCCCCATCGAGCGAAAACGTCAAGCCCGGTGATACCGTCTTTGTGCGTGTCCCTGGTCGCGTGGGAACGCCAGTAATTGTGCGCGTGCTGGTCGATTCGGTAGAGGATGAGACATTGGAAGTGGAACTCTATCCAGAGTTTCAGTTGCCAGTGCGCTTCATGAAGACGGTCACGAAATCTGATATTGTGACAGGCTAAAGTATTGGACAAAGTATTGGACAATCCAATACTTTTGAGACAGGCTGCATCGGCCTGAGAAGAGAGGAAAGAGACATGATTACCGACATGATGAAAATACTCCGTATTAACGCCTACATTCAGCGCAGCATGGGCGACGTGCTGCTCGACGGGAAAAAGGTTGTGTGCGTGTCGCTCGACAACACGTGCGCAGTCGAGGAAGAGAACACAGGCGAAATTCCGCTAATCCCTGAACAGATAGACCATCTGTTCAAACAGACGTTTTCCGTATGAGGTGAACATGATCGACAAACTAATTGAGACGCAGCAGCGCATCATCGACGACTTGCGCGCCATCGCCACACGCGAGAAGGAACGCGCCGCTGCATTAGAACAGACGGTCAGGAATTACGTCACCGTCATAGAGTCGATGCCTGATTTTGCAACGGCATCTGATTACAGGCGTTTACTTGCGCCAGTGCAGGAATATGCGCAAGAATTACTAGAACAGGAGACACACGCATGATCGCATGGATATTGGCGACAGGCACGGGCTACCTGCTCGCCGTCGCAATGCTCATCCTCGCCCGCCTGAACGCATCGCACGCGGAAAAGTACCTCGGCGCCATGCGCGCCGCCCGCCGCGAGCGCGATGATGCCAGTGGCGAAAAGCGGCTCGCGAAGCTGTACTGGCAGATACAAGTCGAAGAAGTCGAACGCATCACGGCAGAACGCGACGCCCTGCGCGTCGCGATGCAACGAGCCGCCGACGCGCACGCTACAGAACGTGACGCACTGCGCAAGCAACTGGCAGACATCACGTACCAGGTCACGCCACCTGCCAGCATAGACGGTGCAACGCCGCCTGCAGAGAGACAGTACGCCGTTACGACGCCCAAACGCCCGCGCCGACCTCGCGCAACTCAGTATGACACGACGATCGGGGAGGGAAGTACACAATGAGCAGGATCATTAAATTCCGCGCATGGACTGGCAAGCAGATGGTCTATCAGGACGAACAGTATCTTGTCTCATTCATCCGGCGCGTTGTACCTCAGATTATTGTCGATCACGGTGGCAAGGCATTTAGCCAGCATGAAAGCTACTTGCCCAACTGGACACCACCAACTTTGAAGTGATCGGCACCATCTACGAAAATCCTGAACTCATCGAACTAGCCTCACGCCACTAAAGGAGTATCATGCAGCAGCAGAAACGTCGTAGTGTCCGGCTGTGGATCGCCGGAATCCTCGGACTACAGGCCCATATCGACGCGCAGGAACGCCGCGCACTGGTGGAGTCGGGCTTTCGCATGGGCATAGCGCATGCGACAGGCAAGCCCGCCAACGTGCGCTATAGCGACTACCCGCCCGTCTTAGCCGCCTCTGCGCGCCTGCTCGCGCCCCCGCCGCCTGTGACTTCTCACGAACACGAGATCACGGCCTACGAGCCGCCCGACAGGCACACCGGCCCTGTGCGCAAACTCGCCAGCCCTGAGCAGATGCGCGCATTCCTGGACACACGCTCGCTGCCTGCCGTTCCACCACCAGGTGAGGTAGCGCGCATCTGGCACAAGAAGCACAGCCTGCCACGCAACACACCGCCAGCGGGGAAGTGACCCGCCCCGCGCTCACGAGTTTTTGAACATGTGCGACTATTCAAAATATTCGTAGCAAAAACGCTTGACTTTCATTCTCAGATGATGTATAATCATTCTCAGGTGAGAGAAACAAAAGGAGATACGAAAATGACACAGTGGTTGCGGGTAAGCCCCTACACCATCCCCGCCATCCTGGAAGATGGAAAATTCAAGACGCAGATCGAAACCGGCACCAGCCTGAACGCCATTGTCGATACCGATCTCCGCAGCCAGAAAGACGGCGGAAACGTCGTGTACGGCTATCTCTGCAACACTCTCACGGGCGCAGCGACACACGGACATGACGCCATTCTCAACGAGTACGGCCAAGCGGCTATCCGCTTGAACGAAAGCGTCACGGCTCGCACAACCTTCACGATTGCCGATAGCCTCTATCAGGCGGTTGCGCCAGTGCAATTCAGCGAGGATGCGCTTCCTGAGAATATCGATGAAATTCTCCCATATGTCGAAGCGCAATATCACGGCGGCGTCACAGTGGCCGATATCGCCGAAGTCGTCTTTCAGGTCTATGAAGACCAAAAAGCGCCGCAAAGAATTATCGACCTACTGCAAGCGCACGGCATTGCTTGCAGTATCAATTATGTTCAGGAGTAAGAAGGATCAGAAAATATGACAAGTCCGAGGGCTGTCATCCTGAGCGCAGCGTATCAATTATGTTCAGGAGTAAGAAGGATCAGAAAATGGCAAAAAATGAGCGTTTAGCAGTTATTGTACAATTCAATTCAAACGGCGAAGAGTCGTCAGTGAGCGCCATCGCCTTCGGGCAAGAAGAGGCGCACACAAAGAAAGCCCGGATGATTGCCGACCTGCGCGCCCAGGGAAAGAAGCCCTTTGATTCTGAAATTGTGGAGGACACGCCTCGCCCACATCGCAAGCCCCGGCCGAGCAACAATTCGTGAGCGACACATGCGCGTTCTGCGGCGCGGAGCTGCCGCCCAACATTCGGCAACTCCGCCATCGCACGCAGGACGATATGCGCCCGTTGTGCTGCAACCGCAAGCATGAGGTAGCGAGACGGGCGCGAGATGGCATCTACAAGGACATGAGCGACGCGGGACGCGTCGCGCGCATCGCAGCCGTGATCGTCTCGAATAGCGAGCGTCCGCGCCGCAAGAAGAGGGGAGCTATCTGATAGCTCCCCTCTTCTTTTTACGTGCTACGGTTTGACTGTTGGCACGATTCCCGTCCAGTCGAACGCGGGCGCGGGAAACGGCTGTTGTGGCACGATCGTAAGTTGCGGTACGACGGCAGTTGTGGTCGCGCTAAACGCTGGATTCGGCATGAGTTGCACCGGCGCGGGCTGCGCTGCTGCTGCAATCGGTACGGTCGTCGCGACCTGCACGCTTTTGCCGCGCACCTCGTCGATGAGTTGCAGCAGCAACGCCTCAATTTGTGGCATGTGGGTGAGAGCGACCTGCTCCACGGCTTGCACCTGCTCCGGCCTGACGCCAAACGAGAGCAAGCGGCTTTGCAACGCTTGCTGAATGCCGAACAGGAACGGCGTATGCGCCAGATTCGCCGTGAGCGTCGATATCGCCAGAAACAGCAGCCCGTTCGCGTTTTGCGGCGCACCGCTGGCGACCGTGTTGGCAACACCTGCTACCAGCGGCGTCACAAATGAGATAAAATCATTCACCCAGGGCGCGGCCTTATCCTGTCGAATCGCCCCCGCGACGATGGTTGAGAACACAGGCAGAAGCGCGGTCAGCAGCGCCTGCCAGAATTGCAACGAAATCATATATCCTCCTGAGAATTTCTCAAATTATACCAGCTTCTTCCCAACTGCGGTCGCCACCTCTTCCGCGATGTGCAGCAGCAGCGCCGTCGATTGCGGCGCGTCCGGCGCGGGTTGCTGTGGCGGCATGATGCGTGGCAGGTTGCTCGCGCCCGGATTGAACATGTCCACTCGCGCCACCTTGCCCGTCGCCTTTATCCACCGCGTTATCCCCAGCCGGTGGTACTGGATAACGTCGCCATGTGGCTGCACCAATTCAGGCGACTCCACATCTCCCAGCGTCTCCAGGCTGGCCACGCCACCTGCCTTGTAGCTCTCCAACAGGCCAAATTGCAGGATACGCCCCGTTTTCAGTGATTGCCAGTGGTTGGCGTCCAACTGGCGAAACAGCGCCGCCACCTCCGGCATGTCGATTGATAATGGCATGGTCAATACCTCCATAGTCCAGATTTCACGATAGCGCAGCAGCGCCGCCCAGTCCGCGTCCGTGTGCGTCACATCCCGCGTGGAGAACGGGTCACGCGCCGTGAGCGAGAACGCCGCTTCGCTATAGACCGATAAGACGTGCGACCAGTCCGGGTGCGCTGGCGCGTACATGTCCGGCTCGGTCAGCAAGCACGGATGTCCTGCCTGTATTTGCCGGTGCAGCTCCACCACCAGCGTTGGCGGGTCGCCATCAATCGGCGCGAGCAGGACGCCGTGCAGCGCGCAAAAGTCCACATAGCGCGCCGCCGAGGTCGCGCCGTGCCAGTTCGGGCCGTAGCAGGCCGTGACCATCGCGTCTATGTCGATATGCTGGCCTGTGAGGTACTCCATGCCATCGATAATAGCCGCAGGGACACAATCGAAGAGAGGATTGATCTTCGCGCTATTCTGATTGACGTTCGGATAGTTGGCAAGCGTCGTCATGCTCACACCTCTTTCTGTTAGAACGGATGAGGCGCAGGCCGCTACACCTCCAGCCACATCCAGTCAATAGACCACGTTGACGCTGCGCCCGGCGATACAAACGCCGTGACGCCCACGCCCGCGCCAGCCGCGCCTTTCGGCAGGTAGATCGGCGCTGCTGCGAGCAACTCAATCGTGGATTGCGCGATGCTCTTGCGGTGTTCGAGCAGCACGCTTGACGCCAGCAGCGTCATGGTGGTCGTGGTGTAGCCAATGCTTGTGCTGAGCGAGGACGCCGCGCCGCCTATCAAGCGATTGAGCGCGGTTGGGTTCGTCCCGTATGCCGGATCTGCCGTAATCTGAAACAGATCGGCCGTGCCCGTATTGGCGCACGATACCAGGCACGACAGCAACAACACATTTTTGCTGTTGGCGGTCGGGTTGAAAAATGAGCACGGAAAACGCCCGGTCGCGCTGTTGGTCTGATCTCCCGTCGAGCAGGAGAAGAGTTGCCCTGCAATCGCGTAGGCGCGAATCTGATCTTCCGTGATAAGCGGATTCGTGACGCTCAGCAGTTCCCCCGCCTGCACAATCGTCATAGCGGGCGCATTGGGATAGTGCGCCGCGTCTGGAATAAGAAAGGTGGTCATGCGCTACGTACTCCTTCTCTCTCTTTAGGTTTCCTCTTTTTTGACGACCGCGACCGTCTTGGTGGTCGTCAGTTTTTTGTGGCTGCTGCTCGACGAATCGGCAATCGTCACCATATCGCCATCAATCGTGACAGCCATGCCGCGCTGTTTGAGCGCGGAAATGATCGTATCGATGATGTGGCGCTGTAAATGGTTCTCTTTCTCCAGATCGCCAATCTTCTGTTCGAGCGAGCCGGTGCGCTGCTGCAACGCCTCAATCGTCTCTTTCTGGAGCTTCACCAGTTCTACCCTCTTTCCGTTGCGGAAGGCAAAAAAGCCGCCAATCAGCGCTAACAGCAGCAAGACAGTATTGAGCGTGGACGCGCTTCCCAGCGCGCTGATAATGGATTGCATACCCCTCCTTCCTTCCTTTCTTCCCTTGCAAGCATGGCTAGAGTGTCCCCGCGCTCGCCGTCATTGTTCCCAGCGACCGCAGATTGCCTGAACTGTCAAGCGACATTTTGCTCACGCCGCCGACCTGAAAATAGGTTTTGTGCGACCCGCCAACGTTGGGGCAATTGATGTACAAATCGCCAGACGACGGCGACCACAGAATTTGAAAGCCTGCAATCTCGAAATGCGCCGTGTTGACAATGCTCAGGTTGCCGCTTCCGTCGCTCGTGATATTGGCGTCGTAGCTCGCGCTATTCAGGCTCAGGAGAAATGTCTCCAGCGCGTTGTGGAATGCCGCCGAAAGGTACGGCGCGCTGTTATCCACAAACGGCCCGTATTGTACATATGACATATGTTCTATACTCCAATGCTAATGGCTTGCGCTTGCGTTGCCGGTGTCAGCGTTGCGCCGAAGAAGTTCGACCATGTGCTGTCAAACGGCCCCGCGACAGCCACGATCTGGTACCAATAATTGATCCCGTCGCTATCGTCCACATGCACCGATTCCACCAGCATGTTCGTCGCCGAAAAGCCGAACGGGCTGTACGTGTAGGCGCGCAGCTGCCCCGGAGCGTAGCCTGTATCTCGCGTGGCGTACTGAAACTTGATCCCGCGCTGGCTATTCCTTTGCACGTTCGCCTTCGCCTCGGTCACCCCGTTGGCCGTACTCGTCACGCTCGTATCCTTCACGACCGATTCGATCTTGCCCGATGTGCCGTCAATGGCCGCCTGATTTGTGACCTCGGCGCTATTGGTATAGCTTCCGGTGGTCGGTACCTGCGGATTCCAGATGAACAGGCCTGTCGCGCCGTTGGCCGGGGCCGTCGCCGCGCTAATGGTCGGGCTGCCCGGCGACCAGTAAAACGCTTTGCCGCCGACCACGTTCAACCGTCCGACCGATTGCGCCGTGCCGTTGACATAGACCGTTGGCGCGGCTCCGACCGGATTCGGCATCGACCAGGTGGTCACTTTGCCGTCTCCCGTAAAACTGTAGAAGGCCACCAGCGTCGCGTCCGTGCCGCCTGGCACATACTGGATGTTGTAGTACAGAGGATTGGCATACACGAACCTGGGCGGCTTATGTGACAGCGCCCCATCATCAATAGTGGTCCCGTCCACTGATGCGCCTGTCGTGGCTGTGTACGGCAGGAAGTACAGCCGCTTGTACTGATCGATGTACCAGTAGATCGTGACGCTGGCGGTGCTGCTCGCCTTTGCCAGCGCGTCGAAGACTTGCGCGACCGTCGGAAAGTTGAATGTTGCCAGCGGAATAATCGTTGATGGTCCGCGTGGCGCAAGCGTGGCGCCGGGTGCAAGCGTGGCGCCGGGCGCAAGGCCGTACAGCGAGCCGATGGTCACGCCTTCTTGCGAGAGAATGGTGTTTACAAGGTCCTGCACAATAAAATCATAGCCATTGCCCGCGTAGACCTTTGCGAGATTGGTGCCGGTGTCGAATACCACGCGCTTATCGGCCAGCCAGCGCTGGTCGCGAAACGTCAGCATGTGCAGCAGCACGGATGGCTGTCCTGGCTGCATCCCCGTCGGCACATCGCAGTAGCCGCTATAGTACATGACGCCCGATTGATCGTAGATCGCGACCGGCTGGTCCTTCTGGAAGCGCGTCGAGGTGCCCGTCTTCACGGTCGCGTAGGCCTGCCCCACCCGCGAGATGGCCGTATCCGCGCTAAACGTCCTCGCCTGCATGACATATGGCTTGCGCGAGATTTGCAGGGTGAACGGCCCCGTCGTGCTGTTGAGCATGACCGCCCTGCGCGCCGTGATCTGCGCTTGCGTCAGTGCATAGGTGTAGATCGCCACTTCGTCCTGTGCATAGGGCGAATAGTCGCCTGTATAGGCCGGATTGCGCCCGATGTTGAGAGGATAGGCCGAGGCTCCCAGGCCCAGGCCGCCGCCTGTATAGGCCGTGGTGTTTTTCAGCACGCCATTGACGTAGGTCTTGATATTCGCGCCATCCCAGACGCCATGCAGCAGATACGTCCCAGCTGAAAACGTGGTAGACCATGCAGCATTGGCATTCGTTGAGCCGTTGCCGACGTAAAAGTTGCCATCCGCGCCGTTGGAGTTAATCAGCATCTCAAAGCCGTTGCTATCCGAGGACGTGTGCGAGTTGGCGGCCAATCGCGGATTTTGCGCGTAGCTCCCCAGGCTCGGTATGCGGATAAGGACTTCTACCGTGATTGCGCCCCATCCGGTCGTGCTCAATGCCGATGGAAGCGAGATATAGCCCGTTGAGCCGTCAAAGAGCATCGCTCCATTGGCATCCCCAGTGACGCACCCGCTTTGCGCGAGCGTGATCCCGCCGTGCAGCGTGCCATCGTAGCCGTTGCCTGCTGTGCCATCGTCGCGCGCGGTTGTCCCGAACAGCTCGCCTAAGCGGTAGTACGCATACGGCGTGTCAGCGAGAATGGCGGCGCGGTAATTCGTCATGCAACCACCTCCTGTCGCAGCATTTTCAAATTCCCACCATCCCCAATCCGCTTCTGAGCAATCCGGCATTGTAGGGCATGAGGAGCCGTGCAAGCGTTTGCCCGTCGATTTGCAGGTAGACCGGCGTGGATTGCTGTCCTGAGCCGCCGAGCAGCGAGCGTGTCTCGCTCGTGTCATAGACATGCGTGCCGGCGGGGAAATGCACCAGTTCAGGGCCGCGCTCGCCCACAAGTCCAAGCCCGCCCACGACGCCGCCCGCCGCCGCGCTAAATTGCAAGTAAGGCGGTGTCTGGCCGGGAAAATCCCGTAACCAGTTTTGAAAGAACAGGTTTTTTTGATCTCGCGTCAAGCGCGCAAACGGATCATCGCCCTGCGCCATTGCCAGATTCGGAAAGGTCTTTTCCCACTCTTGCAGCACTTCGGCCTGTATCTTTGGGGAATTGGTGTACTGCTGGTTGGCGGTGGTTGCTTGCTGCGTGGCCTGACTTGCGCCAATTTGCGCGCCGAGCAAGCCAAGTCCGGCGAATTTCAGCAGCGTCCCGGTCAGCCCGCCGACGGTCAGGTTGAGCGTAGAAAATTTTCCATTGGCAATCTCGGCCTCAGTGCCAGCGGTCGCTATTTCCGTGCCAGCCGTGGAAATCTCTGCCCCGGCGACCTGCGCCTCGGCGCCTGTTGCCGCAATGTCCGTTCCAAGCATCTTGACCGACGTCGAAGCAGTGGCAGCGTTGCCTGATAGCGAATTTGGCCCGACCAGCATGGTCAGCAGCTGCTTCCCGGCGCTGGTCACAAAATCGGCGGCTTTGCCTGCCATCGTCGCAATATCGCTGGCAAGCCCGATCATCTTGATAGTGCCGATGGCCACGCCAATGCCAGTGAGCGCGACCTTGAGGATGTCGCCTTGCGGCCCCGCTTGCCGGAACCAGCCCACGACCATGCCGGTATCTGTTGCCAGCGTCCCCAGCGTGGCGAGCATCCCGCCGACCACATCACCTACGGCTTTGAGCGTATCGTGCAGATTGGTGCCATGCGTGGCCCAGTCCTGGAAGTTCTTGATGCCTGGCTCGACGTACTTGTGCAGCAGGTCGGAGACGACCGGCATCAGGTTTTCGCCAATGATGATAAACACCTTGTTCAGCATGGCATGAGCAACGTCCAACTGGAAGTTGAAATCGTGCTGCACATCCGACCAGCCCACGATGCCATCGCCACCCGCTTTGACCTTTTGCGTGATGTCTACCACGTTGGATTTGAAATCGGCAAGATGCGTCCCCGTCAGTTCCAGCCACGCCTGAAAGTTCTTTTGCCCGCCCGCCATGTTTTTGAGCGCGTCCACATACGCCGCGCTGCCAACCGGGAATTTGTGCGCCAGGTGGTCGGTAATCAGCTTGAGCGCGTCTGGCAGGCTCTTTTGCATAGCCGTTGCCACAACAGCCGTTGACAGGCCGATCTCCTGAAACGTCTTGACGGCCTTGCTCCCCGGCACTTCCAACGCCAGCAGCATCTGGCGCAAGTACGTTGCCGCGTCCGCCGCCGGCGTGCCTTCCCCCGTCATGGTCGCCATCGCCCCCGCGACATCAATGAGTTTGACATTGACGGCAGCAGCAGTGGGCAGCACAGAGGCCATCGCGCTGGCTAAATCGCCCAGATGGGTCTTGCCATCGGCTGTGGCGGCGATGAGGATGTTGGTCGCTTGCGCCGCCGTGAGATGCGTTTTGGCGTAATCGGTCATTTCCGTCGTGACGCCGTTGGCCACATCCTGCAACGAGGCCGCGCCGACCTTCGCGCCCATCGCCGATTTTGCCAGCGTATCCAACGCCTGCGCGCCTTTTTGCCCCGCGCTATCGATGAGGTACTCGCCCTGCACCAGCGCGTCGGTCATGGTCCCCGTATCGGCGCTGATTTGCAGCATCTTGTCGTGAACCAGCTTGAGGTTTTGCGGCAACTCGCCCGCGCCCGTCACAAGAGAGGTGAGCCCCGCCTGGAAGTCGCCCGCCATTTTCAGCGAGTGCGCCCCCAGCGCGACCAGCGCCGCGCCGCCCACAAGCAGGCCTGTTTTCAGAGCCGTGCCGAGCTTGTCAGTAAAGCCCTTGCTCGTCTCATCTACCTTCTTGTGGACGGAATCGAGTTTCGCCTTCGCTTCGGCGTCCCCCTCGACGGCGACTTTGGCGACTAACTGGGCGGCAATGACTGGCACTTAAAACCCCTTCTGTTGCATAACGGCGCGTTGCTCGCGCGCCTGTGTCTCGGCGCTGGCCTTGATATGCGCCTTGTTCTGGTACCATTTCGCGTGTTCAATGACCTCCCACGGCGGACAGTGCAAGAGGTCGGCTGCCACAAACGGCGCGTACCAGTCCGGGCAAAAGCCTTGCGCGCCGTCTGTAATCAGGTAGCGACGAAGCCCGACTAGCTCTGGGTCTTCGTCGCCGTCGAGTTTGGGCGACTTCTCATATCGTTGAGCATGGCGAACATGACCGTATCCTTGAACTCTTTGTCCAGGTGCGCGAGGCTGTCGGCGTCAAACGGATAGACGCTGCCATCGTCGTTGAGGACATCCCACGCGATAAGCAGGCTGGCTATCCCCGCGTTGCGCTCCTGCGACCCGGCGTCGAGTTGTGCCATGAGCGCGTCAGTGACAAGGCCTGGCCGGTACGTCACCGTGACGGTTTCGCCTTCCCACGAAAATGAGGCGGTCGCCTGTCGCGCCGCGATTTGTGCAAGTGTTACTGGCATGTGCTGGTGTCTCCTTCTTTCGTTACAGCGCTGTTATCAGGTTCGTGCAGGTGAAAATCTGCGCATTCCCCCAGGTCGGGTCTTCAACAATAGTGCCGTTCCACCCAATGGAATGGATGCCCGCGTTATCCGAAAACGGATCAGGCTTGTTGAACTTCACCGCCATATCGTGTGTGAAGGTGTTATACGCCTGCGTTTGCGTGATGACGAAGGTGGCGGGCGTGGTCAGCAGCGCGCCTGAGCCGGTGATGGGCGTGGTATCTTGCGCCAGCGTATCGGTTGGCGAGAAGACGATGAGGTACGGCCCGCCCGCAGCGCCGGTGACGGTGGTCGTCGCGGGGATCGTCGATAAGAGCCGCAGCGCCGTTTGCACCGCCGCCGATGTGGCATTGTAGGCAATCGCCGCCGTTGTTTGCCCCTTGTACGTCAGCGTAAACGTGCCGCTTGATTGCGCCCCCAGCGTCACGGTCTGCTGGTTGTCAATCACTGCCCCTTGCGCCTGCACGCGGATGAACTCGGTCGTCCCTGCTTCCCACGCCGCTTGCATGGTCGCCAATCCGGTGCTGTCCGCTTCCACCAGCAATTTGATTGTGGCCGTGGGCGGCATATCGACGTGCGCGGTATACGAGGCGTTGGCGCGATTGAGCGGGAAGAACTGGCCGTAGTAGCCGCTCAAAGACACGACGCATTTCATGACTTTGGTTAGTTGCGTGGTACCCAGCCCGCCCGATGTCGAGTCCATGTAGACATTGACGTGCTTGCCTGGGATGGGCGCGAGCGCAACGATGGTCGGGCTGCTGGTGAGCGTGATGCCCGCCTGGAGAGACTGTGACATGCTCTTGGCGGTCATGGTCGTACTTTTGCGCTCAAACGTGTAGGAAAAGTCCGTGAAGAGCAGGTAGTTGACCTTCTTGGCATAGGTGCCGTCGCCCTGCTCTACCGTGTAGGTGCGTGGCACAATCGAGCCAGTCACCGGCGGCGTGATAATCCAGTCTTTGGCGGTGGAAGAGGTGCCGTGCGCCACAGGCGCGACGTTGCCGCCGATTGACACGAGCGGATAGATGATGCCGTTGTAGTCGGGATTGCCCGTCCAGGTGGCAGCGCTCCACTCGGTATTCTGCTCTTGCTCCGATTCGTACTTGCGCCCGGAGCCACGGTAAAAGCCGGTGTCGCCCTCCGGCGCGAATACCAGGTCGTAGCAGAGCAGTTCTTTGGTGGCGGCGACGTTCGTTCCAAGCGCGGTCGTCGCCTCAGCGCCTATCTGGAGGTGCTGGTTCGCACTGGTGATTTCTGGTGTCCAGGTCATGAGATGGTATCTCCAATCATCCCGGCGTCAACGGCTCTCGAAAGCCCCTGGCGTCGAGATACTAAAGACGATACGAAAAGAAAGCTAGCTGCCTTGTACATCTATCATGTACAGCCCCCCCAGCATTGACCACGCTTTGCCGTTCACCAGTGGTAAGCCACTCGCGAGTGGCTGTTGTCGCCAACTCTCGAGTATGCCGCCGCCGCCTGGTAAGCCGAATGAGCGAACGCCATTCCCGTCACCGCCAAAAAGATGCTCAATGCGATCTGCTATCGTGGTCAGCGCGGCGTATTGCGCGGATGGCCCAATAGCCACGATTTGCACAAGTAGGCGCGAAAAGAGCCTATGCGCATTGGCGGTGTCCGTGTCAACGCCTGATTGTTGCGTTACGCGCATGTAGGGAGCCGCTACGGTGGCGTCTGCTGAGTCCACCCACACGCCGCCCGTCGCCGCCGCCATCAACGCCGCGTCGCTCTTTGCCGTTGTAACTATCCATGTGAACGCTTGTGCTGATTCGCTCATGCTGCTATACTCCCCTTGAGGCGTTAAAGTGCGCCAAGGACAGGTCACACGGCTTTGTTACAGCGCACGACCCGAAGGCCCCCGGTTCGACTCCGGGCAGGATGCACAAAAGGCTGCGTATCATCCAGTCAACGCGCGTGATACGTGCGCTTAAATGCCTAGAGCTCAGTAGCGACACCCCCGAAAAGGGTAGAGACGTTGCGAACGTGGCAACGGTAGAGCATCGGTCGCGCCTCACACACACTGTTCTCATTTCACCGCCTGCAACTTGTTCTCAATGGCCGCAAGCGCGCGCTCAAACTTTGGCCGTACCACCTCAATGGCAGGTTCCAGAAAGGGGCGTGCCGGCATTGTATGCGTCCCGTAATTCTGAAAGCTGGCATATGATGCAGCCATAGCCATATACGCAGTTTTGTTATCAGGCGGCGCCTCCACTTCTTCTAAAAAGTCGTCATTCTTCGCAAGAAGGGCGCGCTGCCGTTTATTGAGCTTACGCACTTTGCCAGTTTTCGTCGGTGTATCGGACACTGCTGTTTTCTTGCGCAGCGCATCGCCATACGTTGTTTCGTCGGATGTGCGCACATAGGCGCTATTCCACATGAAACCGGTGTCAATCTGGCCGTTGGTACGCATCTGCGCTTTCGTGGCCGCTTCGAGATCAAAGGCGGTTTTTCGTACAGCCTTCGCCTGCAAGCGGTCAAACTCCTGAGCTATAGCCGAAAAATGGTTGAAACTTTCCATTACGCCACCGTTGTTATCAAGTATGTTTTTGTCACTGAATACGAGGCCGAGTTCAGCACTTCTGCCACCGTCCACGTGCGCGAGTCATACGTCACGAAATCGCCTTGCCGGATGTCCGTTGTTTGCATCGCTCGCAATGTCAAGGCCCGTTTGGAGCCGATCACCCCGGCGTACTCCTGCAACACGCTTGCCGAGGCCTTGCCGACCGTACAGGCCACGTTACCGACGCTCGTTATCGTGACCACAGGCCGCCCGTTGGTATCGCTTGTCCCCAGCGTCGTATTGCGCGAAAGCGGTAACGACTGGTCAAGCGAGCCGGAGACGGTCGCGGTGATCGCGGTTGTTTCTGCGGCTGTAAGCAATCCTGCCACGCGCTATTCCTTTGCAGGCTCAACCAGTGAGAAAACCGCGTCAAACTCTTGTCCAATAGGCGCATCACGGAAAAGTTGCGCTGCTTCTGGATTTGCAATGACCATTTCCAGTTGACCGCTCGGAGTGGCTTGACCAAACGGCTCGCCCTGTACTGGATACAGTTTTACGCGAATGCTTTCCGTAGTTTCCCATCTGCCCTCAACGAGCCGTGAGGATTCCACTCGCCCATCTTCCACTAGCCAAAATCGTGCGTGAATTTTCATGAACTCCTCCTTCTTACTTGACGACCGTGCCATACACGCGCACGCGGCGCATTTTGAGCCTGTGCCGTCGCGTCTGTATGCCGATCTTCTGGCGCTTGACATGTGACGTTTTGCCATACAATCCGACCTTGCGCAGTCCAGGATGCCGCGTCGCTCGCAACCCACGCCGCTTTGCCCTGCGCTGCTGCAAGTGCTGTATACGCGCCTTGCGCCGCGCAACGTGCTTCAGGTGTCGATGCGAGCGGCGCGTATGATGCGCCGTGCGCCTGTGTCGGGCGTGATGCGCCGCCGCATGATGAAAGCTGCGGCGATGGACATGCGTGCGCGGCGTGCGAGCGTGATGCTTTGCCCGGTGCGGCGTGCGATGATGCCCCGTCATACATTGCTATCTCCATCCATCTTCGCGCTAATCCACGTAACCAGTCGTAGCAACATAGTTACAATGCGCGTTGCAATCCCCAGGCAGAAGAAGCTAAACGCCCCTGGTTGCATCTCCCAACTGTCAGGAGTAGACTCCCGCGATGGGAACCCGCGAAAACGCCATATGTCCATACGCTATCTCCCTGGGTCGCCACTGGAAAAGTAGTCAAGCGCCACAGGCCCGCCATTGCCCGCCTGCGAGTCGCCCAGTGCCAGATCGCCGCGCACGCCCTGCGCCACGCGCACGCGCTGCTTGCCCCGATACGTGTGCGCCAGATCGAGCAGCGCGACCATCGCCTGTTGCCGTTGGAAGCTCTGCCCATCACTCGAGAACGCATACGCCGTAGACCACATGGCCGCCTGCCGCTCTAGCAGGTCGGCGGCGGCGCGGTAGATGTCATACGATTTGCCGATGATGTAGACCGGCGGCAGCGTCGATGCGGCGAATGTGAAATGCCCCAGGATCGGCTCAGCGCTGGCGGCGGTCACGCTCACCGTGAGGTATTGCCACAATGTGTAATCATCCTCAATGTTGGCGTTGCCCCTGGGCAGGTAGTAGTCCAGGTAGAGCAGGGACGAGCCGCTATACGTCGGGCTTTCATTGAGCATGAGATAGCGCAGATTGACGCGGCTCTCATCTAGCACGTCCTGTAGTGTCTGGTCGGAAAAAATGGGCGAGCCGCTCACATCGTTGATGAGGATGCGCTCACGCGCAATCAGCGCGGCCATCGTCGAGCGTACTGGCATGGGCGAATCCTCCTGTCACGCGATTAAGGACGGGCTATTACCAGGTCCATCTGGTACGTGACCGTCGCGCCTGTGCCGCTCATGGCTTCAAGCGCGGGCTTGATCTGTGTCCCGTTGGCGACGCTGGTCGGGCTGATGTCGAACGGGATGAAGATTTCACCGGAGGCGGCGACGGTCGATGTGACGATCGGCGCTGATTGAAACAGCGCCGTTTGGAACGTCACCCCGCCGTCGTAACTCACATCGAGACCAAACTGCATGGAGCCTGCGCCTGCCGTGGTACTCGCTGCGCTGTAAATGACGCGCGCTTTCAGGCCGCGCCGGGGCGTGCCGCCGGGCAGGATGAGCGCCGCGCCTTGAAAGGCGGCAGTCTTGGTCACCGGGGCTTGTAAGGCCAGGGTTGCATCTGTAGGCATGAACGTCGTGTCCTTTCTGGCCTATGCCATCTTGATGTCATACAGGCGGGCAATGCTGCGTGTAGACGTATTCATCAATCCGACCGCCCAATCGATCAGCGTGCGATAGATGACGCCATTGTTCAGCAGTCCCAAATCTTGCACGTTGATATCCTCAAATTGCCAGCCGAAAAAGTGATCGGTGCCGTAGTTGACCGCGTAGATGCTGCTATACGCGCCACCGGTGCGCGCCAGTCCGGTGGCAAGCTCGGTAGTGGTGATGATGCGCGTACTCTGGTCGCTCTTGTAGCCAGGATCGCGAATGACCGCGCCTTTGTACATCTCGACGGTGCGACTGAACTGATCCTTCGTGATCTCGAAGCCGCCCGATGTTCCCATGAGGCGCAGCGCGAAGGCGAAGCGGCGTTTGAGGACCTCATTCATGTAGATCACGACGCCCTGACCATCCGGCGCGTCGACTGCCCACAAGAGTTGATCGAGGTACTCCAGGAACTTGTTGGCAGTGGCCTGTGTCATGGCCGCCTGGCTCATGTCCACGCCGCCTGCATCAATCAAGTTCTCCGGTCGCACGCCAAACGTGCTGCCATTGGCGATACGTGCGCGTAATCCAACGAAGCTGTTCTGATCGCCGGTGATGTGATCGTTTTCGAAGAATTTGTAATTCTGGTCGTAGGTAAGCGCCTTGAGGTACGCGCCGACCTGAATAGAGCGCGGCTCCTGAATCTGGTTTTCGTCTTCGACGAGCAGTTTGTCCACGTCGATGTAGTTACGCACCAGGTACACTTGTTCCTGATACGCGGTCGGCGTGCCTTTGGTCGTCACGCCCTCGGCGTTGACCTGGCTCCAGTTGACGGTGGGCAGATTGCCTTCGAAGCGGGTGCCGTTGGCGATCAGGCTTTTTTTGTTGATAAGGGGAACGTCCTGAAAGACATTGCTGTACAGGATCAGCGAATACGCGACGGCGCGAACAGCGGGATTGTTGCTCGTGAGAGCATAATCCGCTAAATTCACCGCAGAGGTGGAGATAGTCATATCTCGTTGTGGCTCCTATCATCCCTGCCTCAAACGCTCTCGAAAGCGAGCGGCTCAGGTAGAGATATAAAAGACGATAATTTCGAGTGTCGGGTGAGCGGCGCAACTATTTCCTGCGAAACAGGTCGCTCAGGCTCACGGTTTGTCCTGGCGGCAGCGTTCCAGGCGGCGTGACGTGGGCGCGACCTGGATTGTTCGCGCCCGTTGCCGGCGCCACGCGCGCGTGCGGACTGCCTGGCTCTGGCGCTTTCAGGTACGGCTTGTTCTTTACAAGGTCTTCCAGCGCTTTGTCCAGGTTGGTCGGCATCCCGTTGTCGTCAAATTCGAGTTGCCCTTTGACGGCCAATGCTGCAAGCTCCGGGTCAATGATGCCAGCTTTATGCGCGGCGTTCACGACCTTTTCCAGGACGAGTTGATCTTTGTACGTCTGGATTTGCTTCTGTGCATCGGCGTTGATCTTTTGTGCTTTTTCCAGGTCGCCCATTGCCGCGAGCTTTGCCGCTTCTTCTTTGTCCTGATAGCCTTTCAATAGGGCGAGCGCTTCTTTTTCGCGCTTGCGCAGGTTGATAGCTTCCGAACGAAGTTTACGGGCATCTTCAAGGGATATTGGTTCATCTGCCGCCAGGGCATCTGAAGAGGTTGGTGTGGCCGCCTGGGCCGAGGTGTCGCCAGTCCCGCCCGCCTGGGGCGTCGCTGGTGTTTGTGGTTCTGGCATAAGTATAATTCCTCTCGGCTATAAAGTCAATTCCTATGAGATAGGAATTACCCGTCCACAATGCGCGCAGACATTCTTAATCTCAGCATCAGCAACGACATCAAGAAATGGCAGTACAACCGTTATCACAGCCTTTGGAAGTGGGTCGGATGTGGCTATGCTGATTTGCACATCATTGACATATCCTATCGGCTTGCCCGTCTCAGCATCAGTTACTTTTGTATCAAAGGAATGTGTCCCTGGATTGGTGATACGTACTCTCATCGCTATCCTTTCTTCTTCTTCGCGCCGTGAAAATTCTTTTGCCCAGGCGCGGCGTGTTTCTCGCGGGCAATCTCGCCAATCACGGCGCCTGGGACGCCCCTGGCTTTCAGTTGCGCGGCGCGTCCGCCATGTCCGAGCGCGTTGGACTTGCCCTTAAACGTGCCGGTCTTCTTCGTTGTGTTGCTCTTGTCTGCCATTTTCAGGCTCCTTTCGTTTTCACTGGTGTATGTTTCCCTGGTGCCAGCACAAGCGGCTCCGGCGCTGTGCGCGTCGGCCTGTGTTTCGGCGGTGGCGGCGGTGTGAGCGTCGCCGGGGCGTGTCGCGCTTTGAGCGAGGCAACGAAGGAGCGGCCATGCTCAATGAATTGCCTACATATGCCGTACTGAAACGGGTCAAGCGGAACCATCTCAAGCTGTATGCTCATCTCGTTCAGGCGCGCTTCTAGCATGTCCAGGTCGCCGCTCATGCCTTGCCTCCCTTGCTTCTGGCGATGCGCTTGATGGTGGCCGGGTCGCGCACAACGTGCAGGTGCGCCTTGTGCGCCACGAGCGCGTCGAGCCGCTCTTTAATCAGGTCGTCGAGCAGCGCCGGATTCTCTTTGGTGAGCCACTCGCGTACCATCGTATTGACGACCTCCGGCGGCGCGGTGTACTTCACAACCGCCGAGAGCGCGACTGCCGTGATGCCGCGTTCGTCCAGTTGGAACACGCCCTGCCCCGGTTTGAGATGCAACGGCTCGGCGGTTGCGCCGGATGGTGGCTCGCTTGCTGGCTGTGCTGGTTCGTCTTCTGGCATGTTAGGAACCTTTCTTTGGTTTGGGTTTGAAGTAGGTGATATTCAGTTTACTGGTGTCCCACATGATACCGCCCTCCGGTGTCATGAATTTATCGTCACGTAACGCGATATTCTTTGGCAATCCGCTCCATAGGAGCGTCTCGGCCTTTACGTTCAGTGCCTTTGCCAGCGCGTCCACATGTGCCTGGCTTGGCGCGGTCGCGTCGTTATCCCAGTAGTACGCGAAATTAACGGCATCAATACCGCTTCGTTTCTCTACCTGCTCGCGTGTCAGTTCGCGCAATTCCGCCGCCGCCCTTAGTCGTTTTCCGTTTAAGTACATAGGTGTTCTCCGTCTGCTATATTCTCAGTGTATCCCTTCATTTTACCACTTCTCCGGGTTACGCATCGACGATGCCGACGTATTCCGCGAAAAATGTCCATTTGCCTTCTATCTGCTTGCCATCGTATATTCTGAGTGCCGCGCCGTATGGCAAGAGATATTCTTGTTCGCTGGAATAGTTGCTCACCGGCGCAATATACGCGCCGGGCGAGCCTTCCGGTATCTGGATAATCATGCGCGCGCCGCTAAACGTCGGCTTGTCCAGAATCGTTGTCGAGCAAAAGCCCTTTTCGACAAACGGTTCTCCGCTCGATAACGCGGCCTGAAATGCGGCTAATTGTGAATTACCGCAGCCACGTGTGTTGATAAGGTCGGTCGGCGCGGATGATTTCAGCAAGGCGGACTGCACAAGGTCAATCCGGCGCTGCAAATCTTCCTGTGTGTAGTTGCTTCCTGGCGGCATAACGCCTGTGCGTAAAAACGTGTTCATGTCACGGTAGATACCGCCCGTATAGCTCTGTACCTGCTTGCGCTGCGCCACTGACAGGCTATCCATCCAGGGGCCGTAGGCGTTATCGCGCAAGAACTGCTCTTTCTCCGCGAGCGATCCCGCGAACGGCGTAAATTCTTTGAGCGTTTCCGCCGCTTGCGCGGCCTGCTGTGCCAGTAACGCGGCCTGCTCCGCTTCTTGCGCCGCTTGCTCTGCCGCGAGTTTCGCGGCCTTGTTCGCCGCTTTCGTTGCCGCGCCTTTTTTTGCCGCCTCTGATAACTTGGCTTTCTTTGCAGCCAGTTGCGCGGCGTGCGCTTGCGCGTCCTGTATGGCCTGCTCCACCTGCGCCCGCTCTTCCGCCGCAATCGCCGCCTGCTCTTCCGCGCTTAGAACCTGTGACGCCAGTTCAGGCACGCTCTTTGCCAGTTGGCTGTCTATCGCCGCCTGTGCCGCTGCGTCCGCCGCTTTGAGCGTATCCGCGAGCGAACGTTCATAGATGCTGCCTCCCCATACCGCATCATGCGAATGCCCGACCACATCAGATAGTTGGAACTTGCCATCGGCATAGGCTTGATATTTCGCCTTGCCCAGCACGTCCTGCTGCACGCTGGCTGGCTGCGCGGCGAACCAGTCCGCGCCGGTTGGCATATCGTCCGTGATGCTGCTATCGTCAAGGCCGCTTGTGTCGATGCCAGAGTCGCCCAGGATGTCCGCCCATGACTTCGTGATGGGTACGGGCGTGCAACGGCAATTATGTGTTATAATAGTGTTGGCGATGTACCAATGTTCCGTAGTTTGGAGGTTGTACACATGCCCGCTAAAAGCCCTGACAGTTTTCTTGACAACGCAGTCAGTGCCTATCTCACCGGAAAGAGCATCGAAGACGCTTCCCAGACTTGCCATGTTTCCGCTAACAGGCTCAAGTCCGCCCTGATTGAACATAGTTTGCTGAGAACGTCCGAGCAGAGACGTGCTATCAAAGGAGCGAAAGTCAGTGCTGCTCAAAGAGCGCCCATGCCCGTTAGTGAGATTGCTCACCGTTACACTGCTGGCGAATCTGAAAATGCCATCGCTCAATCGTTGGGTGTTTCTCGAAATGTTGTCCGCTTGCGATTGCAGCAAGCCAACATCCCCATACGCGACCAGGCTACTGCAAATCGTCTCATGATGGATAAGCGCACGCCTGAAGATCACGAACGCAATAGCAACGCTGCTCATAACGCTGCGCGAGGTCGCAAGCAATCGCGTGAGGAAATCATGCAACGAGCGAAGACGCGCCAATTGAAGCAGTTGGGCGTGTCGCCAGCAGAGTTGTTGCTTGCTGAATGGCTTCGACAGCGCAACATCGCCACTCTTCCGCAACTGGCGGTAGGCCCGTACAATGTAGACCTGGGAGCCGCTCCCGTCGCCGTGGAAATCTTCGGGGGCGGTTGGCATGGTTCTGGTAAACGTCGATCCGACTTCCCCAAACGAGCGCGATACCTGCTCAATAGTGGTTTCAACCTGATAATCATCTGGGTTGGCGACGGTCGGCGGATGCCCGCTATGTCGCCCATTGTAGCAGATTACGTTGCTTCCTTCGTCCAACAATCCCGCTGCGATCCACCCTTTCGGGGTCAATATCGGGTGATTTGGGGTGACGGAAAGGAGGTTCCCGCTAGCCAACTCAATATCGACAATCTCTCCGACGTACCATCGCGCCGTGCTGCCAACAACGCGGGGACCTGAAACAACGGTGCCCGCCGGAAAGCAGTTTGGGTGGCTATCCATCGGTTCGTCAATCGGAAACGTTTCGCCGTCCATGCCCAGGCACGCCGCGCATGAACGTGCGGAGAGCGCGCACGTCCACCTCCACTCGCTGACTACATCACTATTGGCTTGATAAGTGGCGAGCGATGCGCCGCGATAGGCGCGGTTCATCTCTGTACGCGCAATCGTTTGCGCGCGCCACTGCGAGATGGTCAAGTCTTGCGCTACTGACTCTGCCACCTCACGCGGTCCATGTCCAAGCGTTAAGCCCGTCAGCAGCGTTTGCTTGACGGCCTGCGCCGCTTCCGCGCCGAAACCGTTGAACAGATCGGCAAGCGGCGAGCCGATCTGGGTCGCGCCAACGAACTGCTGCAACGCCGCCTGTGACGGGACGCCAAACGAAAACGCCACGCCCGCTGGCACGGTGGCGGTGAGCAACGCCTGAGCCGCCGCGCTTCCCAGCGTCACGCCGTCGGCCTGTAAGAGCGCGGTCAAGTGGCGCGCATAGGCACCGTAGTCGTTAATCTTGCCACTGACAAGCTGCTCAAGTGAGTACATGCGGTAATGCTCTAGCACCCACTCAACGGGAATCGTTTCGCCACTGGCAAGCCGCGCTTCTATCGCGTCATACAGGAGTTGCATACGCGCCTGAATGACCTGCACAGTGTGCGCGTGGGCATCGGCGAGCGTGCGCAGCGCGGCCTGCTCGCGGGCCGCCAGTTGTTGGCGAAATGTCGCGATGGATTGCTGCAGTTGCGAGAGCGTCATGGATACTCCAGCTCAAATACCATATCTTTTGTGTATCCTTCCGCATCGACAACACGCGGGTCGAGGTCGGTTGTCAATTGATCTGGTTTGAAGTATTTAACGAGCGCGACTGGCTGGTTGAAAAGATCTACCATATAGTCTCCATCAAGTCGCGATTGACCGCATATCTTTCCAGTCATGCCATCGAAGACGCCGCCAATAACACGTACTTTTGTGCCGTAACGCCATTCGCTCATGCGGCTTGCCCTCCATCACGGACCATAAACGGCGATTGCGGCGGCGGTTGCATCGGTTGCGCGGCTGGCGGCTGTGCTGGCGGCTGTCCGGGCATGGCGACGGGCGGCATCCCCTGACCGCGTGCGAAGGCGATCAGTTTCGCCGCGTCTTCGGCCTGGCTTAACGCTAATTCCTCTTCGGGGTCGTAGCCTTCCTCTCTCTGCAATGTGGCGTTACTGATGCCAATTTGCTTTTTCAGCACGGTCGCCTGCATTCCTGGCAGGTCGTCATGCGGCAGCGGGGATTGCCACGGCAGGTGGACATCGATGTCCTGAGAAAAGCCGGACAGCGTCAGTATGGCCTTGCTCACGTCTATAATGAGCTTGCCGTAGGTACAGCGTTTCTCGTCATTCGCCATAATCAGCGTCTGGTACATGAGTTCCACGGCGATGCCCGATGTGAGACGCGGGATCGACTCCATGCGGCCCGATGCCACGCTGGGGACGCTGCTTTGCTGGTCTACATCCTCGCGCAAGTCTTTGATGAGCGCGAGCGATGCGGCAATATCGGCGTGGATGGCGACGGCGTACACTTTGCCGTCCGTGCTGTGGATGTTGATGTGGCCTGGCGTGAGCGAGAACGCCGCTTCGTCCATGCCAGAGGCGGCGATGATCGGCTGCGCCAGTAACTTGTTGTTGCGGTTGGCGCAGGACTTGGCGAGGTTGAGCGCATTGTTGAGACTGATAATGTCGTCGGTAATGTCCTCTTGCCCCCAGGCCTCGTTGGGCAAGGGCATATTCTGGCAGAAGAAGATGGGCGGGAAGGTGTACGGCCACGCGATGGGCGGCCCGTCGGCCTGCCAGTTGCCCGCCTTCGGCTCCATGTTCAGCGCCGCGCCGACCTGCTTCCACGTGCGCAACTCCCACGTGTCATCATCGTCGGGCAGGCCTGCGCTCGCGTTGCCATCGGGGTCAATGCGCGCAATCTCCTCGCGGTAGTACACCTGCTGCGGGCGCATGTTCACCGTTTCGGTCGTGGAATACTGGATGCAAAAGAGCAACACCGTGTCCACGTCGCCGGGGGCTGTGTGCAGGTACACGGTCGCGGGGTCAAGCGCCACCAGGCGAAACGTCTGCTCGCGACCGGCCTTGATTGTACTCGGCACAATGCGCAAAAAGGCGTTACGGCACACGGCGCCGTTGTCATGCAGCTTTTGCAGCAAGGGCATACGCGCCTCTTTCTTGCCCCAGGCCTTGTTCAGCGCGGTTTGCGCGTCCTGCGGGTCGGTTTCGCCTATCTTGATCTCCAACTCTTTGCCGAAGAGGAAACGCCGACCGGCTTTGACGATGGCAACGCACGGATTGACCATCACGTTATCATCGGCCTCGCCCGGCATCGGTTTGAGCGGCCTTTCCAACTGACCATGATAGGCCTTCCACGCCGCGTCAATGGCTTTGACGCGGGCGCGGTCGGCGTCCGTGATAACGTAGCGCGGCTGGTCGGTAGTCGTGTGTACTGCGAGTCCCTGCATTCTCGTTCCTCCTAATAAATACGGTGGCCGACCTTCAAGGCCGTTGGTTTCAAGTCAAATCTGGCGCACAGATAGCGGGCGGCGTCGCAATTATGCACAAGGACGCCATTAGCGAAGTACTCACCCTCTTCGCTAATGGCGTCCGTTTCCACTGTTAAATTGTAGACATGCGCTCTATTTGTGGTACATGTGACTGTAAGCACATGCGGGCGTGCAGAAACGTTGCTTTTTGCTCGGTATGACTGAGAATGATTTACCGCACTGAACGCACGCACGTTCAACTCGTTTCTGCTGATGTTGTGGATTGCATGAGGCGCAATACTGTTTTCTGGCATAGCGGTTAATGGTAAATTCAGTCCCGCACGTCTTACAGGCACGTACCTCGTTATCAACCCCTGATGCGCGGCGAGCAGCCGATTTGCAATTATTTGAGCAGAAGCGGGCGTGTTCAGGTTGCAGATCACGCGACTGAAAATCTTTTCCGCATTGCTCGCAAGCATACGTTTTGTATTCTGCATTCTCGTATGCCATGCTGCCAATGATAAAATGCCACGCCCTACCCTCTTGTGATCGATGCCACGCAACTGCAAGAGGCCTAATTGCTTCAGCGTGCAGCCTGGCACGTTCACGCTGTTCATCTGAATAGTTCTCAGCATGGTACTTAGCGTGTTCTTCTGCTGTGAGGCATCCCAGGTTGTCCAGCGCATTATTTGCTGGATTGCCATCTTTATGGTGGATGTGGCACCCATCTGGCACAGGCCCATGTGCAGATTGCCAGATTTCGACGTGAAGGGCTTTGATGCCTTTTTTAATGAGGCTTGAGCCGGGACGGTAATAACTCTTATCTGCCCAGTTGGACGATTCAGGATATCTCCTGAACGTAATGCCTTTGTAGACGATGGTTTCCACTCGTTTTGTGGTGCGCTTTGGCATAGTTGACGCTCCTCTTTATAAGAACTTACATCAACTATTATATCACCATATCGCATAGAACGCAATGGGGTATATCCTTGCCCGTCTAAATATATGGGGTGATTGCCCGTTCCTGTTAATTGCGCTCCATTAGAAAAGTACGCAGTATGCACATGCGCCCATTTTTCAGTGAGCCCAGATGCTTTCACGCGCCTGTATCCGTTGCAAGTCAGTACCATATCACCTGCCTGTACCTGTTCAATCGGTACATCACCATGATCTGTTGTTATCAGCGTGCCAGCCACGAAACATCCGTGATCTGATTCCTTGACGGGCTGCTCGCCCTTCTTCATGCCCTGTCGCGTATCCCAGACATACGATTCCGGCTCATCCTGCAAACACGTGGGCTGCTTGCCCTCCGCAAGATCGCGGTCGGTTTCCACTAACGAGTCGCGGAAAATCATCAAGCGCGGTTTGCCATCACCCTGTGCGCGGAAACGGGCGGCCACCGCCTGTATGCCATCACTGACGCCTTTATGAGCCGCAGTTGTGAGCAGGCCTACGTGCCGTTCAAGGGTACGCCTGTCTTCGGCGTCATGGTCGGTGATGATCTCTCTGGGAAGCGGGTCGCCGTCGCGCTCGCCCCAGCGCGAATATTTCTTGATGTCCTTCGCGTGATCTTCTACTAAGCGTTTGGTCATATAGAGTTGGCGGTAGATGTAGATGCGGCCGTCGGGGTCAATCGCGGCCCATAAGCAGACGAACGGGTGAACATAGCCGAAGTCAACCGCCAGGTAGCGCGGCCATTCTTTGGGGATGGGGAAGCTGTCAATGACGTTGCGCGATCTGTCCCATGAGTCCTGGTAGACGGTTCCTTCGCTTGCTGCCCAAATTCCATAGCGATAGCGGGCGAGGCGCACGCCTGTTAAGCCGCCGAGAATGCCTTCGATGTAGCGAAAGCCCTCTTCTGTCCAGGTGCGCGTTTTCACGTCGTAGTAGCGCGGGTTATCCTCGTGACGGCTTTCCAGGCGCGTCGTAATCCCGCTATTCATGCGCTGGTTGAGCCAGTGCGTCGGCGCATCAGGGTTGGTGTCCATAATGATCTGCTGATAGGGCATGACGCCTTTACGCAAGCGCATACGGGCATATTCCAGGTGCTGCACCTCGCACTCGGTCGCCTCGTTGATGTACACGCCGTCGCATTCAAACGATTTGAGACGCCCCGGCCTGTCTAAGCCATTGACCGCCATGAATGAGCCATTGGGGTAGATATAGCCTGCTGGCTTGACCTTTGATCCGCCATAGTAGTACACATCCTCGTTTTCGTTTAGCACCGCCTCTTGATACGTCGCCATCGCGGAGCCTGCCAGATCAACATTGTAGCGGCGCGTGACGAGCCACTTCGAGCCAGGATAGGTGAGCAGCAGCAGGTGGATTTTATAGAGGATGGCAAATGTCTTGCCTGTGTTGTGATGCCAGATGCCCTCGGCTAAATAATGCTCTGCAATTGGCACATGAAGATCAAAGTATTCATCAGTGCGAACGTACTCTATACCTGACACAGTATCCCATTGTAGCGTATAATCACACTTACAAATATACGTAAGTGAATGGAGGGCTCCAGATGAAGGGCTATAAGCACGCATCTGAAGAGGAATCGCGTCAGATTGCTGAGTCATATCAGCGAACACGGAGTACGGCTCTAACTGCCCAGGAATTGCACCTATCGATACGCCGCGTGCAAGGACTTCTGAAAAGACAGGGTTTTGCTCTAACAGGGTCGCATGGAGGCGCGTGTTATTACCGTCAGGCAGAAATTGAGCAATGGGCGAGTGAAGGCGTGTCGCTCTCAGAGATGGCTCGTCGTATTGGCACAAAGCATCAGCTTGTAAAGAAGTTCCTACTCGCTTACAAAATTCCGTATAAGCCGTATCGCCAGGCAATGGAGAATAACACGTTCTGGCGTGGTGGTCGGATTGTCGACTACGATGGCTATGTGCTGATAAAGACGCCTGAGCATCCCCATAAAGATCGGCACGGCTATGTTCGCGAACACCGTCTTGTTGTTGAACAGGTGTTAGGTCGCTATCTTCTGCCGACTGAGGTGGTGCATCATATTGATGGGAATAGGCAGAATAATACTCCTGAGAACCTGGAGGTGTATAGCTCAAACGCATTGCATCTCGCAGAGACACTGAAGGGCCGCGTGCCTCGGTGGTCGGAAGAGGGCAAGGTTCGGATATCAGAAGCCGTGTCCCAGGCGAACAAGCTGAGAGAAAAATCCAGCTTTTATCGCTTAGTAAAAGATGGTTCTGGGTCACGATACATTTTCGTCCCGAAGTCAGCGTTAGACGATACAGGTCAGCTACGCCCTTCCTGAACGGTGCGTGCGCCTGTATAGGTCCCATCAAAGTCTGAACGATGGGACCTATTTTCTTTTCATAGAGTTCCTTAACTGGCGTATGCTGCTTCGTGACTGGATTGTATAGACGTGTTTCGCCAGCAATGCATCCGGCTGGCCCGTCCATGCATACCTCAATGTCACGGTTGGAGCCGATAGCAAAGTTGTTGCCGCGCAGTTCTGGCGCGGGTATGCGTAGTTCTGTTTTGTCGAGCAGGCCAGCACTCATGACGGTGGAGCCTCCACTGGCGCGAGAAAGCCCTGCGGTATCTCGCGCACAACCACAAGATTGGCGGGCCGCTCGTCCTTTTGCATGTCCAGTCCCATCAGTTTGGCGCGGCGTTCGTGAATGGCGAGAAGACGATCTACCGCAAAGAGCTTGGCTTTGCTATACTCTTCATCGCGCATTCGTTTGAGGCATTCCATCTCCAGGTAGTCCAGGGTCGCCAACTCCTCGCGCCGCATCTCATCCACGTTGGTACTGATGTTTCTGGCAAGCTCGCGTTGCACGGCATTGTGAGCCGCGCCACGCGACGCAAAGCCGCATTGACGCGCTATCTCATCGTAACCGAGGTGTTGCTGCGCTCGGAGCTTCAACGCAAGCGCGGCGCGAATACCGGCGTTGACATCGCGTGAATTGCCGTCTGTTTTACCCCCAGCGTTTTTCTTACTCATCTCGCATCACCTCCACACATGACCCAGCACAAACGCACACAGCACTAGCACGGCCACCACCAGCCACGCGACAACGGTCAGGCGGTGGAACGCGAGCAGCAGCAGCGTTTCGATGCGCACCAATCGCTCCACAGTCGTCGCTGGCTTGGTGGACTGCACGGACGGCGTCACGTCGGGTAACGGTTGGGGGTTGCTCATCGGCTCCTCACTAGCAACGGCGCGAGCAGCCAGGCCCACGCCAGACACGAGAGTATCCAGACGACGAACGCCAGCGCCTGCACCAGCAGATCACGCACGCGGTGGCGGCGGCTCTCGATGGTGCGCAGATGGCGATAGCCCTGGTCATTCATGCGGTCGGTTCCTTTGGCTCACACGCGGTATGCTCATTGACCCAGGTCATGAGCCGCGCAAACTCGTAAGTGTCCATGCCCATGCTGCGAAAATCGTCAGCGCCGCACCAGCACACGATACGCAGCGCACCGAGTATCGATTTGGGGTAGAACGGCGTGAAGTGATGTGGGGCCATGGCCGGACGTTTCTCGATGCGTTGGATGTTACGTTCCACGGCTTTGACGAGCCGCGCTTTATCGGCTGGCATACGCACCTCGCTTGCTTGTGTACGGTTGTCATTTTGACAGGATGACTACTAGACGGAATAGGTTCTGACAGATCTGATCTGTCAGAACCTATTTTCGGTCGGCATACCTCTGCAATTAGCAGGCAGGCGGCTTTAGGATAATTCCGACCAGTGGAACAAAAAAGGCGCTCCAACCTCGTGTCACAGAAGTCAGAGCGCCTTTTTGACCGAAGTCTCAACAACGCTTATGGAATGGAAGCTGGGACTCCAGTGTACCTGTTACCCCGACTATCCGGTAGATCATCACACGCTAGTCTACCGGCATTGTTAGCGGCTGTTGCATAGTTGCCGCCAGTCCTCATCGCCTATGCTACGAAACCAGGCCCTTGCAAGAGTCCCTATTCTCTGTTGCGCCACGTCGCTTCAGAACTGGCCTACTTCCTTGCCAGTCATGTTCATTAATTTGGGTATAGGTGCAAATGGCGGGGATCGAACCCGCGCCTCCGGCTCATTATCAGCCGGCGCTCTACCGCTAAGCTACACGCGCATGTCAGTCCTTCAGTACCTTCGTCACATCCACCAGGGGCTTGATATCGCCCACATTGCCGCCCGACAAAAACAGCAGCAACCAGGCGTTGCCCTGCGCAGTGGAACGTTTCAGCTTGCCGATCACGTCATTGAGTCGGGTCATGCCTTTGACATTCAGATGCTCAAGCCTCACGGCTGGTATGGTTGTGCCCGTATCGCAGCAATGCATGGAGTGATCTCCCCCAAGATCAACGTTAGTACATTCCAATTATAGAACATACGCTTGAAGTTTGCAAGGCATAAGAAAAACGGCTCTCTGGCCCGGCGAAGGGAGAGAGTCGCTTGACTTGCGAATCAGATGATTGCGAACACTGCGATAGTCGCAGCAGGCCAATTGTACCAGAAACACGCAGTGTTCGCAATCATCTGCTATACTGCTGGTGTTTTGTTCCTTGATTTCGGTATCACCCACGAACAGGCCGCTCGTTGAAACGTAAGTACCAGCGAGCGGCCTGTTCACCTGATGGGCTATTCGATTGTTGCCTCCTTTCTACTCTGGAAAATCCGGTAAAAATGGGTCGCTGTCATCCACTGGAGGCGCGAATACCGCTTTCAGACTCGAATAGCACGTAACGTTCTCTGCCTCGATCCAGTGCGCCTGTTCATCGTCCACAAAGATCGTATCGGTCGCGCCATACCAGGCAATCAGCGTTTGCGCCATGCCAACTTTCCAGACCGGCGTTTTCACATACTGGAAGCCAGATGCCTTGAACAGAATTTCTGTACTCGCCTTCAGGAAGACGTGAAGCGCAAACCATTCAGATGTTGCCCCAGCCATCGCTTGCGGTCTGCTTGTCAGAAAGACGATTGTGTAGCCATCATCAATCAATCGATTGAGATGGTCATTCGCGCCGTCGATGAGTGTGTCCAGATGCACAAAGGCCGGGTCAAGCGCGGCACGCCAGTACACATCCGTTGCTTCGCGCTGCACTCGCTCTGGTCGGTCAGCGCCAGCCAGGTGGTATAACGAGCGCTCCACACCGGCACGCTCAAAACGTTTCGTAGCCGATGCTACGACTCCATCAATGTCGATAATCGCGAGTTTCATGAGGTACTCCTTGCCCGGAATCGTAGTACATCCAGAGCCAGAAGCGCCTGGCTCCAATCAAACTCAGAGTAGATGATGAGCGCATCCCCGCCGTCGATGCGCTGAACACCGACGAACCAGGTACGCGGCGCGTTGCGCATGTCGGCTGACTGTGATGCACCGACGTGATGGAAGGGGAACTGTGCCTTGATTTTCGCCGCTAATGCCTCGGCTTGCTCTTTGGTCATGTCCGTAAACTCTCCATTCCGGCTTTCGCCTCTTGCGCTCGCAGCCATACGAGCGTCCCCTCTGCTTGTTTTGCCGTGCGTGGCTTTGTCACCACTTTGCGCGTGGCGGCCATGAGCGCCTGTATCTCTTCCAATTGTTCGGACGTGGGCGCGTCCAGCAATTCGCGGCTAATATCCTCTACGGATGGCTCGCCCGATTCCGCCACATCGCCAGCGACCGCCGTTGTTTCGATCACGGCGCTGTGGGGCGGCTCAACCGGACGCTTGAACGCATCGTTATCGGGCTTGCCAGCTTGCGCCATCTCCTCGTGCGTGTACAGGCCGCTCATCTCATCGGGAAAGGCCTTGCGTAACGCCAGGGCCTCGGCGCACTTTGCCAGCATCAGATCAGGCATCTTGCGCCAGATCGGGCTAGCTTCCTGCACATAGGCCTTGTAGCGCGCGACCGCCCACATGGGCGCATCGAAGTCGGCGCGTTTGACGCCCACGCGCGCAGCGACCGGCGCGCTGTCCAGCAGCCATTCGTCGCGCCATTGCCCATCGGCTCCGCAGAACTGCGGTCCGATCTGGCCGCGATACTTGCCGCTTCGCTCAGCGAGCTTGCGGAATCCGTCGATGCTCACCTGTATCGTCATTTTGCCGCTGCGCACGATTGCGTAAATCTCGCGAGCGAACGGGTTGAGGCGGCGATGCTTGCACACTTCTAAGAATACCAGAAAGTCCTCCGGCGTGGTGCCAGCCGCGACCGTCTTACGCATCACATCAATTTGTTTGGCGTCGAATTGCTGGACGACTTGTACATCTGTGGTCATGATCTACTCGCTTCCTTTCTCAATGCGCAGCGCAATAATCGCGCTATGCTCGCTGATAAATTGTGCCAGGCGCAACACGCCGCGCGCTGGCACCTCCACGCCATAGTCCGTGTCCACCAGCGTCAACGCGCCGGTATCCGTGTCCAGTTCCGCGCAGATGTCCGGCCCGATTTGCTCGCTACGGATGTTTTTCACTACGGTAAAATCTCCTACTGCTAACGATTCTTCGATATCGGGGAGCCATTGGTGTAGCTCCCCGTCCAGCAATTTGTTCCGTCTCCCTTCCATTCTTATCGACGCTCCCCCAGGCAGACGCCGCACGTACCTTGCCGTGTTTTGCGCGTGCAGAGCGTGCATTCCTGCCACTCGCTCGCCGCCGGGTGCTCTGTCTTCGCCGCGATCACCTCTTGCACGGCCCGGCGGTGCTTGCAACCCTGCGCAATCGTGGCCTTGCAGGTGCAGTTCCAGGCGTCCCAGAAGCTATCCCACCGGACATAATACGTCTCGTCCGACGTATCGCTCTTAACGCTGTAGACGGTCTGGCCTTTCAGCAGGCGCACTTCATGGCCGTAGGCGCTTGTGACGATGCGCGTTTCTGGCATGATGCAATGCGCAATCGCCGCGCTGGTGATCTCGGTTTTTGTGGCTGTCTTCTGCATTTCAATTCCCCCTTATTGCTGTTTCTTGCCCCGTCTCCGGGAAAGCGAGGAGCGGGTTCAACTCCCGCTCCTCGCGCCTTACGCCACTGGCTGTAAATGTCTCGCGCTCACATATCGATCAAAGTAGATGCGTAGCCCGCGCATCGAGTTGACCCGACCTTCGCTGTGCAAGCGCCACATGGCCTGCATGATGGTCATGGTTTCCTCGGGGCGGAACGGATAGTGCATTGTGTCGCCGCGATCAATTCCGTATTCCTCACACCAGCTATCAAGTTCGTTTTTGATTTCGATGAATGTCATTGTCATTGCTCCTTCGTGTTTATTCTTCTATATGAATTATAATGTCTCAAGACATTAATTGCAAGAGAGTAATTAGTACTAGTCCTAAGACATTGTTTTATGGTACTATAGTACTGTCTTAGGACATTGCTTTTTAGGACATAGGACATTATACTTGAAGCATACTTTGACGTGAAAGGAGAGCGATGGACAAAGATATAAACCTGAGTGAGTGGTATACGGCGCAAGAGGCGGCGGAGATGCTTGGCACGTCTCGTAAGTACGTGCGAACGCTGGCTATCCAGTATGGACGGTTCAGAACGCACAAGCTCCATGAGCATGTGATGCTGTACTGGAAAGCAGATGTAGATGCGTATGGCAGAGTAGAACGGGGCAATCCTGGACGGCGACGGAAGCTAGATGAGACTGAACCGCGCATTAAGGCGATTGACAAGAATGCGGCGTAGCCACCTGTAGCAGGCGCGAATTGAGAACCCACCTGCTACAGGTTGAGCCATTACCAGTATACCACTCTTCCAGCGAGCGGTTGTAGGATTGATGAGAAAGGATGTTTGACTATGGCAGATTCGAGAGACTATGGAATGCAGGAGATAGATGGCGGCAACGGTGTGGTGATCTGGCACGAAAAAGGTGATCCGCGCGTCGTAACAGCGCGATACAACACAGAGCGCCATGCGCTCACACTTCTCATCGATGAAGTGTGCGTCCGCCTCACATCCGCCGAAACGGCCTATCTGCTGGCTCATATGGCTGCGTGGGTGGAATGAAACAGGAGAAACAAAGCTAGCCCGGCGCGCCCAGACTGCCGAAACGCGCAGCGAGCAGATGCGCGCCGGTATCGGATGTGCCAGCGACCAGCGCGAGGTACGTAAATGTCGTGTGCAGGCTGCTGTGATCTAAAAGCTCCTTGATATCGAGAATGTCCTGTCCGGCCTGTCGCCGCTCTCTACTGGCCGTGTGTCGCAAGCTGTGCAGCGAGATACGCGCAACGTCCAGCCCGGCTTTGCGCGCGTACTGGCGGAATTGCATTCCTATCCATGTCCCGGTCAGCGCGCCCGTCGCTTTGCGGTAGACGCTCGTAAAGAGCGGGTCGCCTGGCTGAATCGTCGCTTTGCGGCCCGATGCCACCAGGTACGCATCGATGGCGGCGTAGGCTTGCGCGGGCAGCTCCTTCGTCTTCGTCTGGCGCGCATGGCCTTTGCCCTGGTAATGATACACGTATCCGGCGCGTCCGGCGAATTGCGCTGGCTCAATATCGCCATAGGTCAACCGCGCTATTTCGCTACGACGCCGCGCCGACCAGAAATAGCACAGGTAGATAGCCCTATCGCGGACTCCTTTCGGTGTGTCGGTCGGGATCGCGCTAAAGAAGCGCAGCAATTCGGCGGTGGACAGAGCGCGATACCTGATCTCGCGTGCCAGCCGCGCAATGCCAACTGTTGGCAACTTGCCAGCAAAGAGCGGCGCGCCGTTGACCTCGTATTCACTGGCAAAACGGTAGAACGACGCCAGCGCGGTTAGACGGCTATTGCGCGTCGAAACCGACACCGCCGCGCCAGGATTGCGGTTACTGGTACTTTTGGATGTGAGAAACGCCTGCACATCGGCGCGGGTGTAACTATCCGGCGACCGCTGCGGATCGCGGAAAAAGCACCGCAGCACGCTCGCATACGTCGAACGGCTCTTCTGCGAGCCGGAACGGTCGTAGCAGGCCTGTAGAAAGGCCAGCGCACAGGACAACCAGGGCTCAGGCAAAGTCAAATCGGGCATAGCACCGCCAGTTCGCGAGCGCGAAAAATGCGCGGCTCCTGCAAGCCGCGCTCGTCAACAGGGTACAGGGTCGCGCTACTCCTGGTGGCACTGGCGATATGGCGGGAGGCATTCATTCGCGCCTCATACTGTAATAGACGCAAAGAAAGCGGAAATCTAAAAGTGTGCGCGAGCGAGTATGACAATTTCTTCATCTGCATCAAGCGACCAGTGTTGATTCATAGCGAAAAGGCTTGCAATTATCGATGCAGTATGCTATTCTGATTTAAGATGCATTGACACACTTTTTAACGCATTGTATGGGATGATACACATGATGGAGCTATTGATGGAGCCATTGCTGACCACTGAAGAGGTGGCGCGTATGCTGAATACGACAGACGCGACGGTTCGACGGTGGTTGCGCAATGGGACGATACCAGCGATCCGGGTCGAGGGCGAATGGCGGATCAGGCGCGCCGACCTGGAAGAGTATATCCAGAAAAATACCTATCCGAAAAAAGGGGAATAATTCCCCAAAAACGTCAAACCGGAACTACCCGCCCGTGAGAAGAAAGGTAATTCCGGCCAGTATACCCCACATGTCTACCGCAAGTATAGCACAGATTTGTGTCTGTGACCACCTCTTGCACTAGCTGGGGGCTAGTATCCCACAAAGGGGACACACATATGATACTATATGATTACCAAAAGCGCAAGTATTTGTTGTTGCACAAAGTTAAATTTGTGCAATATTCCACTCACAGTGTAATCGGCACGCTCCGAACGGAGGTGCGCGGGTGACCGAAACTCCAACAACTCGGTACAAATTTCTCCACCTCATCGACGATTCGATCAAATCCGAATCCGGCGATTGCACCTGGCGCGTAGGCCAATGGCAGCAGATCGACGGCGCGCCGGAATTGTGCGAATCCGGATTCCACTGCTCGCGCCGCGCACTCGATGCTTTCGGCTATGTGCAAGGCTCCATTGTGGCGCGCGTGGAAGTCGAAGGCGAATCCGACACAGGAGGCGATAAAGAGTGCTGGCAACACATGAGGATTGTCCAGGCATGGAAATGGCAGTGGCAAGATAGCGCGCATCTCTCTGCTTTTGCAATGGAGTTGCTCTTGCCCATTTTCGAAGCGGGCGCACCCGGCGACGAGCGACCTCACGAGGCGCTGAAAGCGAGGCGCGCTGATGTTTAATCCAGAACGCGCAAAATGGACAGCAGAGCAATTTAAGGCGGAGTTTGATGCGCTGAACCGCGAGTTGGTCCATGAGTCGAATCCCGACTGGGATTACAAGCAACTTGCCATAGCGCAATTGATGTCCGAAATAGGCCAGGACTTTTTAGAATGTTATGAGATGGTATGCGGCGAGTGGGTAAGACGGAAAGATGATGCAACAGTGGCCGATCAGTCGGCCATAGACAGAGAATATCGCATAGCTTTGCGTGAAGGCGGCTATTATCAGTGCTTCCCTGATAAGGAGGCGCGCAATGCCTGCTGAGCAGCCGATGACGCATGTCGCGTGGCTAGCGACGCAAAGGGGGGCGCGGTCATGAGCAAATACGCCTTCATCCCCGAAGCATCTGAGCGCATCGAGGAAGCCATTGACGATCTCATTGAGCAAATCCAGAGCCAGCGGAACGTGCAGTATATTCCGCTTTCCGCCGACGCCTGGCTGCGCATCAAGGCGATTGTGCTGGCTCTGTTGGCTGATCTAGATGAGTTAGAGCAGGCACACAAAGAAAGTGGTGACGCATGACAGGAGAAGAATACGAACGTCGCCTGAGTATCCTCCATGCAAGGTCGGTAGCAGGCAATCAGCCGATGATAACCTACTGCGCAATCATCCCCGCGTTCGGCGCGGTGCGCTACCTCGTGCAAGTGCTACGGCCATCGGGCAAGATCGAGACGCCGTGTGGCTTTACCGATAGCCGCGACGCATCCGCGTTCATGGCGCGCGAATATCCTGGCGCGATTGAGTTGACGCCGGGGGAGTTTTTGGGCAAGGTGAGTATGAGCGAGGCGGTGTCACGATGAAAGAGCCGCTACCAACCGACCGCCACGTGACCTATCTTTTCCAACGCCGCCGCTGCGGTCGCGCCGATTGCCGCTGCGCGTTGGGCGAGCAGCATGGGCCGTACTGGTATGCCTATTTTCGTGACGATACGGGCAAGCTGCGCTCGCGCTACGTTGGCAAGCACAGGACTGGACAGGAGGTGGGCGCGTGAGTAACGGCACAAAACTCCTGACCCGCGAGCGATACGCCGACCTGCCGACGGTGCGCGTGCCGGTTGTGGCAAAACTGGACGGCGCGTTCGCGTCGGAGGCGCGGCGAGCGATGCAACCGCATGAGTCGCCCGATGGATTTTTCCTGCGGCTGTGGCTGTTCTACCAGCACGCCAACCGCTACGATAGCGACACGGCGTTGGTCGCGGCGATAGCGAGAGCGGAGGCGCAATGAGGGACACGATCACGCTGCTCGACCCGACCATGCAGTTTATCAGCCTCGGCACAGGCACAATTCACGCGCGCGAAACGGGGCCGTATCGCTACAACCCGGCGCTCGACCTGGCAACAATCACGCTCTGCGGACAGAAGATTCCGCAGAGTTTCGCGCCGCGCGTGGAGCGGTCGCTGCCAGCAGACAACATGTGTAGGCGCTGTATCGCATCGCTGCGCACGTATACCGGCGGCGCGAAACGCCTGAACGCCACGTCGCGCGTCCGATTCGAGGCCAGCCGATGAGCAAACAGCAGACGGCAAAGAGCAACGCTACATACATCGTCAACGTTTCTGGCGGTCTTACCTCATTTGAGGCATTGAGACGCACTATTGCACGACATGGCAAGGAAAATACTTGTGCTATCTTTGCCGATACATCCATAGAAGATGAGGACTTATACCGCTTTCTGGACGATCAAGAACGCTATTTTGACATGAAGATTATTCGGCTAAAGGACGGACGTACACCCTGGCAGGTCATGAAGGATAGGCGAGTGATTACCATGCAATTCATGGCACCGTGTTCTCAGGAATTAAAGCGAGAGCCGGTAGAGCGGTACATAAAACGTGAATTTGGAGCCTCCATTGTGCGAGTCTTCGGCATGGAGTGGAGTGAAATAGACCGTATGGAGCGGTTACGCGCCGCGCTCTTGCCCCAGCCTGTCTGGTTCCCGCTAGCCGAACGTCCCTATGTAGATAAGTGCCACATCGCCGCCGACTTAGAAAAGATCGGCATCAAAGTACCTCGCCTCTATGATCTAGGCTTTACGCACAACAACTGCGGAGGCGGATGCGTCAAGGCAGGTCAGGCGCATTGGGCACATTTGTTTTACACACTACCTGAGCGATACGACCTGTGGGAAACAAAAGAAGAAGACATCCGCCAGCATCTCGAGAAGAATGTTTCCATCCTTAAAGACAGGCGCGGGGGTCAGGCTACGCCTATGAGTTTACGAGAATTTAGAGAGCGGCTACAGGCGGGCGATACTGACTACGATAAAAGCGACTGGGGCGGATGCGGATGTTTCGCGCCTATAGCGCAAATGCGAATGGATAGCCTGATGCTGGACACGCCCCCCCCCCGCTAAACCAACCAACTTAGAACTATGGAGCGCATAATGAGAGATATTTTTCCCTACCATTCACCGACGCAAACGGCGCAATCATACGTATCTGTATGCGGCGCGAAGAGATGGCCTGAAGGTCAACGAGGTGTATGTCGCGCCACTCAGCAAAGTGGAAGCAATGACACCGGAACATTTCAGAGAGTTCTTACACACAAAAATGCTGTCTCTCAAGACAGCATAAAATGTTCTGCCAGGAGCATCAGGGCGAGCCAGTTAGCCGCCGTCAAGCCCCGATGTCTACCGAGACGGTCTATAGAGTCCCGTCATGTCCATTATAGCAC
>VFSW01000966.1_pt1 | contig 42722 bp, 34 predicted proteins | sample 5358111 | NCBI WGS metagenome assembly VFSW01 (sample SAMN11554181, study PRJNA540505) | mine drainage metagenome | isolation source: sediment from site ElyBrook_90M | place: USA: Ely Copper Mine, Vershire, VT | collected 2017
ACGCGCGGCAGTCGATATGGGCGCTGCGGTCGCAGGACTCGGGCGAAACGCCGCTGCCGGTGAAACTGCGACGGATGGTGGAGACGGAGCATGGCGCAGGCATCGAGGCGCGCTTCAGCATCTTCGGGGCGTACCGGCCGCTGCCGCCGGGCACGGAGCGCGAGATTCTGCGGGTGGCGCAGGAGGCAATCCACAACGTGAAGAAGCACGCCGGGGAGCGCCAACTGCCCGTGCAACTGGAGTACAGGCCCGATGGGATTGCACTCGAAGTGCGGGACGACGGACAGGGATTTGCGACGGACGAGGCGCCGCCGCCGGGACACTATGGCTTGACAGGGATGCGCGAGCGCGCGGCGATGATCGGCGGAACACTGGAAGTGACCAGCGAGGCCGGCGGCGGGACAATGGTGAGGCTCCGCGTGCCGGCTCGCAAGGCGATGCAGGGCGATTGAGGTCTGTGGTTTCCCACCCTTCGCAAAGAACGCGAAGGACGGGGCGCCAAGAGTTGTTAGAGATCCGCACTTGGACGACGTTAGGCGAAGGAGCAGCAGTGGAAAAGGGATCGATTCGCGTACTGGTTGTCGAGGATCACCACGTGGTGCGGCAGGGTCTGGTGGCGCTTCTCAACGTGGTGGAAGGCCTGGAAGTCGTGGGCGAGGCCGCGGACGGCGTGGAAGCGATCACGCAGTTCCGCAAACACCTGCCGGACGTTACGCTGATGGACCTGCGGCTGCCGCGCATGGGCGGGGTGGACGTGATCCAGCGGCTGCGGATGGAGACGCCGGGCGCGCGCTTCATTGTGCTGACGACCTATGACGGCGACGAGGACATCTATCGCGCCCTGCAGGCCGGGGCGCGGGCTTATCTGCTGAAGGGCATGACCAGCGAGGAGCTGATTGCGACCATCCGCGCGGTCCACGCGGGCAAATCGCACATTCCACCGGCCATTGCCGAAAAGCTGGCCGAGCGCATGGGCACCGAGGAACTGACGCCACGCGAGTTCGACGTGCTGGAACAGATTGTGATGGGCAGAAGCAACAAGGAGATCGCCACGGAGCTGGAGATCTCAGAGGCGACGGTAAAGACGCATATCAACAGTTTGCTGGGCAAGCTGGGCGTGACCGACCGCACCCAGGCGGCTACGGCTGCCATTCAACGCGGCATTGTTCCGCTGGAAACCTTGAGGAAACCAAAGCCATGAAGAAGCTGATCTTTTTCGCAGTCATACTGTTTTTGTCGTGCTCACTTTTAGCGGCGCAGAAGCCGTCGTGGCGGCAGGCTACCGACGCGGAGCTTGCTTCGCTGCTGCCGGCGCGCGCTCCGGTCGAGAAGGAGCACATCGAGACGGAGCTGCGCACCGCCTCCGGCATTGTGAACGGCAAGGGGCATTTCGTAGCCGGCGTGGTGCTGCTGACGGCCGGCTATTCGGCAGACGGCAAGTATTCCCACTACCTGCTGGTGCAAGTGCCGGTGCGCATTGGCGGAGTGGCGCTGAAGCCCGGCCAGTATGTCTTCGGCTGGACGCGCGCCAGCGGCGGCGATGCGCTCCGGGTGCACTTCCACGAAGCCGCGACAGGAACGCTGGTGGGAACGGCCGATGCGCGGCGGATCGCCGGGCCCGGACGCGTGGAGAGCCTGCACATATGGCCGCCGGGGGACAAGGCGCTGATTCAGATCGGCCGCTTTGGCGTTCCATACGAGGTTGGCGAAGAGTAGCGGGCAAAGAGCCCCGCGGGCCCGGTCTTCATGGGCTTGCTCCCTGCGCTCTAGGCCTGGCCCATCGACTGCATGAGGGCAACGCGGCGCCCATGTGCGGCGCGGAAGTCCGCGGTGTAAGCAGCGAACAGCGCTTCCGCTTTTTCCGATGACCGGATCTTCGTCAGGTTCGTAACGGCATCGTCCAGCACTGCGGAGTTGAGCAGCTCCGAGGGGGGGATTTCGACTCCCGGCCCGGGGCCTTTGACGAGCAGCGCGAGATCATTCAAGACGCCGCCGATGCGGCCCTGAATCTCCGGCTCCGCATTGTGCGCATCGAGGATGGAAAGCACCTTTTCCTCGGCGCGCAGGGTTGCCTGACGGCCGTCCTGCATCTGCCTCATCATGAATTGGTTTGTGCCCTCGATGGTCCCGTCGGACCAGAGCGCCGCTACGATGTCCACGTGGACTTCCACCGGGCCGGTGACCTCGGTTTCGGCGGGGACATTGGAAGGAATCGTGTCGGTGTGGACGTCTCCCGGCCGGATGCCTCCATCCCAGGAATCCGCCGCGCCCTTTTTGCTGCGGCCGTTGAGGATCAAGTTGAGCAGGTCAGCGCCGTAGCCGGTTTGGGCGATGGTCTTGCCCCCGGCCGAGACCGTAATGTCCAGCCCGTACGCCGTGGCCGCCTCTGCAGTGTCGTTGGCCAGTTCGACGACGACGGCATTGGCTGCGGGATTGTAAAAGGCGCTCCGAACCGAGAGCCCCGTGGCGCCTTCGTCGGCGGCGCTCTGGCCCGGCAAAGCGTGGCAATTCAACGCAGCGAGCGCAACGACCGCTCCGGCCAGCAGGCTGCGGAAGCGGCGAAAAGGGGTGGGGGACATGGGGAATCTCCTCGGCAACGATTGTAGCGCCGCGGGATCTGTTTCCGCGCCGCAAAAGACAAGCGCATCCGCGGCCAGTGCTTATCGTTGAAGCCAGGCTGGAAGTGCCGGGGGCAATGGGAGTGGCAGTCTGGCCTCTCCACCTTTCGGGTGAGACTGGCAGACGCTTTACCTTCTATACTTGCTGCCATGTTTCAAGCATTTCGGACGACCACTTTCCTTGGATTGCTGGCGGCGGGAATTCCCGCAATTGTTTATGGACAAGCCACAACTTCCGGCGCTCTTCCCCAGGGGCAGACAACTGAAAAAGCACCAGCCGCCAGCCAGGACGCAGCTGGACCGCACGCGCCGCTCCTGGACGCCCAGCACCGCCCCATCACGGCGGGCGGGTTCGTGAAGACGGGGCCGATCGTCTTTGAAGACGTGAGCGAAAAGGCCGGCCTGACCAAATGGACCCACAAGATGGGGACCCCTGCCAAGGACTACATCGTCGAGACCAAGGGATCGGGCGTGGGGCTGATCGACTACGACAACAGCGGCTGGCTGTCGATCTACGTGGTCAACGGCTCCACGGTGGACGCGCTCACCGGCAAGGCCACGCCGCCGCATGCGGCCCTCTTCCACAACAACCACGACGGCACATTTACCTACGTGGCCGAAAAGGCCGGCTTCACCAACGACCCCTGGGGCACGGGCGTGGCCATTGCCGACTACGCCGGCGAGGGGTGGCCCGATATTTTTTTCTCCAACGTGGGCAATAACCGGCTCTACCACAACAACCACGACGGCACATTTACCGACGTGGCCGAAAAGGCCGGCGTGCAGTTGGGCAACTGGTCCTCGGGCGCCACCTGGGGCGACTACGACGGCGACGGGCGGCTCGACCTGTTTGTCGCGGGCTACATTCACTGGGACTGGAACAACCTGCCATCGAGCAAGGAGAACGGCGGCAACAACGCCTTCTGCACCTTCCGGGGCGAGCAGGTGGCCTGCGGGCCGAGGGGGCTGAAGGGCGAGCCGGACCATCTGTTCCACAACAACGGCGACGGCACCTTCACCGACGTCAGCGAAAAGGCCGGCGTGGACGACAAGCCCGGCTACTACGGCCTGGGCGCCGTCTTCGTGGACATCAACAACGACGGCAAGGTCGACCTGCTGGTGGGCGACGACTCGACGCCCAACTATATGTACCTGAACAAGGGCGACGGCACGTTTGAAGACGTGAGCTATGCCTCGGGCTTCGCGCTCAACGAGCAGGGCCGCGAGACGGCGTCGATGGGCATCGCCGTGGGCGACTACCAGAACAACGGCCAGCTGGCCATCTTCAACACCACCTTCTCCGACGACTACAAGCCCTTCTACCGTAACGAGGGCGACGGCAACCTGACCGACATCAGCTACCAGCTGGGAATTGCCGAGATCTCCGTTCCCTTCCTCAGTTGGGGCGATGCGTTTCTGGACTACGACAACGACGGCTGGAAGGACCTGCTGATGGACGACGGCCACGTCTATCCCGAGGCGGACAAATATGCCTGGGGCACAAGCTGGGCCGAGCGGCCCATGCTGTTTCACAACATCGAGAGCAAGCGCTTCGAGAATGTGCCGGCAGTCGAGGGCACGGGTCTCGCGGATGTGATTGCCGGCCGCGGCATGGCGGTGGGCGACTTGTTCAACGACGGCAAGCTGGACGCCGTGATCAACGTCATGGATGGGCACCCGGTCCTCCTTCGCAACGTGAATCCGGACCACAACCACTGGCTGGAACTGAAGCTTGTGGGTGGCCCGAAGAGCCCGCGCGATGCCGTGGGCGCGACGGTCTACGTGACGGCCAACGGCATGAAGCAGCGCGGCGATGTGATCAGCGGCGGCAGCTACATGTCGACCAACGATCCGCGGCCACACTTCGGGCTGGCGCAGGCGACGACGGTGGACGCGATTGAAGTTCACTGGCCCAGCGGCAAGGTGGAGAAGTTTACTGTGCCAGGAGTGGACCGGATTGTGACGTTGAAGGAGGGGACGGGGAAGTAGGGCGTCTGTGGTCAGTGCTCAGTGATCAGTTGAGAACCCGCCTGGTTTCCGTTTGCGCTCTCCCACCCAATTCTTGCTGTGTCGAGGTTGGCGCCCGGCAGGTGAGGCGCTATTTCAGGGTCAGGACAGCCGTAGCTGTTTCTGTCTTGTAAGTCAGACCTTGGTCTGTTTCGAATCCCTTAAACTCCTGAGGGGCCTTGATCACCCAGCGCTTCTTGTCGAGCATTCCCGCTTTGGATACACTGCGAATCAAGTACACATAAATTTCGTCACCTACCCAAGCGGCGAGGTAGTTTTGTGCAAGATCTTCACGAAGATGGCCCGCTGCAATTTGTTTCACCCGCGAGAATTCAAATGATTCGCAGTCGTGCTTGTTAGATGGCAATTTGACTCCACGCATATCAATAATCGACGGAGGACCTGTGCGACTGTCACTGTGATAGAACGTGTCGTAAATCACGAATCCATTCATGCCATTTTTTGTCATGATTTGCATAAGTTGTTCCGGCGTGATTTTTTCTGTTGGGATCTCGAAGTCTACCGCCATCCCCAACGTGTGCGCATCAAGGTAATCGCCGGATACATTTTGCAGCGGGCCGGGCGCAAGCCCTTCCGCCACCCTTGTCACCTTCAGGTCTGTACTGATCTTGTAGATCACAATGGGAGCCGACTGCCGGTAGTGTGGAAAATACAGGATGACTATTTCCCGTGAGCCGTCGTTGTCGATGTCAACATCGAGAACGCCTTCAATGCGTGTTTTGTATTGAACGGTTCCGAAGACCTCTGGGTAGTCCTTTTTGAGAATGTACTTCTTGACCTCTTCCAAACGCGGGGCGCTCTGCTGCCCGAAGGCGCATCCGAAAAGCAAACTGGAGACGAGCAAAGAAAGCGCTAACGCACGCTTCATAACAAAGGCCTTTCCTAACCGGTGCGGATGTTTGGCCAGAATACCCTTCCGTCAGGTGATGCACAAGAGGTTCCGACAAAACAGTCTGCCGGGTTCCATGTCCCGCGTTTGGGGCCTGGGGCCGTAGCACTTCAACCTGCCTTGTTCATGTGGAGAAATGGCTGTTGCAGCTGCAGCTCAGAATGTAATCCGGCCAGACAGCTCCAGGCTGCGCGGGCCGGCGCCTTCGGCTGTTTGTAGAGCGGTGATGGAGCCGAAGGCGGCAGAATCGACCTGCATGTTAGGCGGCTCGTAGTTACGGTGGTTGAAGAGATTGGCGGCTTCGAGACCGAGTTGAAACTTGCTCTTCTCCGTGATAGCCAGGTTCTTCATAAGGGACAGCGAGAAATTGGCAGTGCCGGGACCCACCACACCGCCCACAGGCGCGTTGCCGAAGCGGCCGATGCCGTTGCCGGCCGCGTCTTGCAGATTCAGATAGGGGAAGGCGTTGGGGTTGAACCACTGCAATGTGGTGCGCTGCTGGGCGTAGAGCGGGACGTTGGTCAACTGGTCGGGCCGCGCCTGGCCGACGGTGGTGAGAATGTTGGTGTTGGCCGGATCGACGCTTTGCTGGTAGGGGGTGAGGAATGGACCGCTCTGGAAGATGGTCACGCCGGCCAGTTGCCAGTCGCCTACGAGGTAGTTGAGCGCGCTGCCCGAACTGAGCCACGCCTGGCCCTTGCCGAAGGGAAGACTGTAGAGATACGAAACCAGGAGGCGGTGCCTGCGGTCGTAGATGACGTTGCCGTAGTCCAGGCCGGGATGGAAGCGGTCGGTGAGGAAGCTGCCGCCGGAGACCGCGAAGGCGTTGGGCGTGGCGCCGCCGGCGTTGGAGAGATCGCGCGTAAAGGTATAGCTGGCGTCGAAAGTGAGCGACTTGCCGCTGCGGCGCGAAACCTCGACGGAGCCGCTGGAGTAATTGCTCTGGGCCAGGTTGGCGACGCTCTGGACGACGCTCCAGCAGGGATAGGGGCGGTGGTCGTCCACGTAGGTTCCACCGTCGGAGACGCAGGCGGCGGTGGATGCGGGACCGGGCTGTTGATTGAAGTAGCCGTAAGGGTTGGCCGGAACCTGATTCAGATCGACCATGGCCTCAAGATTCTGGCCGTGGCTGGCCGTGTAAGAGAAGCGCGCGCCGATGGAGTGGCCGAAGTCCTGCTCCAGGGTCAGGTTCCACTGCTGCACGTTGGGGTCGTGATAGTGAATGGGGAACGCGTAGTAGAAGCCGGCGGTTCCAGCGGCGCTGCCGGCGTTGAGGTTGTTGAAGGGATTGACGAAGGAAAGCACCGGCGTGACGCCGTCGGCCTGATAGCCCTGGTTGTAGGTGGCCACATAGCTGGAGTGGACTGCCCAGCCGGAGACCAGCGCGAAGCCGAGCGGCGATTCAATGAATCGTCCCCAGCCGCCGCGCAGCACAGTTTTGCCGTTGCTGTAAGGCTGCCAGGCAAAGCCCAGGCGCGGGCCCCAATCGGTGTGGTCGGTGTAACGCAGCCCCTCGGGAATGCCGGCATCTGCAGCAGTAATGACGGGCGTGGGCTGGATGGCGGCCAATAGTGCGGAAGATGCGGAGGACTGGGCCTGGGCATTGGAGACGACGACGGCGCCGCTCACCTGCTCTCCGTCGACGCTGGCGGAGTAACCAGGCTCGAAAGTGGCCGTGTTGGAATGAATCTCCCTGATCGGCGGATGCAACTCGTAACGCAGGCCCAGATTCAGGGTGAGATGGGGCGTAACCTTCCAGTCGTCCTGGCCAAAGAATGCGTAGGAGTAGCCCAGGCCGTTCATGGTGGGGTTGTTGGTGGAGCTGACCTCGGTATAGTCCGGATAGCCGCTGAGGAAGCCTGCATACGGCTCGCCGGTGGGCGCGGTCAAACCCGCGGTGCCCTGGACAATTCCCGATGATCCGTCGAAGACATACCAGCCGGAGCGATAGTTGCCGAAGACGTTGTCGTCGTGGTCGGAGATGCGCTTGAAGTCCGCGCCGAACTTGAAGGAGTGCTTTCCTGTCGACCAGGTCAGGTTGTCCAGGGCCTGGATGATCTGGCCCCTCTGCATGCCCGGGTTGCCCGCGCCGGTGGACATGAAGCCGTTGATGAGCACCTGCGGCGCCTCAGACCAGGCGGTGTCGGGCTGAGGAACAGTGAGGCCCGTCTGATTGAGAATGTCGGAAGTTGCGTAGCTCTGCGTCTCAGAGGTGTGCTGCGCGTTATAGCCGCCGCGGAACTCGTTGAGCAGCCTCGTCGAAAAGATGTAGTTGTGGGCGAAGGTCATGCCCTCGTCAATCTCCGGCGTGTTGTAGGCGCCTTGCAGGGGGCTGCCTGCCTCAGCGCAATAGGTAAAGGTGCATGCGGCGGAGGGCGCGGTGATGACCTGGCGATTCTTATAGGAAAAGCGGGCGAAGACAGACTGGCGCGACGAGAGTGTACGGTCGAGACGCACGTCGCCCTGATTGGAGGAGATGGGCGAAGGAAAGTTGATCTGGTAGTTGTTGGCGAAGGAACCGGCGACGCCGTAGTTGGGAGTGGGCATCAACACGTTGAGCAGTTTGGTGGTGATGGCGGTCGGGGTGACCGGGTTGTTGGTAAGCGTGGAAGTGAGCACGCTTCCGTCGGGGTTGTAGACGGTGTAACCGTTAGGACACTGGCTGGCCGGGTCGGGCTCGCAGTAGGTCTGGTCCAGGTAAGCGCCGATGTTGCCGTTGCGCATGTCCATGGAAGGAACAGAGAGCACAATTGGCGTCTCGCGCGGCAGGCGCAGGCCCTCAAAGCTGATGAAGAAGAAGGTGTTGTCGCTGCCGTTGAAAAGATGAGGAAGCCTGACCGGGCCGCCGAGGGTTCCGCCGAAGTCGTTCATGATGATCTTCGGCTTGGCGAGCGCGAAGGTGTTGTTGGAGTTGAACGCGGTGTTCTCGTGGTTCTCGAAGACGCCGCCATGGAAGTGGTTGGTGCCAGCCTTGGAGACCGTAGTGATGTCGGCCACGCCGCCGAATTCGGCGCCGTTGTTCGACTCCGAGACGCGAATCTCCTCGATGGAGTTGAAGGAGGGGAACATCTCGTTGACGGGGCCGGAGTACTCGACGCCGACCGACGAGATACCGTCGATGGTGACCGAGAGGAGCGCGGCGGTGGTGCCGTCGACGGCCAGGTTCCCGCTGTCGTCAGTCTGCACACCGGCCTCGGTGGTCAGCGTGGAGATGGGACTGGTGGAACCGGTGGAGCGGGAGTAGATGGCAATGGGGAGTTCGACCAGTTCGTCACCGATCTTGGTCTCCGCAAGGCCGGAGACATCGGTGGTGATGACGGGCGCCGCATCCTCGATCACTACGACGGTCTGGGATTCGGCCCCTGGCTTCAGGGTTGCATCCATCCGGCGGGTTTCCCGGGCGGTGAGCGCGATGGCGGGAAGCGACTCCTTCTCGAAGCCCGGTGCGGTAATAGTGAGCGCGTAGACGCCCACGTCGATGTTCTTGAAGGCGTAGTTTCCATTTGCATCGGTGACGGCGGCGCGCGTGGCGGTGGTGCCGGTATTGACGAGGTTCAGCTGTGCACTCTGGACAACGGCTCCGCTTGAATCGCGCACCGTTCCCAGGATCTCGCCGAATGTGGACTGGGCCAGCAACCGGCCGGCCGCAAGTGCGACCAGACAACAGGCCAAGAGCAGCCGCAAAGCCACACGAGGACAGCGGACGGGGGAAGAAGAACCACGCATGAAGATGCCTTTCAAGAAAAATTGATGGAAGAGCTGCTGCTTCTTCGCCTATAAATTGTTTTCATCTCAAATGTATCGCCTGCGACGGCGCAGAACGAGGTATTTTGCCTAAAAATTTTGCCGCGGCGCAGTGGGTGGCTGCAGGCGCGGCGCTGTCGGGGTTCTGCCCGTCTTCAGCTGCGGTATCTCCATGATAGTCTGCCGATGTGCAGAGAGATACGACTCCAGTCGCAGGACAAGCATCGCGGAAGCAGCCGGCGCCGAAGGCTGGCTTTACAGCCTGGCATGTGGGAACCATTCTGCTGCTCGGCGTGGGCTACTCGGGCTACTACTTTTGCCGCTCGAACCTGTCGGTGGTTTTGCCGGACCTGATGCACTACCTGGCGCAACGCGGCATCCCCGCCAGCGAGGCGCAGATAAGGCTCGGCTTCATTGCATCGGCTGGGACTGTGGCTTATGCGGTGGGCAAATTCGTCTCCGGGTCGATGGCAGATCTGTTCGGCGGACGGCGCAACTTTCTCGGCGGCATGGCGGGGTCAATCCTGTTCACGCTGGTGTTTATGCTCAGCGGCGGTTTTCCTCTGTTCACGCTGGCGTGGGTGGGCAACCGCCTGTTCCAATCCACGGGCTGGGTGGGACTGGTGAAGGTGGCTTCTCGCTGGTTTTCTTACTCGACTTATGGCACGGTGATGGCGGTGCTGAGCCTGAGCTTTCTGTTCGGCGATGCGGCCTGCCGCTGGGTGATGAGCGAACTGCTGGCGCACGGGGTGGGATGGCGCGGCGTGTTTCTGGCCGGAGCTGCCTCGCTGACGGTGCTGCTGGTGGTCAACGTCATTTTTCTGCGCGAGACTCCGGAAGAGCGCGGGCTACCGGCTCCGGAGGCCAATCCGCTGAATGTGTATGGCGCCGATGGAGAACACAAGAACGAAAAGCATCCCGGCCTGAAGGCCATTCTTCGTCCGCTGTTCACCAGCTTCCCGTTTTGGTTGGTTTGTCTTCTCTCGCTCGGCATGACGCTGCTACGCGAGACATTCAACTTCTGGACGCCGACGTACTTTGTGCAGTTTGTGGGATTGAGCGAAAGCCAGGCGGCGGCGCGCAGCGCGCTCTTCCCGCTGTTTGGCGGAATCAGCGTTCTGCTAGCCGGAGTAGTCAGCGACAAACTGGGACTGAACGGGCGCAACCTGGTGCTGGTGGTGGGCATGGCGGCAAGTACGGTATGCCTCGTGTTTCTGGCGCGCACGCCGGGGCACGCCAGCCAGTGGACGCCGGTGGTGCTGGTGACACTGGTGGGCTTTCTGCTGCTGGGGCCTTACTCCTACCTGGCTGGGGCCATGAGCCTGGACTTTGGCGGCAAGCGCGGCAGCGCCACGGCGGCGGGCATCATCGATGGCGTGGGCTACCTGGCGGGCTGGCTTTCAGGCGATACGGTGGCGCGCATCACAGTGGCCTTCGGTTGGAAGAATGCGTTTTTATCCATGGCGGGCGTGGCGCTGTTGACGGCGCTGGTAGCGCTGGTGCTCGCCTGCCATCAGCGGCTTCGCGCTCCCATTGTTGTGGAGGTCTGAACGGCATGGTGCAGTTTTCTTCGATTGATGAGATCTTCGCTGTGCTCGAGCGCGGTGGCGGAGCGGCGTACTTCGGCGAGCCGGTGACGGTGCTGGAGCACTCGTTGCAGGCGGCGTGGTTTGTCGAGCGCAGGGGCTGCGACGGCAGCCTGATTGCGGCTGGGCTGTTGCACGACCTGGGCCACCTGCTGCACGCCGAGGGCGAGGATGCAGCCACGCGCGGCCTGGACACGCAGCACGAGGAACTCGGCGTTGCGGCCCTCGGAGAGCATCTGCCCGCTGCCGTGCTCGATCCCATTCGCATGCACGTGGCGGCCAAGCGTTACCTGTGTTTCGCGAAGCCGGATTATCTGGCGAAGCTGTCGCCCGCATCCGTGGAAAGCCTGGCCCTGCAGGGCGGACCGATGAGCGCCGCCGAGGCCGAGGCGTTTCTGGCGCTTCCGCATGCGCGCGAAGCTCTGACAGTGCGCTACGCGGACGACGCTGCCAAGGTGGAAGGCCTCGAAGTCCCACCTTTGAGCGCGTATCGCGCGCTGGTCGAATCGCTGTGGCGCGGAAAGCGCGGCTGGACCTTTTGCCCGCTGGAAGATTCCGGCGTCCTGTCTGCCGCTAATGTGATGAACAATGCAATTTGCCAAACCCGGCGCGGAGTGTTTCAATCGAAGTATTGAAACAGGGGTGCTCCACTGTGTGGGGCTGAGAAATACCCTAGAACCCGATCCGGATAATACCGGCGTGGGAAGTTTCCTCGGCCTCTCGGCCCTCTTCCTCGCATCGCAGCATGAGTTCTCCTGTTTCAAGCGGTTGGAAACAAGGGGACACCATGCTGGAATTTGCCGAGAGCGCCTCGCCTCGCAATCTAAAACAATCAGTGGCCGCGTCCGGCCGCTCACACGGCGAGCGCCGCGGCCCTGCGTCGCTCGCGGTTGAGTCGCGGAAGTTTGCATCAGGTCGCGGAGTTTATGTGAAAGCGCTTGCCCTGGCGTACTGCCTGGCCGCTTCCGTATGCGGCTACTCGCAAAGCCCGGCGGGGACTGGCGCATCGGATCAAGCACCGGTTACGGCAAAGCCGGGCGGGCCGCAGGTGCAGCCCGTGACCACTACCGTAGTTGTGCACGGTGAGCTGAAGGACGACTATCTGCCTGACGCCGTATCGGTGGGCACGCTGGATGGCGCGACGCTGAAGGAAACTCCGCTTTCCGCCACGGTGGTGACGCGCGATTTGCTCAGCGACCAGGCGGCGCGCCTGCTCAGCGACGTGGTGAAGAACGATGCATCGATCGGCGAAGATTATGCGCCGGTGGGCTACTACGGCGACTACCAGATTCGCGGCTTCCCCATCGATCTAGCCACCGGCCTCGAGATTAACGGCATGACCATCGCCGGCGAGCAGGATGTGCCGCTTGAGAACAAGGAGCGCGTTGAGTTTCTGAAAGGGATTGCGGGCGTGGAGAGCGGGGTGGCCTCGGCGGGCGGGCTGATCGACTACGTGACCAAGCGGCCTGCAGCGGTCGAGGCCGTGGATCTGGCTACGGATCATCGCGGTACGGCGTATGGAGCGGTGGATCTGGGGAGGTTTTTCGGAAGCCGGAAACAGGTGGGCGCGCGCATCAATCTGGCCGTCGAAAGAATCGCGAGCTACGTGAACGACGCCAACGGATGGCGCGCGGTCGGCGCGGGCGCAGCCGACTGGAAGCTGAGCCCTAAGGCGATTTTGAAAGGCGACTTCGAGTACCAGCACAAGGTTGAGCACTCGGTGTGCGGCTACCAGCTGCTGGGCGGAACGACCGTGCCCGATCTCAACCAGATCTATCCGTCGACCATGCTGGGCGAGCAGTCGTGGGCCTCGCCCAACACCTTCGACGACATCAACACCGGGGCGCGGCTGGACTACGATCTGTCCAACGCGTGGCGGGCTTTCGCCGCGGCGAGTTACAGCCATTCGCTCATCGACGACAACGTGGTGTATGCGTATGGATGCTACAACGAAGCGGAGTGCAACTCCAGCTCGGCTCCTTATCCGTGGTTCTTTGCTCCCGATGGGACGTATGACATCTACGACTACCGCAACCCTGGCGAGTTGCGCATCGATGCACAAGCCGAGGCGCTGCTCACCGGGCGCATCAAGACTGGGGTCATAAGTCATGACATCGGCGCGGGAGGCGAGTTGTTTCTGCGCAGCGTTCAGCAGCCCGGCTTCTACACTGAGGCAGACCCGTACTCATCCAATGGCATTGTGCAGGATGGGGCGGTCTACACCTATGTGGGTTCGGAGAACATCTACCAACCCATTACACCGTTTCCCATGGAATCTCCACAACAATCCGCCGGCCCGCGCAGGCTCTGGGAGGACGACCATCAATCTTCCGCAATTCTGCAGGACAGAATTCACCTGCCCGGCCGCATTCAACTTCTCGCCGGCGGCCGGGTAGATTCACTCCGCGACCATAACTACTCCCTTTATGCAACCTGCGCGAACTTCATTCAGGTTTCGCCCCATGTCTTCGAGACTCCAAGCAACTGTCTGCCAACTCTGACGGACAAAACTGTGTGGCTTCCGCAATATGCGGTCATCTTCAACCCACTCAAGACCCTGACGCTCTACGGCAACTACGGCGTCATGCTTTCGCTGGGTCCACAGGCAGGATCGTGGTTGGGTTTGACGAACGCAAACGCTTTCCTGGATCCGTTCATGACTCGTCAGGCCGAAATCGGCGCAAAGTACGAGCCGGGCCAGCGCATTCTGCTGACCGCCGCTTTGTTTCATATGCGGTCGCCGTTCTTCTATCCGGATAACATGGGCGCGGGCGGCAACTGCTTTGGAACCGAAACGGCCGCGCAGGGGCCGTTTTGCTTTGAGCCCGAGGGCCGCGAGACGCACGACGGCGTGGAGGTGAACGCAGAGGGCAACGCTGCAAGCTGGCTGGCTCTGACGGCGTCGGCAGCGGCGATTCGAGCCATCTCCGACAACACAGGCACACCCGCATTCGACGGAAAGCAAGTATTGAATGTGCCGCATCTGCGCACGGCGATGTTTGCGGACCTGACAGTGGCGCGCGCGCACGGGCTGCACCTGATGCCTGGATGGGGTTATACGGGACGCAAGGAAGCGACGCGGGACGACCTGGTGAGCGTGGCTGGCTACAACGTGTTCAACCTCGGTGTGCGCTACACGCCGGGCGGAGAGCAGGGACATATGACGTTGCGGCTCTATGCGGACAACATTACCGACAAGCGCTATTGGAAGGACACAGGCGCCAGCTATGGCGATACGTTCATTCACCTGGGCGCGCCAACGACGGTGCGGCTGTCAGCGCACTACACTTTCTAAGCTTGTCAATTGCGGGATTCAGCGGCGCAGGAGAAAGATGATTTTGCGATGAGCGCAACGGTCAAGGCGCACGGGTTGGACGGTAAGCTGGTGGAACCCGACTGGGCTCCGCTTGCGTCCGAGGAAGTTCGCGCGCTGCTGCGCCAGTTTTCGGAATGCAATGAGCCTATCGAGATTTTGAGCGCGAGCCCTCGGCCGTTTTCAGCGGCCAGTGTGGTGGCGACTCAAGGCGGTCGAGTGTTCATCAAGCGCCAGCATCGGAGCGTTCGCGACCGGGAGGGATTGCTGGAGGAACATCGCTTCCTCAACCACCTGCTGGAGCAGGGAGCAGCGGTGCCGCGCGTGCTGACAAATGCCTTGGGCGAGACGGCAATCGAGGTCGGTGATTGGGCGTACGAGGTGCACCAGGCGCCTGCGAGCGTGGACCTCTACGGTGACGCGCTCTCGTGGACGCCATTTCGCGCAACGGCGCACGCACGGTCCGCAGGTCGAGCGCTGGCCCAGCTCCATGAGGCCGCGCAGGGATTCGATGCGCCACGACGCAAGCCGCAGCCGCTGGTGGCCGGCTTCACCATCTTTGCCGCGGAGGATCCGGCCGCAGAGCTGATGCGCTACCTGGCTGCACGGCCAGCGCTGGCTGATCATGCGGCGGCGCGCGAATACGCCGAAGACGCGCTCGCACTGCTTGCGCCGCTTCACGCCGAGTTGTGGCCACTGCTGCCCGCGCTGCCACCGCTGTGGACACACAACGACCTGCATGCGTCGAACTTGCTGTGGACCGATGCTGGACCGCATGCACAGGCTGCGGCGATCATCGACTTCGGCCTCGCCGATCGGACCAATGCCGTGCATGACCTGGCCCACGCCATCGAATGCAACATCGTGGAGTGGCTTGTGCTGATTGCAGACCCGTCGCGCTCTGAGGATGTGCCCGTGCACTTCGATCATCTGCAGGCCTTGCTGGAGGGGTACGAATCGGTCAGGCTGTTGAGCGATGAGGAGGCGGCTGCACTGGCGCCCATGACGGCGTTGTGCCATGCGGAGTTTGCACTGTCGGAGGCGGACTATTTTTCAGGTGTGCTCCATGCGGAACAGAGCGCGGCCATGGCCTATGACGGATGGCTTGTGGGGCATGCGCAGTGGTTCCGCGGCGCGGCGGGCGACATGTTGTTGAATGAATTGCGCAGGTGGGCCGCGGGGCGCAAGCCATTGAGAAGCAAGTCATGACGATACCGATGGCGATTGCGGATTACGCCGCCGCGAACTGGAAGGAACTGGCGGGATTTATTACTACGTGGGTGGGCATCTGGCTGACGACGCGGCGCTTGCTCATCTGCTGGCCGGTGGTGCTGGCCGCAGACATCTTCTATCTTGCTGTCTTCTATCAGGCGCGCCTCTACTCCGATGCGCTGCTGCAGATCTTCTTTGTGGCCTTCACGCTCTATGGCTGGTGGCACTGGTGGCGCGGCATGCGCGAAGAAGGCGAAGTGCGCGTGGTCCCGCTCAGCGCTCAGGGGTGGGTTGCGGGCCTGGCGGCGGGTGCGCTTGGCGCAGTAATGCTGGGCTGGGTGATGGTGCGCCTGGGCGCGGCTCTGCCACATCTGGATGCGGCCCTGACGAGCTACAGCCTGGTGGCGAGCTGGTGGCAGGCGCGCAAACACACCGCCAACTGGTGGCTTTGGATTGCGATAGACGGGGTCTACATCGGCGAATATGCGTACAAGGATTTGTGGCTGACAGCCGTGCTGTCTGTGGGACTGGTGGCGCTGGCCGTGTTGGGATTGCGCGATTGGCGGCGGGCCGCCGCGGCCGGCTAGACCCCGGCCTGAACCACATTTTGCAGGGGCTCGCCAGCCATGTAGCGGCGCAGTTCATCGGCGGCGACGCCGAGAGCGCGCGTGGCAAATTGCGGGCTCGATCCACCCACGTGCGGCGTGATCAACAGGTTCGGACAGCTCCACAAAGGATGGCCTTCGGGCAACGGTTCGGGATCGGTAACGTCCAGGGCGGCGCGTATTCGACCGGCATTGAGCGCATCCACCAGTGCATCGGTATCCACAATGGGGCCTCGGGCCGCGTTGACCAGAAGCGCGCCCTGCCGCATGAGGGCAAACTGGCGTGGGCCGATCAGCTGATGCGATTCAGGCGTGGCCGGCAGAATGAGGATGATCACCTGAGCCCTCGGGAGGAGGCTGTCAAGATCACCGACGGAATGGACCTCGGGTTGATTGCGCTGGCTGCGGGCCACGCGCAGCAGATCGACGTTGAATGGCGCGAGCATGCGCTCAATCTCTTTGCCGATGGAGCCATAGCCGACCAGCAGCACCGTCTTGCCGGTCAGTTCTTCATGCATGACGGGCGGATAGTGCGGCCGCGTGTCGCCGCTGATGGCAACGTACCGCCCGCTGGCCTCGAAGCGCCGCTTCCACTGGCCGGAACGCTGTATTTCAAGGAAAAAAGGAAAGTGCTTGAGCATGGCCAGAATCGAAGCTATGGTCCACTCCGCCGTGGCGATGTTGTGCGCGCCGCGAGCGCTGCAGATAGTGACATGGGGGCCGACTGTTTGAGGTATCCACTCAGTCCCTGCCATCAGCGAGAGCACCAGGCGTACTCCGCGCAACTTCGGCCAGGTGCGCATGGCCCGCGCCACATAAGGGTCGGGAATCCATACGTCGATGTTGACTTCCGGCCCGGGCGAATCGGACACAGCGATAAGTTCGACCTCCGCGGGAAAGTCGTTCAGCAACTCTCCTGCCAAGGTAGCGGGATATCCTACTCGCAAGGGTCGATTGACCGGCTTGATCGATGCTGGCTCCATAACATGATGCTACATGGGATGGGCATTTCCCGGCGAGAGTTGCCGGGAGCACCAGCTGATAGCCTTGATGCAGCACAGCCGGGAGAATCTGTGAGAGCAGGTGATGGGATCAGAGGAGCCCGTAGAGTGTTCTTCTTGGGGGCTCTCGAAGACGGAATGCACACATGCGCCTGAAAGCGAACAAGACGTGGTCGCAGCAGCAGCTTGCAATCAAGCTGCGCGTGGAACCGCCTGAGAAGAGAGGCATTCTTTCCTGGGAGCGGCAGCGCCTGATGGTTCACGCGGCCAAGACCGCCCTTGCGGCTGCGCTGTGCTGGTGGCTGGCGCTGCGCTTCGGGCTGCACGACGGCTACTGGGGATCAATCAGCGCCATCATCGTGCTGCAGTCGAATGTGGGATCGACGGTGAACGCCTCGCGGGACCGCATCTTGGGGACCCTCATTGGCGCGGCCCTGGGGTTCTCATTTTCATTACTTGGGACGCTTCCCTGGAATTACATTCTGGCGGTTCTAACAGCGGTGATTGTCTGCGGCCTGCTGGGGCTGCGGAGCAGTTCGCGGCTGGCCGGCGTCACCATCACGATTGTGATGCTTGTGCAGAAGACGGGACCACGTTGGATACTGGCGCTGGACCGTGTGAGCGAGGTGGTGCTGGGAATTGTGGTGGCGCTGGCCGTGACGACGCTGGTGTTCCCCGACCGCGCGCGACTGCGGCTGCGCGATGGACTGGCGCAGGAGTTTCTGGTGCTGGGGGCCTTCTTTGAGGCTATTTTGCAGGCCTTCAGCGGAGCGCCCGCCGAGAACCTGGAGGCGCTGCGCGAAGATGCTCTGGCCATGCTGCGCGGCAACAATCAGTTGCTTGAGGCGGCGCGCAACGAGCCTTCCGGCGGGTCGGGCTGGCGCGAAGGTCTGAACATGCTGTCGCAGTTTGGACCCTCTCTTTATGACGCATTGGTTGCGCTTGAATTCTCAGTCAAAGACAGCCATCACGATGCGTATGCTCAGCAACTGGAGCCCGCGTTGGGAAAGCTTGCGGGCGATATTCGCAGAGGCTTTCACCACGTCGCCGGCCGCATTCACGCTTGGCGCTTCGACATAGAGCCGCCGCAGATGAGCCTGGAAGAGGACATCGCACAGCTCGAAACTCGGATGGACCAGGTGCGGCATACGGGCATCGGATTTTCTCAGGCCGAGATTCTGCGCGCATATGCGGTACAGTTACACCTCAAGCAAATCGCGCGGCTGCTCCGCGCCTCGCGTGTTGAAACGAGCCGGGCCGTCGGCGAGACGCAGAAGTAGGGGCGCAGCTAGGCGAAAAACCTGCGTAGCGCCTCCGCGCAGTCTTCAATCTGCTTGATGGTAATGGCATAGCCAAAGCGCAGGTGGCCTTCGCCCTGCGCACCGAACACCGAGCCGGGAATGGTGGCGATGTGCGCCTTCTCCAGCAGAATCTGCGCCGCCGCGCGGCTGTTCTTGTGGATCTTTTCGACGTTGGGAAATGCGTAGAAAGCGCCAGCAGGCAATGCGCACTCGAGGCCCACTTCATTGAGGCCGGCGACCAGCAGATCGCGCCGCTTGCGATACTCTTCGCGAATGGCTGCGATGCGGGCCTCGGGCGTGGTGAGCGCCTCGATCATGGCATACTGCACGGGCGTGGCTACGCCATTAGTGGAGTAGAGAACGATCTTGCGCAGCGCAGTCATGAATGGCTCCTGGGCCACTGCGTACCCGGCGCGCCAACCGGTCATGGCGTAGGTCTTGGAAAACGTGAAGCAGGTGATCGTCCGCTCCGCCATGCCCGGCAGAGAGGCAATCGACACATGCTCCCCGTCATAGACCAGGTCTTCGTAGGCCTCATCGGCAATCACGATCAGGTCGCGCTCGATGGCGAAGGCCGCAACCTCTTCCGCCTCCTCCCGCGTAAACACCAGGCCGCTCGGATTCTGCGGCGTGTTGTAGTAGATGGCGCGCGTCCGCGGCGTTGAAAACTGCTCCAGCGTGTTGCGAATGCCGTTGCGCCGCGCGGTGCTCGATGGCACGCGCAACGGCCGCGCTTGCGCTCCCGTAATCAGGTCGGCAATAGGCGTCCAGTAAGGCGAGAACACCAGAGCATCGTCGCCCGGATCGAGCACGCTGTGAAAGGCTGCGTACAGTCCCTGCGACCCGCCTACCGTGGCAATCACTTCGTCTGTGCTCGCATGGATGGCGTTCTTGGCCGCAAGCTTCTCCGCCAGCGCCGTACGCAGCGGCAACAAGCCGGAAGAAGGCGCATAGTGGGTTTGGTTCTCCACCAGAGCCTGAATGGCCGCGTACTTGATCTCGTGCGGAGTTTCAAAGAACGGCTCGCCGCCGTGCAGCGCATGCACATCGACACCCTCGGCGCGCAACTCCATCACCTTGTTGCGAATCTGCACAATGTCGGAGAATCCAACCTCGTCCAACCGCTTTGCAAGCCTTATCCCGCTCTGCTTGGTCGTCATGATTGCGTTTCCTTTCACAACGGGGTGGAGAAATTATCTGATCCCAGCATATCCGATTTCAGTTTTGGCGCCTGAAACCGCCGCGTCAATTCATGCAGAAAAGACTCCGGCAGCATCATACTGCAAGCAACTCGGTGTAGACGGCCATGCCTACCACGGCATCGGCGCCAAGAGCGTCGAGCGCGTCCACTTCCTGCTGGCTGCGGACGCCGCCGGCGACGATAAGTTGGCGCTGGGTAAGCTTGCGCAGCCGCGCTGCCGTTTCAATGGGGAAGCCCTGCATTAGCCCCTCGCCATCAACGTGGGTATAGAGGAATGCCGCGGCATGGGCTTCAAGCTCTGGAATCGCGTCGTCGGGCGTAAGCTCAACCCGAGCCTTCCAGCCCTTCACGGCGATGCGGCCATTCTTGGTGTCGATGCCGGCGACCACGCGAACTGCTCCAATGGCGTCGGCCAGTTCCGAAGCAAAGATTGTGTTGACTACGCCTTCCGCTGAGAAGAGGGCAGAGCCGATGATCACGCGTTCCGCGCCGGCATCCAGCACTTGGCGGGCCCGCTCGATGGAGTGGATGCCGCCGCCGGCCTGCACGGGAAGCCGCTTGGCAATTTGCGCCACCAGTGCGGAATTATCGCCCTGGCGCATGGCGGCATCGAGATCGATCAACTGCACCAATGGGAATTTGGAAAACTTTTCGATCCAATATTCGAAGTCGTCAAAAGCGAGGCAGAGCTTTTCGCCCTGCACAAGCTGGACGATGCGACCGCCCAGCAGATCGATGGAAGGAATCAGCATGGAAGCCTCACGGAGACGCCGGCGCGGGCCAGCTCTTGTTTGAGCGAACGGGCGCTGGAAACGCCGAAGTGGAAGATGCTGGCGGCGAGCGCCGCGTCGGCCTTGCCGCGCCCAAATACATCGACGAAATGATCCACTGTTCCCGCGCCGCCGGAGGCGATGACGGGGATGCTCACGGCTTCGCTGACGGCCGCGGTGAGTTCGCAATCGAATCCGGCGCGGGTGCCGTCGGAGTCCATGGAGGTGAGCAGAATCTCTCCTGCGCCGCGCGCTTCGGCCTCGCGCGCCCACTCCACCCCGCGGCGGCCGGCAGGCTTGCGACCGCCCTGCACGAAGACCTGCGCGTCGCGGACAGGATCGGCGGCCTGGGGATCGCGGCGTGCGTCGATGGCCACCACCACGGCCTGCGCGCCGAAACTGCGGCCAATGGCGTCGATCAACGCGGGGTCGGCAAGGGCGGCGGAGTTGACGCTGACCTTGTCCGCGCCGGCCTCGAAGACTTGCGCCGCGTCGTCCGCGGAGCGAATGCCGCCACCGACGCAAAATGGGACGAACAGCTGGCGTGCCGTGCGGCGGACGGTATCGAGCAGCGTTGCACGGCCTTCGTGCGTAGCGGTAATGTCGAGCAAAACGATTTCGTCCGCGCCTTCGCGAGCGTGGCGCGCGGCGAGGGGGGCGGGATCGCCGGCGTCGATCAGGTCAACGAACTGCACGCCCTTAACCACACGGCCGCCGTGTACATCGAGACAGGCGATGATGCGTTTGGTGATCATCGAGTTCCTTTTCCTTCCCACGAAAGGAAGTTACGCAGGATCTTTAGTCCCGTTGCGCCGGACTTCTCCGGGTGAAATTGGACGCCCATCAAGTTGCCCCTCTCTACGGCAGAAGCGAAGGGCTCGATGTAATGGGTAATGGCCGTACTGTGAGCTGTGACCGGAGCTTTGTAAGAGTGCGTGAAGTAGACAAACTCGCCCGGCTCAACGCCGGCCAGCAGGCGCGAGCCAGCGCGGACTTCGAGAGAATTCCAGCCGACATGGGGAACTTTTCCAGAGCCTTCGGGGAAGCGCGTGCACCGCTCGGGAAAATGCGAAAGCCCCGGCCGATTCGGCGCTTCGCTTGAGCCGGCGTAGAGCCACTGCATGCCGACGCAGATGCCGAGGAACGGAACGCCGCGCTCAATCGCTGCGCGAATGGCGGGAGTGAGGCCGGTTGCGTCCAGGCGCTCGGTAGCCTGGAAGTGGCCGACGCCGGGCAGCACAATCCGCTCGGCGCTTTCGACGAGTGCGAGATCGCCATCGGTCACTTCAGGCTCCGCGCCAAGATGACGGAGCGCCTTGAGCACCGAGGTAAGATTGCCGGCCTTGTAATCAATGACGGTCACGCGCATCAAAGCAATCCTTTGGTGGAGGGGAGCATCTGGCCCAGTTGCTTGTCGCGGGAGCAGGCTACGCGCAGGGCGCGGGCGAATGCCTTGAAGATGGCCTCGATCTTGTGATGATTCGAGCGCCCGTACATGGTCTTGACGTGGACGTTGGCGCGGGCGCCGCGGGCGAATCCCTCAAAGAAGTCCGTGACCAGTTCGGTTTGCAGATCGCCCACCAGGCGCGTGCGGGCCTTGGTCTCCACGGCGAATGCGGCGCGTCCGCTCAGATCCACTGCGGCGATGGCCAGCGTCTCGTCCATGGGCATGAGGAAGTACCCGGCGCGGAGGATGCCGCGCTTGTCGCCGAGTGCGCGGTCGAAGGCCTCGCCCAGTGCTATGCCCACGTCTTCGACGGTGTGGTGCTGGTCGACATCAAGGTCGCCGTCGCACTTGAGTTCGAGATCGAAGGCGCCGTGACGTGTGAAAAGTTCCAGCATGTGATCGAAGAAGCGAATGCCGGTGGAGACTTTGTATTGGCCGCTGCCTTCGATGACGAGATGAAGGTTGATGCGGGTCTCCGCGGTGTAGCGCTTGACGATGGAAGTGCGCGCCTTCGCGCTCATTGCGGGCTTGGCCTTCATAGCTCTAGTCATTTTGCTTCTACTCCAAGATTCAACGCCGTCACAGCTTCATTGAGGGCCAGGATCGCCTGTTGCATCTGCTTGCGGGTTCCGATGGTGATACGGACCCGGCCTTCGCAGCCGGGGTCGCTCGACCGGTCGCGGACCAGCACGCCGGAGGCGCGCATGAGGCGAACGAACTCTGCGTGCCGGGGACCAATGTCGACAAGGATGAAGTTAGCGCGACTGGGCCAGCGATGGAGCTTCAAGGCATCGATAGCGGCCTCAAACTCAGCGCGCGCCGCAAGCACTTCCTCCACGTACCAGGTTAGATAAGGTACATCTTCTAGCACCGGCGGAAGGCACGCGAGAGCGAGCGAATTGACGCTGTAGGGCGAGAGGACGCGACGCATCCAGCGCATGAGTTCGACAGGGCCGCCCAGCAACCCTAGGCGCAGGCCGGCGAGCCCGTAGGCCTTGGAGAAGGTGCGCGCGACGATCAGGTTGGGAATCGCGCCGACCTGATCGATCAACGTTTCGCCGTGAAAGTGAAAGTAAGCCTCGTCGATGAGCAGGACGGCGTGAGGCGCGCAGCGGGCGATTTCAAGAAGCTGATCGCGAGCAGCAACAGAGCCGGAAGGGCTGTTGGGATTGGCGATGGCGATGATTTTCGTCTTCGGCGTGATAGCCGCGCGGAGCCGCTCGAAGGGAAATTGCAGATCGTCATCGGCCTGCACCGCAACCACGCGTGCGTCGGTTGCGGAGGCATAGACCTCGTACATGGTGTAAGTAGGCACGGGAAGAAGGAGTTCGTCGCCAGCTTCGAGAAAGGCTTCAAAGAGAACGTGGATGGCTTCGTCGACGCCATTAGTGAGAGCAACCTGTTCCGCGGCGAGGCCAAGATGCGCGGCGACGAGGGCTTCGACCGGCTCGCGCTCGGGATAGCGCGTCAAAGTGCCTGCAGAGATGCCGCCGAGGACCTCTCGGACTTTGGGCGAACAGGCGAATGTGTTTTCGTTGAAGTCCAATCGAAGCAGGTCGCGGCTGCCTAGAGGAGGGTGGTATTGCTTCATGGCCTGCACGCGGAGACGCGGGGCGGGGCCAATGGAAGTGGCGTATCCAGTTGCACCTTCCGTCATTTGGATCTCCTGTTCTTGAGGCGACTCCGAATGGCTTCGGCGTGGCCGGCGAGACCTTCCGCATCCGCGAGCAGGGCAGCTTTAGGGCCCAGCGCGCCCAAGGCTCGCGCGGAGTACTGTTGCACGGTGATGAGCTTGACGAAGTCGTTCACACTGAGGCCTCCGCGAACGCGCGCCATGCCGCCGGTGGGCAATGTGTGGTTGGGCCCGGAGATGTAATCGCCCATGGGCTGCGCCGACCAGCGACCGATGAAGACCGAGCCTGCGTTCTGAACCCAATCGAGATCGCTAGCCGCGTCTACGGTCAGGTGTTCGGGCGCGAGACGATTGGTGATGACGCGCGCTTCGTCGGCGGTTGAGGCAATGATCACCAGGCCGTTGCGATCGAGGGCTTCGCGTGCGACCGCGTTGTTGCGGCTGCGGCGCTTTGCTTCGGCGATCACTTCTTTCGCCAGGTCGATGCGCGTGGTGATGAGAATGGCCAGCGTCTCGGGATCGTGCTCGGCCTGCGCGACGAGGTCGGCGGCTATGTCGGCCGCGCTGCCACGTTCGCTGGTTACGACGATTTCAGTGGGGCCGGCGAGCATGTCGATGGCGCAGTCGAAGGCGACGAGGCGCTTGGCGGCAGTGACGTAGAGGTTGCCGGGACCAACAATCTTCTCGACGCTAGGGAGGGTTGCGGTTCCGTACGCCAGCGCGGCGACGGCGTGCGCGCCCCCCAGGCGATGGAACTCCGTGATGCCGAGCAGGTGGCCAGCGGCGAGCGTCTCCGGCGCTGGCTTTGGCGAGACGACCACGATGCGCGCTACGCCTGCAACCTGGGCGGGAATTGCGGTCATGAGCAGCGTGGAGGGCAGCGGATGACGGCCGCTGGGGACGTAGCAGCCGACCGATGTCAGCGGGCGCACGAGCTGACCGGTGGCGAGACCGGGGATGGGAGACTCGCTCCACGAAGCCGGAAGCTGGTTGACGGCAAAGGCGCGAATCTGCGCGGCGGCCGTGGACAAAGCATCGCGCAGCTCAGGACTGATGGAGTCCCAGGCAATGGCCATCTCTTCGGGCAGGATGCGGACATTCGCAGGGTCATTGAGGCCGTCGAACCGGGCCGCATAGCGGAAGAGTGCCCGGTCGCCTCGTTTGCGCACGTCGGCGACAATGCGCCCGACCGCCAGCAAGACGCTGTCCAGCGCTGTGCCGCCGCGTTGTTCGAGCGCGGCGACTATTTTTGCGGCTTGTTGCGCGCCGCGTCCTTGGGTCCGGATTATTCTCATGGTGCCTCCGAACTAAAGAACCACTTTGTTGAGCGGGTATTCAACGATCCCTGTCGCTCTCGCGGCTTTCAGTCGCGGGATAACATCGCGGGCCACGCGTTCTTCGACGATGGTGTTCACAGCCACCCAGTCTGAATCGCTGAGCTGAGAGATGGTTGGCGAGTTCAGCGCGGGCAGCACGGCAAGAACAGTTGCGAGATTCTCGCGCTTGACGTTGAGCATGAGACCTACCTGCGACTGGGCATCGATGGCGCCGCGCAGCATGAGCGATATCTGATCGAGCTTCTCCCGCTTCCAGCGGTCGGCGAGCGTCGCCTTGCCTGCGATGAGGTGCGTCTCGCTCTCCATCACTGTGTCAATAATCTTGAGGTGATTGGCCTTGAGCGAGCTGCCGGTCTCAGTGACTTCGACGATGGCGTCGGCCAGGGTGGGAGGCTTCACTTCGGTTGCGCCCCAACTGAATTCGACTTTCACATTGACGCCCTTTGAGGCGAAGTAGCGCTTGCTGACTTCGACGAGTTCGGTGGCGATGATCTTGCCTTCGAGGTCTTCGGCTTTCTCGAAACCGCTGCCTTCGGGAACGGCGAGGACCCAGCGGACCTTGCGTCGGCTCTGCTAGGCATGGTGAGGGTGGTGACGCTGGTGACGTCGAGGCCGCTCTCGACCACCCAGTCGATGCCGGTGAGGCCGGCGTCGAGAACGCCGTGATCGACGTAGCGGGCCATCTCCTGAGCGCGGATCAACATGCATTCGATCTCCGGGTCGTCGATCGACGGAAAGTAGGAGCGGCCATCAGCGTAAATATTCCAGCCAGCCCGCTTGAAGAGTGCGAGGGTCGCATCCTGCAAACTGCCCTTGGGGATGCCGAGACGAAGTTTGTTAGCCACGGAGTTCCTCTTTCTCTTCTGATTTGGATTTTTCGGCGAGCGCGATGGGGCGGGTGAAGCAGCTTACGGTGCCTTCGTGGCAGACGAGGCCGTCGCCTTCAACCTCGACGCGGAACAACAGCGTGTCGTTGTCGCAGTCCGTGGAGGCCGAAACGATGCGCAGGCGGTTGCCGCTGGTTTCGCCCTTCATCCACAGCTTCTGGCGGGTGCGGCTCCAGAAGGTGACGAAGCCGGATTCGAGGGTTTTGGCATAGCTGACGGGGTTGAGAAAGCCCAGCATCAGCACTTCGCCGGTACGCGCATCCTGCACGATGCCGGGGACGAGGCCGTCCATTTTGTCAAAGTCGATTGTCGGTGTATCGTCGCTCATTGCTTTCCTGATTTCGGTTTGGACTTTGCGGGGCGCAGCAAAAAAGCCCGCCAGCGTTAGCTCGCCGGCGGGCTTGGGTATTTCTTTGATCTCTCTGGCCGATTTAGATCAGGCCATAGCAGTCCGCCGGCATGGGACCCCATGATGGTGGTGATGACCGTGATGGCGGTGGCTCTGCATCTGTATAAAATCTACGGGAAGCCCCCGAGAGATGTCAACCATCGCTTGCCTTGACTCTGTAAACCGGGGTCGCTAGACGTTCCCAACCCCGGCCGCCGGTTCTGCCGACGCCGCGTTCTTCTCCTTATGCAGCAGATCGATGACACGCTGGTACAAGCGGTTGCGCACCCCGAAGCGCTCGGATGCGCGGGTTACATAGCGCACCAGAATCTCGATGTCCGATCCGGAAGGGCGCATATTCACCTTGGGAGCCGCGCTGAACTGGCCCAGGCCATCCTCACGCGCGCCACGTTTCCATTCATGTTCCGCGATACGGGCATTCTCCTGTGTTTCTTCCTGCACCGCCTTGCGAATACGCTCCACCATAGCGTGCGTGTCGTCGGATGTGGGCAGGTTGACGGTGATCTCATCCCACATCCACTGCCCGGTGGTCGAGAAATTGAAATACTTTCCACGAATCGAGAAGCTGTTGAGGAAGGTGATGCGACGGCCGGTGGGATGACCCCTGTCCGCCAAATCTCCAGTCTCAAGCAGGGTCGTGCTCATCAGACCGATCTCGGTAACTTCGCCGCCGACGCCATTGATCTCAACCCAATCTCCGATGTGAATGCCGTTCTTTCCCATCAGGACGAACCAGCCGAAAAACGCGATGATGAAATCCTGCATCGCGATGGTCAGCCCAGCGGATGTTAGGCCGAGAATCGTCGACATTTGCCGTGGCCATCCGAAGACGGCCAACAGAATGAGCAGAGCGCCAATAACCTGTATGGCTAATTGGAGGACGGAACGCAGGGTTTGCATCTGTCTCCGGTCGAGTGCTGGATTGGCCATCAGCCGCCGTACAAGCGCATCGCAGAGCACGACGCAGATGAGGATGAAGGCGATCAACGCCAGTGACTTGAGAATCAGGTGCAACAGGATGCGGTGTTGCAAAACCACCTGGGCAGACCACTTGCCGTAGACAGCGGCAAGCTGCTGTTCCGTTTGGATGCGGTCATTACAGATGGTGAGCAGTTGGCCTCTCTCGCCCCGTTCTTTTATGTCTGCGAGTCGCGATGCTCGGTCCGAAGAGACGCTGCCCGTTGCGGCAGTGCTTGCGTTGCCCAAGACCTCCAGCGCCGTGTGTTCCGCGGTCAGGCTGACTACGTCCGCCTGTGCCTGCCGCATGGCCTGCTGTACTAATTTGAAGCGGTCCAGTTGACTGCTCCATGCCTTCACACGGCTTGCCAGCGTGCTGTTTTGCGTGGCGGACACAACCGCCACCTGTTCAGGGCCGTGGATCTCGCTGTCGTACTTGCGCATCAACGCTTCATGCGCGGACAGCTCACTTTGAATCTGAGCGCGGTCGTCGCCCGATGCGCGAGCAAGCTCGTGCTGTGCATCATCCAGTTGGTCGGAATCAAGGCCCAACTGCGCCTTGGCAATTTCAAGGTCGTCGGCGCCGGCAGTTGGCTGCGCGGCATCCTGAGCCGGACCGGTCTGGGGACGGGACGTGCGGGTGAGGCTATCGACGGCAGCCTGATCTTCCTTGACGGTTTGTTGAAGCTGTTCGACCCTCTGCGAGAGCGCAAGCGCTTCGCCCGTGAGGTTGAGATGCTGCGCTTGGATGTTGGTGCGGCGCAATGCCGAGGCAAAAGCCTGGTCCACTTCGTGATCTGCAAGGCGTTCGGCCTCGCGTGCATGCTCCTTTTCCTCAGCCGTCACTGCCAGTTGCGCCAGAGCCTCGGCCGTTTGCCAGGGGCGCAGATCGACAAGGGTCTTCTGCGTGTCAACAAGGCTGTGGAGGTTGCCCTGCCCTGAGAGGAATGGGAGGTGCGCCATGGCGTCGCGCGTGGTCCAGGAGAAGACCAGGCACAGACCCAGCAGGACAATCATCGTGAGAAGAAAGATGATACTGGGCCGGCTGAAAATGCGATTGCGGGTGGCGCCTTCAGGAATGGGAGCAACGGGAAGTATTGCCATATGTTGATTGTTGCAGGTTGGCGAGCAGTTCCAAGGTTCAAAAGGACGATCCGGACTGCCTTAACCGCAAGTGCGGACGTCTGGGAAGTACGCCATTGGCGAATAAAATGCGAATTCTTTGAGTATTGTTTGCAACCAAAACTGCCGTCCATTCAGACCGAATATAGCCTGTTCATGGTGCCAGCTTGCGGTTGGCTCAAGACCAGGCAGAGAATGGAGCCGTGCGAAGAAGAGCTTATTTTGCGCCATTGGCGCTTTTGATGCTGGGCGCTTGCCTTGCCGGGTTGGCGCAGTACCAGGACCGTGATACGTCTGGCGCCCCAGCAACATCGGCATCTGCGCCTCCCCCGGAGCAGCGCGTGGACATCAACCACGCCAGCATCGCGGAGTTGCTGAAGGTTCCAGGCATGACGGCAAGCTGGGCGGGACGCATTGTGCGCTTCAGACCCTACCGCACCAAGCAGGACCTGTTTGAAATGGGCGTGGTGGACAGCAAGGTCTATGACCACATCAAGGACTTTGTCATCGCGCACCAGAGCAAGCAATGATCTGCTGGGGCGGGGCAAGAAGCGCCTACCACGCGGGTCTACGCCACGACCGGAGCTTCGGCGTACTCGGTGCCCGGCTTGTCGCCGCGCTTTAGCAGCCGGCTCAGCAGCACGTAAAGCACAGGAATGAAGAAGAGGTTGAGGACGGTGGAGAGCAACATGCCGCCGACGATGGTGGTTCCCACCGAACGCCGCCCCAGAGCCCCAGCGCCGGTGGCAAAAACCAGCGGAAGAACGCCGAGGATGAAGGCGAACGAGGTCATGAGGATGGGGCGCAAACGGAGCTCCGCGGCTTCGATGGCGGCCTCGGCGATGGAGCGGCCTTTCTTCCGCAACTGCTCGGCGAATTCGACGATGAGAATCGAGTTCTTTGCCGAGAGGCCAATGAGCATGACCAGGCCGATTTGGCAGTAGACATCGTTGGAGAGGCCGCGCAGAGAGACAAGCCCCAGCGCGCCCAGAATCGCCATGGGCACCGCGAGCAGAATGATGAACGGCAGCGCGAAGCTCTCGTACTGCGCCGACAGGGTGAGATAGATAACCAGCAGCCCGAGACCGAAGATAATGAGAGCCTTGCCGCCCGATTCGATTTCGTCGAGTGTAAGGCCGGTCCACTGGAAGCTCATGCCAGGCATCATGGTCTTCTTCGTCAGATCCTCCATGGCCGCAAGGCCCTGGCCGGAGCTGTAGCCGGGCGCGGGCGAGCCATCGATCTCGACGGAGCGAAAGAGGTTGTAATGCGTGATCACCGGAGGGCCCGAACTCTGGGCCACCGTGACCACGTTGTCGAGCGGGATCATCTGGCCGGAGTCTGAGCGGACGTAGTAGCTGTGGATGTCACGGGACGACATGCGGAAGGGCTGATCGGCCTGGACAAAGACGCGATAGGTTCGGTTGTTGTAGTCGAAGTCGTTGACGTATTGCGAACCCATGAAGACCCCGAGCGTAGTGGTGATCTGAGAGAGCGGAATGTTCATCGCCTTGGCCTTCTCGCGATCGATGGTGACCAGCACCTGCGGATCGTTGGCAGAGAAGGTGGTCAGCAGTCCGGTCAGGTCCTTGCGGGCGCGGCTGCCGGCCACAATCTGGTGGGCCACACGGTCAAGATCCGACAGAGTGTTGCCACCCTGGTCCTGCAGCATGAACTGAAATCCGCCGTAGCTGCCCACGCCCTGAACCGCCGGAGGCTCGAACATGGCCACCAGACCGCCGTTCGGAGCGAACATCAGCATTTGCAGCTTGGGATTTAAGTCGGCAACAATGTCGGCCGTGGAGTGGCCCTTGGCGCGCCGCTGATCGGAGGGCTTGGTGCTGATGAACATCATGCCGGCGTTTGAGGAACCTCCAGACATGCTGAAACCCATGACGGAAAAGGCCCCGGCAATGTCGGGATTCGTAGCGATGATGCCCTGGGCGCGGTCCGCGAGCGCCGATGTGTACGACAGCGAGGACCCCGGAGGCGCCTGCACAATCACCATGAGGAAACTTTGATCCTCCTGGGGAATGAAGCCGGTGGGGACGTGGTTGTACACCCAATAGGTGGCCCCCAGGCCGGCGAAGAAGACGAGCAGCAGAACATAACGTAACTGCAACGCGACATGGACGGATTTCGCGTAGGTGCGGCCCAGCCAGCTTACCGCGGCGTCCGCTCCGTGAATAAATCCGGCAAAGGCGCGCGATACGGGACGGATATGCAGGAAGTCCAGCTGCTTGGGGCGATCTTCCTCGCCGCGCAGGAACAACGCCGAAAGGGCCGGCGAAAGCGTGAGCGCGTTGAATGCCGAGATGGCGATAGCAAAGGCGATGGTCAACGAGAACTGGCGATAAAGAATGCCGGTAGTTCCGGGAAAGAAGGAGACGGGAACGAAGACCGCGATGAGCACCAGCGATGTGGCGATGACGGCGCTGGTCACTTCGCCCATGGCGCGCGATGTGGCTTCGTGCGGATCGGAGTGCTCCATGGCGATGTGCCGCTGCACATTCTCAATGACGACAATGGCGTCGTCAACCACAAGCCCCGTGGCCAGCGTGATGCCAAACAGCGTAAGCGAGTTGACGGAGAAGCCGAAGAGCTTGATGAAAGCGAAGGTCCCAATCAGTGAAACAGGAATGGTGACTGCCGGGATAATGGTAGCGCGCCAGTCAAGCAGGAAAAGGAAAATGACCACGATGACGATGACGATGGCTTCAGCAAGCGTGACGAGAACTTCGCGAATGGAGTCACCCACCACGGTGGTCGAGTCAAATGCGATGGCGTACTTCAGGCCCGGAGGGAAGCTTTTGGATAGCTCCAGCAGCGTGGCCTTGCACTTTGCGTCCACATCGAGCGCATTGGCGTTCGACAACTGCATGATGCCGACGCCCATGGCGTCACGTCCGGAGAATTTGAGCGCTGAGCTGTAGTCTTCGGCGCCCACCACCGAGTGGCCGACATCCTTGAGCAGTACCAGGCCGTTCGGGGAGTTCTTGACAATGATGTTGTCGAATTCTGCCGGGGTGCTAAGGCGGCCCACAACTCGCACCGGAATCTGGAAGGCCTGTTTCGAGTCAGAGGGTGGCTGGCCGAGTTGGCCCGCGGGAATCTCGATGTTCTGCTCCACCAGCGCGCTGATGACATCGGTGGCCGTGAGGCTGCGTGCGGCTAGACGAACCGGATCAAGCCAGATTCGCATGGCGTATTTGCGCTCGCCGAAGATCATCACGTCGCCTACACCGGGTACGCGCTTGATGGCGTCCTTCACGTAGACATCGAGGTAGTTGGAGATAAACTCGGGCGAATAGCGTCCATCGAGGGTATAAAAGCCTGCGCCGAGCACGAAGTCGCTGTTGGCCTTCGTGATGGAGATGCCGGTGGCGTTGACAGCCGAGGGCAGACGGCCCTGCACGCTGGCCACGCGGTTCTGAACATCGACAGCGGCGATGTCCAGGTCGTAGCCCGTCTGGAATGTCGTCGTGATCTCGCTGGTGCCGCTGTTGGTGCTTGAGGAGCTGATGTAGCGCATGCCCTCGACGCCGTTGATGGCTTCTTCAAGCGGTATGGTGACGGCCTTCTCAACCGTGTCGGCATTGGCGCCCACATAGTTGGTGCTCACCGAGACCTGCGGCGGAGCCAAGGTCGGATACATGGCCACGGGGAGAAGAGGAATGCACACCGCTCCTGAGAGAATGATCAGCAGTGCACAGACTGTGGCAAACACCGGCCGATGAATGAAGAAGTCGACAAACAAGGTAAGCCTTCCTTTTTCGCTTGCAGGGGGGCGTAGCGGTCAACGCCCTGCCAGCGCTCGCGGCGCACGGCCGCCTGCGCTGGGCCAATTTGTTTAGGCGCCGAGCAGCATAACCGGCATGTCGTTCACCAGAAACTGCGTGCTGGACACAATCACCTTGTCCCCTGGATTTAGTCCCGAAGTTATGGAGTAGGTGTTGCCCACCGTATCGCCCAGCGTCACCGATGTCTGATGCGCAAACCAGTGTCCGTTCTGCTGCTGGGCGACAAAGACGAAGCTCTGTCCGCCCTGGCGCATCACAGCAAGCACCGGAATGACCGCCATCGGCGTGGTGCTCCAGATTACCCGCGCCTTCACCATCTGGGCGTTGCGCAGAATCTCCGGCGTGGAATGTACCGGAGCCTTTACCAGGATTCCCTGCAAGGTGCTGTCCACCTCAGGAGAAAGGAAGTCAATCTTCGTCTTCTCCAGCAATTTGCCCGAGTTGTCCATCAAATCAACCCCCAGCCCCATCCGGACCTGGGTGGCGCGCTCGGTGGGCACGTAAATGTAGGCTTCCAGATCCTTGTTCTCATCCACCGTAGTCAGCATGGTGGTTGAAGAAACGTAATCCCCCACATGCACGGGAATATCCCCCACAACGCCGTCGAAAGGAGCGCGCATGCTGTAGTAGGCCAGTTGCTCCTCCTGCGTCTTGCTCGCCGCCACGGCCGACTCGTAGTCTGCCTTGGCATTTCCAAAGGCCTGCTGCGCCTGCTCGTAGACGTCCCGGCTTGTGATGCCTGCCTCGAAGAGTTTGCGCTGCCGCTCGATCTCCGACGTGTTGTAGTCGTAGAGGGCCTTTTTCTGCCGCTCCGTAGCGCGTGCCGAATCCACTGAGGCCTGCTGGTGCAGCGGATCGATGGTCATCATCAACTGGCCCGCCTTCACATGATCACCGGAGTGGACGCGTATCTCCGTCAACCGTCCATCCACCTGGGGCTGCAAGGTGGCCGAGCGGCGAGATTTAATGGTCGCTACATACTCGCTGCTCTGCGCCACGGGCGAAAGGGTAACCACCGCCGTCTGCACCGGCATGCCCTGCATTCCGGCGCCGGCCGGGGCCGCTGCCGGCTTCTTCTGGCAGCCGACGGCCGCAAGAGCAACTAGAACAAGACAGATGAATCCATGGTTGCGTCGCAATGCGCTGGTCCTCACTCGATATTTCCGTTGCACCAGCCGACTTCCCCTTGAGTCTCCGGTCGGACCCGGTGCGAATGCATTTACCAATTGCTGGCCCGCCCCATCCGCTGCGGCTCCTCTTGTTGAGGATGACGCAGCCGGGGGTAAGCCTACGCTGCTGGTTCTTATGAACAAAGTGCTACTCATCTGACGTTTGGACGCGTTCTATTGACGCAAAAACTTCGCGTGCAGGCAACGCCGCGGGATGGAATGCGGCTCGGGCTGGGCGACCGCCGCGTAAGCGCACTTTTTGACAGGGCACCCCCAAGTTGGTAGCCTTCATAAGGACATACTCGGCCAATGCGGGCTGTTTCTGCCCTGCCAGCGTCCCCGTCGTCTAGCCCGGCCTAGGACACCGCCCTTTCACGGCGATAACACGGGTTCAAATCCCGTCGGGGACGCCAACAAAACAAACAGCTTGCAGAATTCGAGCCGGAAAAACGTGGGTTTGAAAAGGTTCGATAAAGATTTCCACTTGTGGAAAGCCTCCGCTACTCTTCATCGCCAGCGCCCTCCTTTGTGCCCATGATCTGACGCACCACTCGGCTGTGAGCGGTCCGCCTGATCGCGGTGATGCCCTGCGTATACACGTCCATCGTCACTTTGAAGTTGGCGTGCCGGAGTGTCTCCTGGATGGTCTTCACGTCTTCTCCGTTCGCCTTCATCAAGGTGCCGAGGCTATGCCGCAAGGTGTGCCAGCCGACAGGCTCCGTAATTTTCAGGTCGTCCAAAACAGGCTTCAGGTAGACCCGGTAGATCGAGTTTGGCCAATAGGGCTGCTTCCCCTTCTTCGCAGGACTGGCAAAGATCCAATCCTGAGTCTGGTTGTAGGCGCAGCGAAGCCGCCATGCCCACAGGATCTCCGCGACGGCTGCGTCGATTGGGACCGGCTTCCTTGAGGCCTCTGTCTTGCAGCGTTCGATTCGCTGCTTGACGACGTCGCGAGTTACACGAAGTTCGAGGTTCGCAAAGTCCACGTCTTCCCATTTCAGCCCTAGAATCTCGCCAACCCTGAGCCCGGTGGACGCGCCAAGAAGAACTGCCGTCTTGGGAAGATCCACCAGTTTGTCCAACAGCTCTTTCAATTGCTGCGGGGTGAGGATCGTGGGAATTCGGGAACGCTTTGCACTCTGGCGCACGTGGCGGATGGGATTCTGTGTTGTCCACTCCCACCGCTGCGCGTGACTGTAGATTGCGCTCATGATGTTCCGGATCTTCGCCTTCGATCCCTTCGACAGGGACAGCGACTTCAGCCATTGTTCAACCTGCACGGGCTTGACCTCGGTCAGCCGGTAGGAGCGCCAACGCGGCAGAATCCACTTCGTCAGGTATCCCTGATACGTGAACTGGGTCGAATACGATTTTCGCGTTTCGTCGTCTCCGGCCTCACTGCCGGGTGGCCTCGTGCCATGCACGATGTCGGGCAGTTCATGCTGTCTGTAATGCTCCACCAGCGTCTCGAAGCTGATTGCATTTAGCTTCTGTCGCGGGGTTTGTTCGTTGATTTCCAACCGCAGCGCATCGGCAGCCTTCTGTGCTTCGGCCTCGGTCTTGAATTCCTCGACCGTGCCAATTACGGCCTTGCGGTACCGTTTGGTTCCGTCCAGCTGGACTTCGTACCAGCGGAAGATCCATACGGTCTCGCCAGACTTTCGGCGCTTTTCACGCTGCAGACTTCCTCGTTGATGTCGCACTCGCCTCATTTGCTACTCCTTTCGGCGGCGAGCACGATTGGCCTGCGTTCAGAGTAGTGGACGCGGGCTGGGGCCGCCAACGCATTTCAAGGCCATGTGTGGATTTACCGGTTTCGAATTCACGGGAAATCCATTCATCGATGACTGAAGCTCGGAATCTCCAGAATTTGCCGACATGAACGCCGCGTACTAATCCTTGGCGCGCGTACTTCTGGAGAGTCTTCGGAGCAACACCGATCATCGCGGCCGCCGCATCGCTGTCGATCAGCGGTTCTGGCACGCTACGCCTGCGTGGCTTCGGGGGACTCTTCTCTTCCGTTGGGCTCGGAACCATACTGGTAGCTCCTGAAAGGAATGTGGAACAACGTATCGGGCTACGCGCTCCTGGGCTGAAGGTGCACCAGCGTCACCCGATACGTCCAATAACCTTTTGGAAATTGACGATAACCGTTTCGGACTGCTCTGGGTGCAAGGTGGACGAATCAAGATGGGCCTCGCCCTACGGGTGGTCGCATTTTTGCAAAATAAGCACCAAGGGAACGGCCGCGAGCCCCGGAACCTCTCAAACACGCAAAAGGACAAGAAGTGGCATATCGCCAGAATGCGGCCCCAAGCGCGCCGCTTGGCTGCCTTTAACCAACAGAGAAGGTGTGTGCCGAGGTGGGCGATGACTCCAGGTCAAACGCGTATCCGCGATCTTGAACTGCTTCTTGTGTTGAATGAAGAAGGCAACATGACGCGCGCCGCCACGCGCGTCGGGATCAGCGAACCCGCCCTCAGTAAGCAACTGCGGAAGCTGGAGCAACGGCTCCGGCTGAAACTGTTTGAGCGGGGCAACGGCGGCATGGTTACGACTGCCTCCGGCCAGGCGTTTGTGGCGCACGCCTACGAGTGTTTCCATGCGTTCCATCGCGCGGTGAATGAGGCACACGATAGCCAGTTTGGCGAACAGCACAGGCTGAGAATCGGCGCATCTTCCTACCTCTCCAACGGCTGGTTGGAGCGTCTGCAGTCCGTTGAGTTCCGCTCGCACCGAAAGGTTTCCATCGAAATGGTGACCGGTTTCACATTCGATATGTTGGCGCGGCTTCGATCTGGCGAAACCGATGTTGCACTTGTCGAGTCCCCTCCCAGCAATGCTGCGGTCTCGACCGTTCGCGTCGCCAATGACCCGTTCATGATTGTCATGCTGAGCAAACATCCACTGGCTGGACTGAAGTCAGTTGAGTTAGGCGATGTGGCCGAGTTCCCCTGGGTGTTCTTCGAACGGAGGGTTCACCCGAGCCTCCACGATGGAATTCTGAGGAAGATGCACCAGAAGGACTTACATCCACGGATTCGCCATCATGTGACCCAAGCCGATCAGGTACCGGTGATCCTCGGCGAAGATTCCGCCATTGCGTGGCTCACGCCCGCAGGCGCCGAGCGCATCGCCGGAGACCGCCTGATTGCCATACCGTTGCACGATCCGGAAATTCGGCTGGAGATCCATTTGGCGACGCTGGCGGCCAACAAATCACCGGTCGTAAGCGAGTACGTGCGCAGGTTCGTGAAGAGCGTTGAAGAGAACCGTGGGCCAGTCCAGTTGAGCCTGCCGATCGATCAGAACCGGGCGGCATGAGGTTCGGACGGGCAGTGTTGCTTATAATGTCAACACTGGTGGGCAATCCCCCTCCGGGCAGATGCTCGCGAATGCCGCCAAGCGAACCGCACTGGGAAGATCTGACATGGAGTTGGGCCTGGTCGACGGGGCGCCGCACTTCTGATCAGAGACTGGAGCCGGCCGCCAAAGCGGCGTGGTCATACGCTCTCCTTTGTGCCTGGGTCTATCTGAATGACCGCGATTACGCGCACGACCTGATGGACCATGCAGTGCAGAATGCCGCGGGTTATCTTAGCCGGCATCCGGAATCGCCTGACTGGAAGCTCATTGCACGGATCAAAAGCGTGCTCCGCCGTCGAGCGAAGCAGATTGCCCACAAGCACAGGCTGGAAATTCCTTCTGGGTCACTCCGTGACCTTGAGGGCCTGCTCATTGAACCGTCGTATCTTGAGCAGCGTTCGATCGCGAGCGAATTGGTCTCCCGGCTTTCGCCAGTCGTGCAGTCGGTTCACAGCCAACGCCAGCTCGGGTATACGTGGCGGGAGATTGCAGCAGAATTGGAGCTCGATCACACAGTCGTCCGCCGGGCCTATTTTCGGGAGTTAAAATCTTTGCTGCGCAGTGTCTCCCCGTCTGGAGAATCTCCTCGATGAACCTGTTTGGACGTGAGTCCTCGCGCGCCGAGAACCGCTTTGAGACGTGGCTCAAACGGATGCATCGGGAGCGAGTTCTCTCCGGTGAAACGCAGCCGACAGGCCCTTGCCCGGACGAGGCGTTCCTGCGCGGCCTGGCTCGGCGAGCGAAATCGATCTCGCTGAGCGATCCGCGCATCGATCACGCTGCGAACTGCGCCAATTGCATGAACCGCATCCTGGCCATGCGCCAGAAGATCCGCGCAGAGAGGAGGAAGCTAGCCTTCGGATTAGCAGCTGCTTGCCTCGTTGTCATTGCCGGTATGGTGGGGTGGTCTCGATATGAAATGCATCATCGGCAGACCATTGCCAGTGTCGCACCGGTGTCCGCAACTGTGGATCTGTGGAACACAGGCACATACCGCGGGGAGCAACCAGCTCAGTTGCAATCTGTGTCGTTGCCATCAGCGCCCGTTCGGCTAACGATCATGCTCCCCCGATTCAGTTCCCCCGGGCAGTACCTCATCGCCGTCACTCGCGACCAAAACGGTAACGGTGTCATTGCTGAGGGATTTGCATCTGCCACCGCCAGCAATGGACAGGAGCGGGTTTCCCTGGATCTCGACCTGCGCAGCGCCAAAGCAGGCGAATATTTCCTCTCCACCACCCATGAGCAGGATCAGGCAGCCTACTACTACCCACTCCAGATAAAGGAACTCGCTCGCCCGTAAGTGGGGCGCACTTCTGTCGATGAGAGCATTGGACTAAATGCGACAATTGAGCTCAGATCGCGGTTCTATTGGTTGTTTGCTCGGCATGCGAAGGGCTGATCATCACCGCCGCCAGAGCAAAGAGTATCAATTAGCGGGCCTCCGCGATGGGCTTGTAGCATCCCAGCCGGCTGCCAAGTCCCCGCTCGTCGATTGAACGATCGGATGTGTTCTCTTGAGAGGACTTTGCACCAAGTATTGTGCTATAGACTGGGTGCACTCAATGATCGGTCCCGAGCACGTTCTATCAGAGAGAGATCCGGGCGACGATATGCAACGAAGATTGCGTTATCAGGCCGGCTATGGGGCTCTCCTTTGCCTGGAATGCTTGGACAACGAGACTTTCTCCGAAGTATTTTGCGAGCACCACGAGGATTTTTTGGTCCGCAAGACATCTGGGAGCTATGTGGGAGTCCAAGTGAAGACTCGTGCAACGCACCTAGGCGCCTTTCGGGCGAACGACGGCCCCGTAGCGACCGCACTCACACGGTTCGTTGAGCTTGATAAAGAATTTCCGGCGGCATTTGAGGGATTTGTACTCGTCACAAATTGCGATTTCCTCGATACCGGCGATCAGGAGACGAACCTTCCATATGTTCTCAGAAGACTGCGGTCAAGGCCCACCGCTCAGTTCACTGGCACGATGGGGAGCGTCATAGAAGTCATCAAGGAGGCAACGGGATCTTCCAAGAAGCACATCCGTGAAGTTCTTTGCAAGGTGGAATTGGACGGAAGCCTTCCCAAGTTTGAAGACATTACGATGAATGTTGCCACAAAGATAGCGGGTTTGGAGGCGTACCGATCATTCCCCCTTGAAAAACTCAATAGTTGTGCCGTCTCTCTGATCAACCACGTACAGATTTCCTCTGGGCTTACCTGTGATCAGCCTCTACGTCATCATTTCGTGTTTAGCTCCTCGCCGACTGAGGAAAAGTCAAAAGCGATCATCGAAAACAAACGAATTGGCCGCGACCTCATTCTGGCCTTGCTGGCGTCACACCTGGCTGATCTTATCGCGTTGCACACGAGCCAGCCTTTGAAGGCAATCGATCTGCCAGCGGGCCATCATGTCCTAGAGAAGAAGATGGCAGTGGGCGGCATCTCATTCCCGAGCATTGCTGTAGCTAAAGACCATCAGGTCTCAGCCGAATACCTCCTGCAACGTTGGGTTCACAGTTTGGGCACGGCCACAGCAACAGAGCGGTTCCAACACCTAGATGTCCTAGTGCGAACTCGGTGCGCCGAAGCGTTCGATGAAGTCAGCGGCTCTGGCGCCCCATTTGGACAGGCGATGCTCAAGTCTGTGCGCGCAAAGCTTGAGGCTTTGGCCAAAGATAAAGACATAACTTATGGGTTGAGCTATGAGCAGTTGCTGGGTTTCGTGAGCGTAGCGACGCAGGAGTGCCGTCAATGGTGGTCCGAGCCCTTCGACCTGCAGGGAGGGACTGCATAAATGTCACTGTTTTCGGTTACCGCATCAGTGGAAAATAACGATTTGTTTCACATGAGCAGGCTTCTGCTGCTGATTGACGTTTTCGCTACGCCGTCAGGAGATGGCTCAATTGAGGGACTGACCAAGCTCGCGAAGCTGGATTTCTTGCTCAGATATCCAGCGAATCTTGAGCGAGCGCTATTCGCCCGCGGAGCGAAGGTCGAGGAAGCGCAAGTCCTCGATTTTGAAAGAAACAGTGTCGAAGCGAGCATGGTTCGTTACAAATATGGCCCTTGGGACTTTCGCTATCGCCGGTTCATCAATCTCTTGGTTGCCAAGGGATTGGTTCACGTCTACGTCAGGGGGCGAACCGTCCATCTAGGCATCACACCGGCAGGCCGGGAATCTGCTCGGCTCCTTGCCGCTGACGAAATCTTCGCGACTCTCCATGAGAGATCGATCCTGCTAAAGCGCCACCTTGATCTGGGGGCGACGGCGCTCATGCAGTTTATCTATCGGACCTTCCCAGAACTCACCAATCTCGCGTACGGTGAAACGATCAATGAACTTTAGACTTCAGAAACTGGTCGTCCAGTTTGGCAGATCCCGCGAGGAGATTGGGCTCGATCATCACCTAACGATCTTTCATGGCAAGATTTCATCTGGCAAGAGTACGATCGCGAAGCTCATCGATGCGTGTCTTGGTGGCAGTCTTCCGCAGGTGCCTGCAATCAAACAGGAATTTGTCTCGGCTGAATTATCCGCACGGATCGGGCGATACGACGTTCTTTTTGAAAGAAACGCAGGCTCACGGCAGGTGCAAGTCTCTTGGAAAAGCGAGAGCGGCGACAGTGCGTCTCTTATGGCGCCGATCGATAATGCGCCCTCTCCCATCTGGGGAGATAAGGTGTTTGGCCTGAGCGATCTGATTTTTGAATTGGCGGGTGTGGGTCCCATGCGTGTGCGGCGAAATAAGACCGACCCAGACGCCCCCCTGATTCCTCTCAGCTTCAGAGACATGATGTGGTACTGCTATTTAGATCAAGACGAGCTTGATTCGACGTTCTTTCATCTAGAAGCTGAGGATCCGCGCTCCCCAAAGAGTCGGGATGTGATGCGCTTTGTTCTTGGCTACTACACGGAACGATTGAATGAGCTAGAACAACAGCTTGCCAAGGAGGTCGAAGACAATCGCACCAAGACCGAATCGGCCAGACGCATGAAGCTCTTCCTAGCTGAACTCGGCTACGGAAGCGAACTCGAAATGAATGTTCGTCTATCCGAGCTCGAGAGATCTCAAGAAAGACGGGAACAACAGCTTGCAGAACTTCAAGAGAGTCAAGAGGCGGAAACTCACTTTTCCGACGATCTGCGTGCAGAGTTGCGCGGTCTTGCCGTTCGCATCGAGGCACAGACTGAAGCGATCGCAAATGGCAAGCGCATCCTTTCTGAGGAGACGGCCTTACGGGGAGAATTGATCTCGGCCAAGTTCAAGCTGCATAGAATGAGCAGCGCAACAGTCATCTTGGGCGCGGTCGAATACACGGCGTGTCCGAGATGTGGCACAGAATTAGCAGGGCTCTCCAGATATCCCACGGATTGTCAGTTATGCGGCGCGCCACAGAAAGCTCAAAGTAACCATGAGCGGCGTCAAACCAACGTTGACCAACCCGACCTGGACGCCCGCCTCGCCGATATCGAGCAGTCGATCTCTACGCGAAAGAAATCGCTGGTCAAGCAGGAGCGCGAGCTAGACGCCCTTAAGGAGCAGAAGAGCTTCCGGGACTCTGAGTTGACACGACTCATGCGAAGTTATGACTCAGCGTTCTTGTCACAAGTGCGCAATTTGGAGCGAGAACTGGCGAGCGGTCGTCAAGAAATTATCGGCTTGCGTCGCGATGCGCGGCTCCCTCAAGCACTCCTGGAGCTGGAATATGAGGCGGATGCTCACCTCGCGAATGCTCAAAGGATCCGAAGAGAATTGAAGGCTGAACGTGACCGGATCGCTGACCGAGACAATCTTGTCGGCCAACTAGAAACTTATGTGTTCGACGCCTTGATGTCGTCTGGCTTCCCAGCGCTCAACAACTCCGACACCCTGCACATCAGTAGACGGAACTGGATGGCTTACATATTTCCGCATGGCGATGAAAGCCTTTCCTACACTCTGAGTGGTGCGGGGTCCGGAGGCAAGAAAACTCTATTTAACATCTGCTACGCAGTAGCGTTGCACAGGTTGGCGGAAGAGCTAAACCTCCCTTTGCCGCTCTTCGTCATGATTGATTCACCGATGAAAAACATTGGGACGGACGTAAACAAAGACATCTTCATAGCCTTCTATAAATACCTCTATAGTCTCCTTTCTACGACTATGATGAAGACTCAAGTCATCATTATCGACACGGAACTCGCTACACCGACGTCCGATCTGGACTACATGGACCGCCTAATGATTGCCGGAGACGCCGAGCATCCACCGTTGATCCCTTATTACAGGGGACATTAGAAAACAGGGGGTTGGTATCGATAAACACCCTTTGCCCAGAGATGGCCCAGGATTTCCGCATAATCGTCAATGCGCTCATCTACTCCCCCATGATTCCCTGAGAATGTCAGCTTGCGCGCGCCGCGGCCCTGCTCTGGAAATAATCGATTGCGTAATCGAGTTGCCGGTCGCTGCTATGCGAACGCCGCTCTCGCCAATCGAAATCAACCACGTGATCAGGTTCAATGGGTGTTCCTTCGAGAACTGAGCCCTGCCACGTGTAATATGCGCCCGTGGGCAACGCCAGCCGAAATCCCTCGCCTACTTTAATCGATGTGGAGGAGAGAAGCCGCCCAGCGGTCTTCTCACCGATGATCGTCGACAAGTTGTTTTCCCGTGCGAAAGCAACGATCATCTCGGCCGCGCTTGCGGTGTGGCGATCCACGAGAAGAATTGTCCGTCGGTGGAAGGGCATCGGCCCTAGCCCTTCGGTTTCGAGAACGATCGACTTTTTCGCCAGCATCGCAGGAGCGTATCGCACCCCAAGCAACCAAAGATTCCTGGGTGACGGCGGGATTCGAGCGAAACGCGGAAAAGTCAACTTCTCGGTATCCAGATTCGCCGTGGTCCGGTTCCGGTCGAGGGCGAATCCGACCGGGATTCGGCCCGGAGTAAGGAAGCTCATCACTCGCAGTGCGGCGATCCCGCCTCCGGTATTTCCTCGGAGGTCGATGATGAGGCGGTCGATGCTGCCTAGATTCGCAACCGCACTGGAAATCTGATTGGCGATTACGACCCCAACCATTCCTGGGAACATCGCGATCTTCAGGTAGCCCAGGCCGTCGCCCAGCCGTTTCGCCTCGACCAAGATCGGCTCGATGAAGTGCAGCTTCTTTCCTTTGGGTCGTGCCACATCTACCGAGATGGACTTCTGCCGGTCGTCGTTGGCAACAAACTCGACGGTGGTCTGCTTTCCCATAGGGTAAGCAGGATGTTCAGGCGGCAGTTCCTCCCGACCCTCAACACGAACCAGCATGTTTCCCGGGTGGATAACGTGGAGTTCCGCGG
>VFSW01000967.1_pt1 | contig 42705 bp, 39 predicted proteins | sample 5358111 | NCBI WGS metagenome assembly VFSW01 (sample SAMN11554181, study PRJNA540505) | mine drainage metagenome | isolation source: sediment from site ElyBrook_90M | place: USA: Ely Copper Mine, Vershire, VT | collected 2017
CCGCGCTCCCCTCCGTTCGGTGGGGGTCTTTTGGGGGCGGGCGGGGGCGGGGGGGCCCGCCCGCCTCCCCCCCCCCCCCCCACGGCCGGTGATTTGTGTTACTTGCCCCGCGGGATTTCGAGTTTGGCGCCGAGGCTTTCCATTCTCTCCCTGGTTTTGCCGTAGTCCACAAAGTCGCCAATCATCGCCGCCAGATCCGACGAATAGTCGGCATTGGCTTCGAGATAGTCTTTGTACTCCGACAGGTTGTGTCTCTTCTCCCCGTTGATGTGCTCGATCACGGCGGTTGTATAACCGGCGAGTTCATCGAGGTACGGAGTGATTCGGTCGATGGCGGCTTTTTGCCAGGGAGACGCCATGCCGCGCGCCGCCTTGAGTTTCGCCTCCTGGCGCCCAAGAGCGTTGACGTGGTCTCTGATCGTGTTAATGGCCGCGGCATGGCTTTCCCAGCTGACATTCATGCGCGTGAAACTCTCCATCGTTGAGGCGTCTTCCTTCAACTGAAACGCCTGCGTCTTCGCTTCGGAGAGAAGCTTCGAGACCTCTTCGGAGTCCTGTGCCTTCACGGCTGAGCCCGCCGCGAAGAACCCTCCAAGAAGAAGCGCGCAGGTTCCCATCGAGGCCAGCGATTTACGTCTGTTCATACTATCCGTCCTTTCTTTTCTGTTCCGATCGATTACCCTTTCATCCGCGCAAGCCCGCATCGAAAATATTTACGCGGCCCTGGCTTTCTCCTTCGGCGCGGCCTCCTGATTCGCCTTGAGCGCCGTCAGGCACAACACTCCTTTTTCAAGATTCGCCGTAACTTTGCCGGGGTCGATCGGTTCCGGCAAGTCGAAACGGCAAAACAACGTCTTCCGGGCGGCCTCGCGAGCCTGGACATTGTCCTCGTTCCGTTCATTGGTCTCCGTGCGCGAGGCTTTGACGATCAGCGCATCGGGCAAAGCCATAACCCGCACCTCACCGGGATCGAATCCAGGCGCGGCTACCTGGACTTCGAACCTTCCGTCCCGATCGATGAGTTCGGATTCCGGAGTCCAGAGCAGGTCGCGCTCCGCATTGGCCCAGTCGTCCATCGCACGCCCGTCTCCGCCGCCGCGGGCCTGGAAGATCTCAAAGGCACGCTCGCGAATCCGTTCCGAGAGGGCCTTGATTTCATCGAAGATGGAAACGGCCCCGGCCTTCTTTCCATCGACTGTTTCGATTGCAACGCGTGACATGTTCTTCTCTCCTTTACGGCCCGCCTTAAGGCACGACCGAGATGTGGTCGATGACCTCGGCGACTCCCGGGGCGGCCCAGGCGGCGCGTTCCGCCTCCTCGCGTTCAAACCACGAGCGGACGCTGCCATACAGGTGAACCTTGCCCTCGGTCGCCGACACGGTGATCCGGCGGGCGTCCAGTTCGGCATGACGGCGAAGCGCTTCTTCGATTTTGGTGGAAACCTGCGCCGCCGACACGCGGGGTTTCACCTTGATGTGGTTGACCACGCCGCGCACGCCGGCAACATTGCGCGCGCAGAATTCGGCGCCCCTGCGCTGAAAGTCCCATTCCACCGTTCCTTCGAGCGTCACAAAGCCCTGCGCCACGACGGCCTTGATCTTTTCGTCGGGCACCGTGACGTTGATCTTCATGGCGTGGACAACGTCGCGGGCAATCTCGGGATCGGTATGCGTGCCCGCCAGCTGGACCTCAATGTCGTTGGCCACGGCCTCGACCCCGTAGACGGATTGCGCCGCTTTCTCCGCGGCGTATTTTTCCGCATAGGTGCGGACGAAGCCGGTTAATGTGACCACCTTGTCGGCGGAGGACACGGTGATATCGTTCGACGTCACCTGCGGATCCCATTCGAGTTGACGCAGAACGTCCTCTCGAAGCTGCTTGTCGCTTTCTTTTTGAGTTCTCATCTGCATGGATTTTCCTTCTGGCTCGAACACTTCGCCGGGAATACATTCGCGGCGTGCCAGACCTGCGTGGTGCAACTGGGAGACCAGATCGCCCGGACGGCCGTAAACATCCGATAACTCAGGACCTTATAACCAGGACAGCGCTGGCTTCCCGCCAGGGCACAGCCTGCGTCAATTCACTCATTCCTGAAGAGATCTCGGCCTTTTCGCGCGGGACGCAGGCCCGGACGCGCTGAATATCTGGCCCCTGGGTTGCAAGACCCGTGGGTGGAAAACCTTATGTCACCCATCAAGAAGATTTTGTTTCCGGTGGATTTTTCCGACGGTTGCCGCGGCGCCGCCCGTTATGTCGAGGCCTTCGCGGGCCGGTTCGAAGCCCGGATTATGCTGCTCCATGTCGTGGGCAGGGGCGATATCCTGCCCGAGGAACTGCTGCCGGTGCGGCAGGCGCAACTGGATGCGTTCCTGGCCGGCGAACTCAAGTACTTCACCACCGAACGCCTATGCGTGGCGGGGGACGATCCGGCGCGGGAAATTGCGGCCGCCGCGGCGCGCTGGCACCCCGATCTGATCATGATGCCGACTCACGGTACCGGTATTTTCCGGCGCCTGCTGCTCGGCTCCGTCACCGCAAAGGTGTTGCACGATCTGGATTGTCCGGTGTGGACGAGCGCGCATTCGGAAGCCGCTCCGCCGCTCGAACAAATTCATTGCCGCAGGGTTCTGTGCGCGGTCGATCTCACCGATCGCGGCCGGAGCGTTCTGGAATGGGCCGCCTGGCTGGCCGGGGAGTACCAGGCCGCTCTGGGAATCGTCCACGCGACGGCTCCATTGCCCACGGCGTACTACGGATGGAACCTCGAACAGGAGTATTCGCAGGCCATTGCCGACAACGCGACGAGACGGATCGAGACCCTCCAGACCGCGGCCGGCGCCGCGGGCCAGGTGTTCGTCAATTCCGGAGATCCCGCCAGCGTGGTTGCAGGCGCCGCGCGGGAGTTCGAAGCCGATCTGGTGGTGATGGGCAGGCATAGCGGCACGGGCATTGCCGGATACCTGCGCCACAACGCTTATGCGATCCTGCGCGATTCGCCGTGCCCCGTCATCAGCATATAAGCGCCGCATTCCTGATTCTCGGTTACGCGGCACCGCCATGCCCGGGCGCGGCGGCCGATGTGACGGAGATCGTCCGGCGGGCGGCGGTCGCGATCCGGGCGGATTGGGATGCCGCGCCCGGGTATGCATTTCTCCAGCGGGACGAGTTCCAGAGGGATGGGAAGCCCGCCAGCAAGACTCAGCAGGTGGTCACGATCTCGGGCTCCGACTACTACATGCCGGTCGCGATTGACGATCGCCCGCTCCCGGCGGATCGGCAACGACTGGAATTACAAAAACTGAAAAACGAGGTTGAGAGGCGGAACCGCGAAGATCCGGACGCGCGCCGGCGGCGCATCGAAAATTACCGGCAGCAGCGCGAGCAAAACGGCGAGTTGATACTCGATTTCACGAACGCTTTCAACTTCGAACTCGTGGGCGAGGAAACGATCGACGGCCACCAATCGTACGCCCTTGCCGCGACGCCGCGCCAACGCACCGGCCCCCTTAGCCGGGTGGCGAAGATTTTCGCCGCCATGCGCGGGCGGATGTGGGTCGAGGAGGAAGACTTCCACATGATCCGCGCGGACGCGAGCGTGTTCAAGCCGGTATCCATCTTCGGTATCTTTGCGCGCGTGCTGCCGGGCACTCACATGGAGCTTGAAATGGCGCCCGTGACCGATTCGATTTGGCTGGCCAGCCGGTTCTCGATGAATCTGGAGATTTCGAAGCTCTGGTTCCACTCCACCCGGACCACGATTTCGAGTTATTCGGACTATCGCCCGAACCTTCAGGTGCTGAACGAACTTCTTCACTCAACAGGCCAATGATGCAGCGCAGCTCTCTCCGTTTCGTGTCGAAGGAAATGTCGATCGCGGCTCTGTGTATCGTCGCCATCCCCTGGCACCTGATCGCACTGTACATTTTTCATACATCCCTGCGCGCGAGCAACTGGCCTTTGATCGTCGTTCTCGTAGCCGGCGGCACGCCTCTGATCGTCACTTTGCTGCGCAATATCGGGCAGCTTGGCGCCGATCTCCTGGCCGGCATCTCAATTGTGACTGCCGCCATTCTGGGCGAATATCTCGCCGGCTGCGTCATCGTCCTCATGCTGTCGGGAGGGACGGTGCTCGAACAGTTCGCCGTTCGCCGCGCATCGGCCGTTCTCAGCGCGCTGGCAAAAAGGATGCCGCGCATCGCGCACCGGAAATCGGACGCCGGGTTAGTGGACATCGGGCTCGATGACGTCCGGATCGGAGATCTGCTCGTCGTCTTCCCGCATGAACACTGTCCCGTGGACGGGAGCGTGGTCGAAGGGCACGGCATGATGGATGAATCGTACCTGACCGGCGAACCGTACCAGATGTCCAAGGTCACGGGTTCAGCCGTCCTGTCCGGCGCGATCAACGGCGAGACCGCGCTCACCATCGGCGTGGAGAAACTTCCCGGCGATTCACGCTATCAGAAGATCGTTCAGGTCATGGCGGAAGCCGAGATGAATCGTCCCCGGATTCGCCGGATAGCGGACCGTCTCGGGGTCTGGTACACCGTTCTCGCTCTCGCGGTTGCGGGCGCCGGGTGGCTGGTCAGCCATGATCCAACGCGCTTCCTCGCCGTTCTGGTGATCGCGACTCCCTGCCCGCTCCTGCTGGCGATACCGGTCGCCATCATTGGCGCCGTATCGGTCGCGGCGGCGCGGGCCATCATTGTCAAAAATCCCGCCATGCTGGAGCGCGTCGATTCCTGCCGCACGATCGTCTTCGACAAGACCGGGACCCTCACCTACGGCGAGCCGAAGCTGACCGAAGTGCTGTGCGCGCCCGGTTTCGATCGCGAGGAGGCGGTGCGCATGGCTGCCAGCCTGGAGCAGTATTCCAAGCATCCGCTTGCGGCCGCAATTCGCGACGCGGCGTGTCGCGAGCAGATCGCGCTGGCGCCCGTATCGGAGATCGGCGAGAAGCCGGGCGAAGGTCTGACGGGCCGGGTTGGCGAGGCCGACGTTCAGATTACAGGCCGCAAACAGGTGGAAAAATCTCCCGCCATCGCGTCTTTGCTGCCGCCTGGGGCGCCGGGGATGGAGGCTGTGCTGCTGGTCGGCGGGAAATATGCGGCGACGTTCCGGTTCCGCGATACTCCACGGAAAGAGAGCCGGGCTTTCGTCCACCATCTGGCGCCCAAACATGGCGTCAATCGCGTGATCCTGCTCTCCGGCGACCGCGAATCGGAAGTGCTCTATCTGGCGGGCGAGGTGGGCATACACGAGGCGCTCTTCGGAAAGAGCCCGGAAGAAAAGCTCGCCATCGTCACGAAAGAGGCGAAGCTTGCGCCCACCATGTTTCTGGGAGACGGCATCAACGACGCGCCCTCCATGCAGGCGGCTACGGTTGGCATCGCCTTCGGTCAGAACAGCGATATTACGGCTGAAGCGGCAGACGCCGTGGTTCTGGATCCTTCGTTCCAGAAGGTGGACGAACTGATCCATATCGGGCGGCGCATGAAGCGGATCGCGCTCCAGAGCGCTCTCGGCGGGATAGGGCTCAGCATGATCGGTATGGTCGCGGCCGCAACCGGGCACCTTCCTCCGATCGCCGGGGCCGTCGCACAGGAGATTATCGATATCGCGGCCGTGATGAATGCGCTGCGCGTGGCCTTCCCGGGGGAGAACCCGCCGCGTTACGATCTCTGACCGTGCCTGGAAGTGGGCTGGAATCGAAAGAGCGGTAATTTGCCGGGGCGTAGCGCAGCCTGGCAGCGCACCTGCCTTGGGCGCGTCGTTACCCTTTCCAAAAGCTCCATTCCGTTTCATCGTTTCTCAGTCTTTCCAATAACATGGGGAATCTGCTCTTCGCTCGACGGACAACCTCAGCAGGTGCTTCAGATAGGCTTTTGATACGGTTTTGATACGGTAAAAAAGCAGGTGGACTCGCGCAGTGATGTGCTGGCTGATTTTATCTGATGGCTCGTAGACCGTGTCGGACGGCTCCGCCGTTTGAAGAACCGATGCCGCGGCGAACTCCGGACCAACTTCTGCGTACGCTTGTTCCAGAAGTGAGTGATCATGCCCACCAAGGACGGCTGGGGCGGTCGGGTGGGGCGATACCAAGCTGTTCTTTGCAAGACCACTATTGAGATACAAGAGCGCAACGAGAGGGACTGGATGCGCAGACAGGAAAGGCTTGGGGATCATTCGCGTGGACGATGAACGGGCTGCCGTTTCCAGGCACTTGATCCAACCGTGAAAAAGCCTTGAACTTTGCCTCGGCTCTGTCGACCTGATCGTCCCGCGTATGTCTGCCAGGAAGTCCAAACCTCAGCCCCCCAGTTTGAACGCCAATAGTTCAGCGGGAAATCCCTGGCCGCCGACGGCAACTACAATATATTGTTGGCCGTTCACCATGTACGTCACAGGCGAACCGGTCTGTCCCGCTGGCATGAACACCGCGCCGGCATCTTTTCCCGTAGCTTTATCGTAAGCGCGCAGCCAGGCGCCCCGCTGGCCCTGGGAATTGGTGACGAACCCGGCTTCGCCGGCGATGACCAGCGTTGATGTGGTGACCAAACCAATGTTTCCGGCGCGCCCCGTCCGAGGAATGTCCACGCCCTTTAGGGCCGGATTGTTGCGAACGTTATCGGGTGTCTCGCCGTGTGCTATTTGCCAGACGATCTCACCTTTATCCATGTTGATCGCGGTGATGGCCCCGTAAGGAGGCTTGAACAGTGGCAACCCCTGCACACTCAATGGGCCACCTGCAGGCCCACCGGGAGGAGGGCCGCCCTCGCCAGCAGGCGGCCGCGTACCATCGGAGGCCGCAGAGCCCCGGACGAAATTCATATCCGACAAACCCGCCGCGGGCGGCACCAGACCGAGGCTGGCAACCTCAGACTTGCCGTATACATATAAGAGGTGCGTCTGCGGATCGTACGATCCGCCCGCCCAGTTGGTGCCTCCCTGGCAACAACCTATATCGAGCGTGCCCAGCGGCCCCCCGGCCTTGCTCACCACCGGGGGCGTAAACAGCGGTCCGATTTTGTATTTGGAAATCAGCTGCAGAGCCTGCGCCTTCAACGCGGGCGTGAAGTCGATCACGTCGTCAACGGAAAAGCCGTTCCGCCCATAGGGCGGGGGTTTTATCGGTATCGGCTGGGTGGGCGAATACCATTCGCCCGGCACGTCGCCCTGTGGAACAGGTTTCTCTTCGATTGGCCAGATGGGCTGGCCGGTCACGCGGTTGAACACATAGAGGATCGACTGCTTGGTCGGCTGCGCGAGCGCCTTCACGGGCTGGCCGTTCACCGTGATGTCGATCAACATGGGCGCGCACGGAATGTCCATGTCCCACAGTCCGTGATGGACCAGCTGGTAGTGCCACTTGCGCTGCCCGGTTTTCAGATCCACAGCCACGATACTTTCGCCGAACAAGCCGTTGCCTGGACGATGGCCGCCATAAAAATCACCAGTCGGAAGTTCCACCGGCAGGTAGGCCATGCCGAGATCTTCATCGACGCTGATTTGCGCCCACGCTCCGGTGTTGCCGGTGTACTCGGCGGAATCCTTTTCCCAGGTGTCGTAGCCAAATTCGCCGGGCTTCGGGATCGTGTGGAAGATCCAAAGCCGCTTGCCGGTCTTGACGTCAAACCCGCGCACATAGCCCCTGACGTTGGTCTTGCTCCTGGGCCTGTCGCCCGCGAGGTGCGCGGCGCCCACGATCACGGTATTGCCGGCGACCAGTGGTGTGGCGTGCAGACCGACCTCGCCTGTGACCAGATCGATCTGCTGGTCGTCATCCAGCTTCAGGTCGACCACGCCAGCCTTACCGAAGGTGGGGACAGGCACGCCGGTCTTTGCATCGAGCGCGATCAGCCGGTAGCCGGGCGTAACGTAGAGTATGCGTTCATCTGCCCCGTCCTTCCACCACGCAACGCCGCGGCCCGAGAGTTGGCGAGGGGATGCCGCGCCACGCGGGCCTTCCCTTTCGTTGTGCACCCAAAGCAATTCTCCGGTGGCGGAATCCAGCGCCACCACGTCACGTCGTGAACCGGCAGTGGTGTAAACGACGCCCCCGACCATCAGCGGCGTGTCCTCCATGTTGTATTCGGGCTTCGGCCCCAGATTCTCGGTGTGAAAGCGCCAGGCGAGTTTCAGCGTGTTGAAGTTTGACGCGTTGATCTGATCGAGCGGCGAGTACTTCGTATTTCCCAGGTCGCCGCCGTAGGTGCGCCACTCGCCATTTTTTGCTCCGGTCTGCGCCGGCAATGGCGAAATGGCCGATAAGATCAACGTCGCGATAACGATTCCCGGGTGTCTGAAGGCCGGTTGCTCCATAGGACAACCTATTGAGGACCCTCGCCGGGGGGCGGCGCGTTCGGATTGACTCCGCGTCCCCCGCCCCTGCCTGGCGGAACATATCCATCGTTCGATTTGCCGTTCTGGAAAAGCCTGGCGTCGGCGCTCAACGCGTGGCCCGACGCATACATGGCATTCGCCTGGCCGAAGATCTTGCCCGCCCTGATGACATCGTCATGTACCTTCTTCATCAGGGCCTCATACTCCGGAGATCCCTGCTTGTATCCGGAGAAGGAACTCAGGTCGTTGTTGCCGATGATCACAACGTCCACGCCAGGCACGGATGCGATGTCGTAGGCATTCGCGACACCGGTCGGCGTTTCGATCATGACAACCACGAGCATGTTGTCATTGATCATTTGCCGGTAATTGCCGAAGGCGCCCCAAATGCTCATCGCCTGGCCGGAGCCCGCGCTCCGCCGGCCGACTGGAGGATATCGCGCCCATTTTGCAGCCTCGCGCGCGCGGTCCACGTCGTCCACTGTGGGAACGATCACCCCCAGCGCGCCGATATCGGTCGTGTGCTGGATGTGCCATTCCTGGGCGTCGGGCAAGCGGATCATCGGCGTTGCCGCGACTTTCGGGCAGGCCGCGATCATCGCTTCGATATCTCTGAATTCGAGCGTGCTGTGCTGCATCTCGAACCATGTGAAGTCGTAGTGTTTGGCCGATTCGCAGTATGCGGCGGGGTCGGCCTTCGACTGCGTGAAGCTGAAGACCTGCTTTCCTTCGAGGAGTTTCTGCCTGGCGGTGTTATAGAGCGGAGCCTTTGGCTTGTCGCCTGACGGGTTCTGCGCAAACACTAACATGGAGGCAGCCATGAGGACGGCGCAATATAGAAGAGCAGTGAGCGGCTTTTTCATATTTCTCCCCTGACAAGGTGCGATCACGATCTCGGTTGTCCAACCAGCTCGATCGTGAAGCCGTTCAGATCGCGGAAGCGGAGCGCACGGTCACCCTTCGCGGGAGTCGTCTCCACCTGAAACTTCTGCAGCTTTGCCGCAACGGCCTTTCGATCAAAGCCCGCAACGCGGAAACTGAGCCGCTGGATGGCAGGTTTGGCCCCGGAGGCGACAGGTTCCAGCACCAGCCGTGTATTCACAATCCGGAAGGAAACCTGATCGGCCTTCTTCGTACCGGGAGGTCCGAAGAACTTTGCGTAGTGTTCGGAAGCCTTCTGCAAATCTGAAACCGCAAGCGCGATGTGATCCAGCCCGATCGCCGCGACGGCCGCGTCGTCGGTGGTGATACGAGTGGATGGAACAATCGTTCTCGCGAGGCCGCCGGGGACGCCGAGCAGCTGCAGGCGAATGCCATCACCGTCAGTCGGCATGCCCAGGCGGCCCGTACCCATGGCGATTCCAGCTTTTTCTACAGCGGCGCGCATCTCGTCGGGTTTGTAATCCTTCACCAGCGCGCAGAAATGATCGATTTTGGGAGTGGGGTCGGTCGCGGGTGTGCCGCCAAACGCAATGTAGGCAGTGCCCATGCGTACGTAAAAGCGCGGTGGCGGATCGCGTTCCTGAAACAACTGAGGATCGAAGATCTTTCCGTACCATTCGGCCGAGGCCTTCTGATCGGGCACGGTCATGCCGATATGTTCCAGACCGGTGGTATGCAGTGGCAGCGGCCCCGGCCCTGTCTCTTCAGCGCGGCCCGGAAGAGCCCACACCATCGCCATAGTCGAGGCTGCGGCCAACGCTTCGCGCCGGCTCAGATTATCCATTGAATTTTTCATTTAGATCTCGAGTTTGCCTGTGCTGTCGCCGAACGATTTCTGCTCGATTCCCAGTTTGTCCAGAACGCTGAGCAGAAGGTTGGACATGGGCGTGTGGGGAGGCACGACGATGTGCCGATTACCTTGCAGCTGGCCGGATGCGCCGCCGGCGATCACAACGGGCAGGGGGTCGTGATCATGCTGATTGCCATTACTCATGCTGCTGCCGTAGAGGATCACAGAATGATCGAGCAGCGAGCCATCGCCATCTTTGGTCGAACGTAATTTCTCGATGAAGTAGGCCAGCAGGGTCGTGTGATAGCGATTGATGAGCGCGAATTTATCCATGGCGGCGCGATTATTCGAATGATGCGACGCCACATGGAACCCGTCGCGCACGCCGCTTTGCGGGTATACCGAGCCGCTGGTATCGCGGGCGTACATCATGGTTGCAACGCGCGTAATGTTCGCCTGGAACGCCAGCGTCTGCAGGTCGAACATGATCTTGAAGTGGTCGTCGAACGCTTCGGGGATGCCCACAGGGGCGTCGGGCACTTTCAGATCTTTCGGGGTCTGGTTCTCGGCCTTCTGGATGCGGCGCTCGATCTCGCGCACATCGTCCAGGTAATCGGCCATGCGGGAACGATCGGAAGCGGGCAGTTCCTTGTTAAGCGATGCAATTTCGCTGGTCACGGAGTCGAGCAGGCTGCGCGACTGCTGCTTGCGCGCGAGTCGTTCTTCGGAGGTGCTGCCTTCGCCAAACAGTTTCTCGAAGAGCACCTGTGGATTGTGCTCCATGGGGAGCGGCACCGTCGGTGTCTTCCACGATATTGTATTGGTGTAGGCACATCCGTAGCCCGCACCGCAATTCAGTCCGTTCTCCTCAATTGCGATTTCGAGAGAAGGCAGCGGGGTGTCCTGTCCCAGTCTTTCGGCGACAATCTGATCAATCGAAGTGCCGACGTGAACCGATTCCTTCTCCGGGTGGGATCCCGTAAGAAAGACGGCGGCAGAGCGCGCGTGATCAGCGCCCGCGTCGCTCCCAATGCCGGCGGCCTGCGGATGCGCGAGATTACTGACCACCACGAGGCGGTCGCGGTATTTCTCAAGGGGCTTGAGGATTTCGGTGAACTCGAAGCCTTTCCCCGTCTGGGCGGGCGTCCATTTATCCATCGTCGCGCCGTGCGGCACATAGATGCATCCGAGGCGGCTGCGCGGGTTCGCGGCGGTACGAGCCAGGGGCGTTTGTGCCGGGACCATCGAATCCAGCAGCGGAAGTGCGATTGCGGCGCCTGCTCCCCGGAGGAAGGTGCGTCGCGGAAGATGCCTTTTGGTGATGAAGTTCATCGAAATCTCCTTACTGACTGCTACCGCAAACTTGCCGACTGGGAACTTTCCGACGGCTTCATTTTCATCTGAAACGGCGCACTCTTCACAATTCCCAGCACGATGGACGAGAAACGATCGTCATTGCGACTCGCGTCGCGGGTAATGGAGCGCACTGCGGGCATATCGTAATACTTGAGTCCGCGACCGACAGCGTAAGTCATCAGCTTTTCGGTCAGCGTGGAAACAAAAACATCTGAGCGGCTCAGCAGCGCCACACGAAGGCTGGCGGGTCCGGTTAGCTTCGTTCCATCCACCATCTGGCTGGAGGAATCGATCGGAATGCCGGCGTCGGTCGAGCGCCACTTTCCTGTGAGATCGAAATTCTCGAGCGAGAAGCCGATCGGGTCCATAATCTTGTGGCAGGATGCACAAACAGGGTTCTTGCGATGAGCCTCCATCTTTTCGCGCACGGATACGACTTTCGCGGAAGTTGCAGCTTCGGGTAGAGCGGGAACGTTGGGCGGAGGCAGCGGCGCCGAAGTTCCGAGGATGTTTTCGAGAACCCACTTGCCGCGCGCGACCGGCGAGGTTCGAGTTGCGACGGAGGTCACGAGCAGGATGCTGCCCTGCCCCAGCAAGCCGCGGCGCGAATCGTCCGGCAGCGTAACCCGCCGAAAACGGCTGCCGTAGACGCCGGGAATACCGTAGTGCTCCGCGAGCCGTTCGTCTACATACGTGTAGTCGGCATTCAGCAGATCCACCACATTGCGGTCTTCGCGCACAATGCTTTCAAAGAGCAGTTCCGTCTCACGGCGGAACGATTGGCGAAGGTTGTCGTTGAAGTCACGGGTTTCCGGACGGGCGCTCCTCAGCTCCCTCAGGTAAAGCCATTGGCCAGCGAAGTTGGCAGAGAGCGCGGACGCCTTCGGGTCGGCCAGCATGCGGCGCGTCTGCGCGGCCAGGATCTTCGGTTCGTGAAGTTTGTTCTGTTGCGCAAGCCGCAGCAGTTCCTCATCGGGGATGCTGCTCCAGAGGAAGAATGACAACCGCGACGCGAGTTCCGTATCGCTGATTTGATAGACGCTTCCGGGCGGGGCGCCTGTCGGCTCTTTCTCAAAGCGGAGGATGAACCACGGATCAATGAGAATGCGAGCCACGGCGTTCTAGATGCCATGCTCGAAGCCGCCGGCGTTGCGGCCTTCCTGGTAGAAGCCGAGGAGCGTTTCGAGATCGCTGTCACGAACCGGCCGCCGGAAAGCCTTCGCCGCGAGTGAACTCAGAATTTGTTTGGCGCAGGCGGTTTCATCCTCTCCAGCGGTAGGATGGCAGACGAAAATCTTTCTCCGGCTGGGTGTATCGCCTGGCCCTGTCGGGTTCACTGGTCCCGTAATCGCAACCGTCGTCACGCCCGCGTTGTCAGCGTAGACGCCGTACACGTCGTCCTCACCCGCCGGGTTGTGCGCGGGCATGGCAACGCCGATCGTGTGCGGACCCGCTGGCAGTTTCAACCGGAAATCGGTACTGCTCTTGCCCGGATTGACACGAGTTCCATCCAGGGTGATCTCGAGCGCCACGGGTTCTCCGCCGGCGCCAACACCCAGACCGGCGCTGCGAGCACGAATCTTGAATGCGTATTCCGCATCGAGCGGAAAAGTATAGTCGAAAGAAATACCACCTCGGGTTCCCAGCGGCAGCCCCTCAATGTGGGCAGTCTGGGACAGGTCTCCGGGGACGCGCCATGTATTGGTAGTCGCGCTGGTCGCAGGATCGCCAACAGCAAGGCGGCCGATCTTCGTTGCCGCGCTGACATAACGTTCCAGCAGCGCGGGCGAGACGCCCAGTGCATCCGCAATATTATCGAAACCTTCGCTCGAATCATCGGAGGGCAGGAGCGTGGAGACATCCACATTGACGGCGAGCAGATCGCGCACTGCATTGCCGTACTCCACTCGATTCAGCCTGTGCAGTCCAACTGTACCCGGATTTGGATGTTTCGCGGCATATTGGTCAAGCGAGTTCGAAAGGTGTCCCACGAAGTCATCGATCGCAGGACGTTCCGGCCGCGGTGCACCGGCGGGCGGCATCATTCCCGCGCGCAGCTTGCGGATCACCTTCTCCCACTGTTCCGGACTGGAGGCCGCCTGCGCCGGATCCATTTGTTCGAGAGACAGGGTGCCACTCATCAGGCGGTCGTTATGACAGCCCTGGCAGTATTTCTGAACGAATTGCCTGTCGGAGTCCGGCTTCTGCGCCCAGGCAGGAACCAAGCCACTCAGCACAAGGAACGAGGCCGCAGTTATTCGGTAAACGTTCATCGCGCGCTGGCCACCGGGGATGCCGTCAGCTTTTCAATCAACGCGATCGTCGAAGACTTGCGCTCCGGCGCATTGGTTGCCAGAAATACACCCTCCGCCCAGACCATCGGCGTTCTACCTTCCTTGTCTTTCACGTCGAGCCGGGCGCCGTGCGCGACCAGGAATTCGAGTATGTTATCCGCGCCGCGATTCGCCGCACCGAAAATCGGTGTCAGTCCCATGGAATTGGCGGCATTGATATCCGCGCCCTTTTCGAGACAGAGCTTCACTGCTTCGAGTTGTGTCGGAAGGTCTTCCGTAAATGTCTGCGCCACGACCCAGTTGATTCCGGCGGCGGCCATGAGCGGCGTCGTTCCGGAATTAGTGGGGATGCCGGGATCGGCGCCCTTTGTCAGCAGCAGCTTCATGACAGCTAGGTCGCCCGACAGGGCCGCTCGAAGAAAGGGTGTCTGGCCGGTGAAATCGACCCACGAGAGATCTCCCAGTCCCATGAGAAATCTTCGGGTGGGTGGTACTTCCGAAGTGCGCGCGTTCGGATTGGCTCCCTTGTCGAGCAGGCCTGTAATCAGCTTGAACAGGCGCGTCCGGTCCACGTTGTGCTCGCCCGAGCGGCTGTATTCGACATTGCGCATTTCGACAGCGGCCCAAAGAGGCGTTCTGCCCCAGAAGTCGGCGGTATTGATTTCTGCACCGTTCTCAATCAGGAGATCCGCCGTTTCCGGCTGGTTGTTCGTGATCGCCATGAGCAGCGGGCTGATTTTGTTGGCGTCACCCAGGTTCACCTTTGCTCCCGCCGCAATCAGCATTCGGGCGATTTCGGTACGACCATCCCGCGCAGCGTAAAGCAGCGGCGTAAGTCCGCCAGGCGTCGCATCCTGATAGCCGCTCGCCGGCCATCCGCTGCGAACGATCCCTACGCCGTGAGAACCGCCGCCCGCACCCGGAGGACGGCGGCCAGGGGCTTTACCGATACGCGTTGCTGCATTCGGATCGGCGCCATGATCCAGCAGGGCGCGCACGGCCGGAACATTGTTATCCCGTACTGCAATCATCAGGGCGGTTTCCTGCGCTCTGTTGTCGCGGGCGTCCACCTTCGCGCCGGCTTCGAGCAGTAATCGCACGTTCTCGATTGGCGGCCGCCTCACCGCTGTCATGAGCGGCGTGACGCCAGCGACGTCAGCGAGATCCGTATTGGCGCCCGCAGCCACTAGTTTTCCTGCAATCGCAACGTTGGCATTCGCGCAGGCAAGAGCGAGGGGTGTGATGCCATCGGGATCGGCGTCATCGACTCTGGCTTTGGCGCCGAGTAAGAGAGATACGAGTTCCAGATCTTCGGATCTGACAGCCCAGACCAGAGCGGAGGTCCCATCCGCCAGTTTGGCGTTGACGTCGGCTGAGCCCTTGCGCACCAGGGCTATAGCGGCTGTGCGCTGACCGTCGCGTACGGCGGCGGCGATCTCCGGTCCGGACGCACGGGCGCTTTTCATCAGCGGCGAAATCAGGCACGCCAGCAAAAATAACGCAGCTTTCGACTTCATGAGGCTCCCTCCCGACCGGGCCCGCGAAACGGCGACAGCGAAGAGAATCATACCAGCCGACAGGTAGTAATGCAAACCTCTCCCGCCTTTGACAGCGCCCACCGAACCGGGATAGAATCGGCCTCTCTGGATGAAACGTTTTCAAACTGGAACCGGAATTTCAAACAGGATGGATCTTCGGATGGGAATACCTCGACTTTTTATGGGTGTCATTGCCAGCACGGCTCTATTTTCGGCTGCCGCTGTCGCGCAGTCGCATCTTGAAATAAAAGTCCATACCGGCCACGGCGTCAACGGGTATGACGTGAATTCGACGATGATCTCCGGTCAGAAAGACATGATCGTCATTGATCCGCAATTCAGCCTGAGCGAAGCGCACAAACTCGCCGCTGAAATTCTGGAATCCAAAAAGAATCTGACGACGATCTATATCACGCATCCGCACCCCGACCACATGTTTGGTCTCGCGGTTCTCACACAGGCGTTCCCTAATGCTAAAGCTGTAGCTCTGCCAGCGACTGTAACCGCGTCGAAAACCGGATGGCCCGCCCGTCAGAAGTTCTGGCTTCCAACTTACGGAAACAACATTCCCGGTCCTGATCCTGTGGCGATCGAAGCCCTGGCCACACCGGTCCTTACCCTCGAAGGTGAACAATTCCCCATCACCGGGCCGGTTCAGGGTGACGACGGTCCTGGAAACAGCTTCGTGTATATACCCTCGCTGAAGACCGTGATCACGGGCGATATTGTCTTCGACCACGTTTACTTCGGAGTTCCGCGTGATAAAGCCCGTGAGGACTGGAACAAGACCATCGAACGGGTGACCGCTTTGCAACCCACGATGGTTATCCCGGGACATGAGGGGCCTGGGGCCACCCACGATATGCGCACTATCCAGTGGATGAAGAAGTATATGGCCGATTGGGACGCCAATGTCGCCGCGTCAAAGAACGCCGCCGAGATGAAGGCAAAAGTGCTGGCTCAATACCCGGGACTGGGTATGGAGTTCACACTGAACGATCGCGTCGCCACCTATTTCCCGCCGCCAAAGCCATAGGATTGCCGGCGGGCGAGGCGTCCGGCTTTCGAAAAAGCTACTCGGCCACGCAGTTTCCCAGGCTTGCATAGAATTGGAACGGCCCAAGGTCCGACCAGCACAAGGAGGCGCAATGACACGCAGAACTTTGGTGACAATGCTCGCGACTCTGGCATCGGGGGCCGTTGCCTCCGCTGCACCGGCGGCAGAGTCCCCTCATCCCATTCAGGTGCATGTGGACATGTCGGTAGATCCCGCGAAAGAAAAGGAGATGTTACGGCACTTCGAGCAGGACTTTAAACCTGCTGCCGCGAAGTTCCCTGGCTACATTGAGGTGAAAATCGTGAAGCTGCGTTCGGCTTTTCAGGGCAAGCCGCCTGTCGGTCTGAACTACCGGTTCGTCCTGACTTACCAGAATGAACAGCTGCGGCAGAAATGGATTGCCTCCGACATCCACCAGAAGGTCTGGGGCATGATTGAGAGCACGATGCGCAACAAAGACTACGCCGTGTTGCTTTTTGACATGGTCTGAGGCGATGACGAAATGAAAGCGATACTCTTCCTGTCCGCCGCGATTTTCGCCGGGCTCGCCCTGACGCCGCTGGGCGCGGTCGAGCCACTGGCCTCACGCATCGCCCACACCGATCCCTCGAAATACAGACCCTCTCCATCGGTGCACGGCGGACCTGGAAAGCTGGATTTCACCGCCCTGCTCGACTTCCATTCGCTTGACACCAATCTCCAGTTCCTCCACCGCGGGGTGATCGAGCCGAAAAGCGGCATCGGGCATCACTTCCACAACAATTGCGAGGAGATGTTCGTCATCCTCGACGGCGAAGCTCAATTCACCGTCGATGGACGCACTTCACTGTTGAAAGGGCCAGCCGGCGCGCCTGCGCGAATGGGCCACTCCCACGCGATCTATAATCCGACCGACAAGCCCGTGCAGTGGATGAACATCAACGTCTCGATGCTCAAAGGCGAGTACGACAATTTCGATCTGAACGACAAGCGCGAAGATGTCCCGCTCGATAAGACTCCCGTGTTTATGACGATGACTCTCGACCGCTCGGCGCTTCGGGATGTGAACTCACTGCACGGCGGAAAAGGCACCGCTCAATACCGGCGCGCACTCGGCCCCGCTGTATTCGCCACACCCTGGGCCTTCGTTGACCACATCGTGCTGCCCGCGGGAACTTCGATCGGAGCTCACTCCTGGCGGGGCGTGGCGCAGTTTTATTACGTCATGGCAGGCGAGGGCACGGTGTCTCTTTTTACGCGCGGACAGCAGGAAACCGCTGCCATCCGCACCGGCGATGCAATTCCGATTCAATTGAGCGAAGTACATTCGATCGAGAACAATGGATCGCAGCCGCTGGAATTAATGGCGGTGGGCGTCGCCCGCGACACCCATAAAGAACTGGAGTACGTGGACGCCGCCCTCAACGGCCGGCCGCGAAACTGACATGCGCATATTCATTCTTTTCACCCTGCTGTCCGTTTCACTCTTTGCCCAGACGCCTGACGCAGGACGGCGCGTCTTCGAAAGCCAGTGCGCCCGCTGTCACGGTCCGCAGGGCGGCGGCGGCGAACTCGGGCCGGCGATCACCGGAACTGTATCCGCGCAATCGGACCAGGAGTTGTCGACGATCATCACCTCCGGCAGGGCCGGCCGCGGAATGCCCGCCTTCCAGTTACAGGGCGCCGAACTGAGCGGCTTGCTCGCCTTCCTTCATACGCTGGCGCGGCCGGGCCGCGCGGGCGCACCGCCGGTGCGGAAGACCATCACTACTACCAACGGGCGGACTCTCACAGGAGTCGTGATTAACCTCTGGTGCGCAAACTGACCTGGGCGAAGGAAATCGGCACCGATGGCCGTCCCGTCGTAAACCCGAATCAGGAGCCCACTACAGAGGGGACGCGCGTGTGTCCCGCGCTCGACGGCGCGACCAACTGGTACTCGACCGCTTTCAATCCATCGACCGGGCTGTATTACGTGCGGACGCTCGAAGCCTGCGCCGATTTCGTGAAGCGTTCTGTCGAATGGAAAGCCGGCGCCGGACATGGGCGGTACGGCGCGCCGTGACGGCGGCCAGAAGATCCTCCGGGCTATCGATATTCAAACCGGCGAAGTGAAATGGGAATTGCCGCAAACCGGTCCCGCGAACTCGTGGGCGGCGTGCTGGCGACGGCCGGAGGCGTGGTGCTGTTCTGCGAAGATGGCGGTCTTTTCAGCGCTGCCGATGCGCGCACGGGGAAACGGCTGTGGCAATGGCCCGCCGAACTGGTCTGGCGATCTTCGCCGATGACTTACACTTTCGATGGAAAACAGTATGTGGCCATCGCCGCGGGGTCGAATATAGTGTCCTTCGGACTGACCCAATAGCTATCGGCGGCTTCGCAAAAACTGAGGAGGTATGGCTTCAATGCCACGAATTCAAGATCGTCCATCCCTGGCGTGCGCGCTCGCCGTGCTCAGCGCAGTAGTCGCATCGCTGTGTCCGCAGCCTCTGCACGCACAGTCAAACAACAGTGCCACCTACAGTGCGGCTCAGGCAGCCGCAGGCGGCACGGCGTACTTGCAGAATTGCGCAAGCTGCCACGGGCCGAACACCGACGATGGCGAATTCGCGCCACCGCTCAAAGGCGTGGCTTTCACGCAAAAGTATGCCGGCAAGCTGGTCGGTGAACTCATCAATTACATGAGCAGCAAAATGCCGCCTGCCAGTCCGGGCACTCTCGGCGCCTCCCGCTACACGCAGATAGCGGCCTTTATCCTGCAGCAGAATGGCGTGCCGCCCGGCCCTGCGGAATTGCCGCCCGATACCTCTGCGCTTTCCAGCCTCCTGTTCCCGGGTGTCGGGTCGCCCGCCGGGCGCGGCGGCCGTGGTCCTGGCGCCGGACCTGGCGGCGGGCTGACTCCGGGCGTTACCCTGCCGCCTGCTCCTGCAAAGGCGAATCCGCTGAACAGGATCACGCCGGTGTCTGATGCCATGCTGCAGAATCCTCCGGCAGGAGACTGGCTCACGTGGCGCCGTGGCTTCGATTATCAGGGCTTCAGCCCGCTGAAGCAGATCACCAGGTCAAACGTGAACAATCTTCGCGTGGCGTGGACGTGGACGCTTCCTCCGGGCGCCAACGAAGTCACCCCCTTAGTCCACGACGGAGTCATGCTGGTACACGGCTTCGGTGACACGATTCAGGCGCTGGATGCGGTCACCGGCGATCTCCTCTGGCAGTATTCGCGGGACCTGCCCGAAGGTTCCACTCCGAGCGTCAAACGCAATATCTCAATCTACGGCGACAAGGTTTATCTCGGCACCTCAGATGTTCACGTCGTCGCACTCGACGTGAGGACAGGCAAGCTGGCGTGGGACCAGGCGCTCACCTCCGAAAAAGGTTTCCGTCTTACCGGTGGGCCTCTCGTTGCCAAAGGCAAGGTCATGATCGGCACAGTCGGGCGCACAGCGGGCGGGAATTACATCGTTGCGCTCGATGCGGAAACAGGCAAAGAGGCCTGGCGCTTTCAGACAATCGCGCAGCCGGGACAACCGGGTAGCGATACATGGAACGGGCATCCGGCGGAAGACCGTAATGGCGCGTCTGTGTGGGTTGCGGGCAGCTATGACGCCCAGCTCAATCTAACGCTCTGGGGCATCGCCCAGACCTACGATACAGGAGTTCTGGCACATCCCAAACCGGGCGTGAATAACGATGGCCTCTACGCCGATTGCACGCTGGCCCTGAATCCAGACACCGGCAAGCTCGTCTGGTATTACCAGCATCTCCCCAACGATCAGTGGGACCTCGACTGGGTCTTCGAGCGGCAGATCGTCCGAATGCCGGTCAATGGAGTTGTCCGTCCGGTGATTATTACCGCGGGCAAGATGGCGATCTATGACGTGCTGGATGCCGAGACCGGCAAGTGGATCTATTCGAAAGATCCGGGACTGCAGAATGTCGTGACCTCAATCGATCCGGCCACGGGAAAAAAGAACATCGATCCCAAACTGCTGCCTGGTGACGGTAACGATCTCGTCGTCTGTCCTCATGCGGGTGGTGCGAAGAGTTGGCTTCCCGGGTCATACAATCCCGACACGAAAATCCTCTTTGTTCCGCTCGTGGAATCATGCATGGGCCTGAAACCCGTTCGCGATGGGGGCCGCGGCAGCCTCTCCACGGGCGTTCGGTGGTCGCTGCGTCCGCGCCCCGGCTCTGACGGAAATTACGGGCGTGTGCAGGCGATCAATATGCTGACGCGCGAGGTCGTCTGGACATCGCGGCATCGCGCGCCGGAATCCAGCGGCGCACTCGATACCGGTGGCGGCGTCGTTTTCAGCGGGTCGATCGACCGCTACTTCCGCGCGTATGACGATCGCACCGGCAAAGTGCTTTGGGAAACCCGTCTGAATGACGTGCCGAGTAACGCGCCGATCAGCTACGCGGTGAACGGCAAGCAATTTATCGCGCTTGGTGTGGGCAACGGCGGCCCTCAGGCATTGACCTTTCCCTCGCTCGTGCCCGAAATTCAGAATACGAACGGCGCCGCTGCGATCTGGGTGTTTCAGGCTCCTTGATCTATTCCCGGCACTCAAAGTTCGCTGCGTCTTCGGTATTGCCCTGGCCTTTATACTGCGCGTGAAGAGGATACGCGCAGAGCGGGCGGCTTCGTCCAGGGAAGGAACGCCCGGTGGCCGTGAGACTGTCCGGTGCGATTCCCTGCTCCACCCACCGCACCATCGCGCTCAGCGCGTCAAATGAATCGAGCGTTTCGGGGCCGCCGGCACAGTGGCCCATGCCGGGGACGAGATACAGGCGGCTGAAAGCACGCGCCTTGTCGTCACCGCCGTTGGCCTTGGTCATGCGCTCGTAGTAATCCACCGTGTCCAGCGCGGAGAACCATGGATCGCTGTCGCCGTGATAGAAGATCAGCTTGCCACCGTGCCCGGCGAACGTGTTGAGATTGGTCCAGTGCGCGGTCGTCGAAATCGGCTCGGCAGGATCGTTACGTACCCGGTCGACGGCCGCATCGACATCCATTCCGATATCCGTGAATCCGGGGCCGACGGGACTCGATCCGCCAAGCAGCAGGCCGGGAATACCCTGCGTCGAGGCGAGCCCCGTGTCCCATAGAAATCCGGAATAGACCTGACGGCCTTTGGAATCCTTCGGGCCGGCGAAGCCTTTTTCGAGAGCGGCGGCCTGTCCCGCGGAGAGGCAGCCGTCCGCCTTCGCGCCTTTGCAGACCAGCACTTTTGGATCGAAGTGGCAGGCTTTGGGATTGAAGATCATGCGGTCTTTGACGCCGTCGAGCGCATCGCATTGATTGAGTATCCCTTCAATAACCGTCTTCCTGTCGCTGTCGGAGAGAGCATTTTTGGTGATCGGCTGACCCTTTTCATCCTGCGGCGCAATCTCGTTCAGCGAGGCGGCAACCCAGCGATCGCCAATGCCCGAATAGCTGGTGCGCATGGCGGGCGAGCCGGCGACAACGCCGTCGAAGTAGGTGGGATAGCGTTCGGCCATCAGCATCGCTTCGCGGCCGCCAGTCGAACAGCCGGCGAAGTAGGAGTGATCGATGGCTTTACCGTAATGCTGCGCGACGATGCGCTTCGCGATTTCAGCGACGCGGCCGATAGCGACGTAGGCGAAGTCGAGGCTGGCCTGCTGATCCTGCTGGAAGCTGCCGTCAAAGCCGCCTTTGCCTTCATGGCCGGTGTCAGTGCTTGCGACCGCAAAGCCGCGTGCGAGTCCGGGATCAGTGCCGGTGGCACTGGCGCCGAGGGGAAACTGCACCGATCCATTGAGCCCGCTGCCGCCCTGCAGCAGAAAACGTCCGTTCCAGTTCTGCGGCAGCGCGATGGCGAAGCCAATGCCGTACGTCGCGCCGGCCGTGCCGGTCCGCTTATCGATCATGCCATCCATGCGGCAGTAGGCCGGCAGTTTCACAGGGGACGCCGGGCCGCCGCGGCCTGGAGGCGCAGACCCGGCCGGAAACCACTCGGTTTTTGTTACGGCAAAATTAACGCCCGGCACCTGCAACTGCTTGAGCGCGGCACAGGCGGCAGCGGGATCGGACGCCTGCGCGAAAGCCATTCCGCACACTGCAGGCAGTATGAAGGCCATCTTTGAGATACGCATTTTCATTCGTTACTCCTTTGCGAGCAAAATGTACTCTGTTTCGTCGACTTTCCGGAACACGCGAAGCGTTGGATTGAGCATCCAGTTGAGCGCGAGTCCGATGAACAGCACCACAGCGAAGCCTGTGGCCAGAATGAACCCATACTCCGGACCGCCCATCGTATCGCTGATTGCCCCCATCGCAAGCGGCGCGAGCACTGCCGAGAGACAGGTGAAAAACAGAATGACGCCTGCGCCCGCGCCATGTTCCGATTTGGGCAGGCAGCTGATGCCCTTGGAGTTGAGCGTCGGATAAATCACGGACATGAACAGGCCTGAGAGCGGGAGCAGCCAGGCGGCCCAGTTGACGCCACCCGCAACGCTGGCGGCAAAGCAGGCCAGAATGAGTGCGGAGAACAGCGCGAGCACGCCCGTCCACTGGAACCGATTCAGCATCCACGAGCCGAGAAATCGTCCGCCGGCGCGCAGGACGAAGAAGATAGAAATGCTGTAAGCGGCGAGCCACGCAGCCCGCCCGCGGTAGCCAGCGATCAGCGTGGGCATCCAGACGTAGATTGCGGATTCTACCGCTACGTACAGGAAAGCTCCGAGGGAGAAGCCGAGAATGTAGCGGTTCGTGATGGCGGCGGTTGCGTTCGTGCGGTGTTCCGGGGTCCTTTTGGCTGCCGGATAACGAACAAACGCTGCAGTGATGATCAGCAGCACGCACATCGTTCCCGCAATCACGTAAAGCCATTGCCAGAATAGGCCGCGAATCAGAAGGCGGGCCAGAATCGCGGGACCGAGGATCGAGCCCACGCCGAAGAAACCTTCCACCGTATTCATGATCGACGTGTGCTCTTTCGTGGAGGTCACGATGTCGCCGATGAGCGCGAGCGCCGCGGTCTTGAAGATGCCGATGGCAGCGCCCGAGAGAGCCATCAGCGCGCAGAAATACCAGAACGAACTGCCTGCAATGAATAAGTAGGAAGCGGCGGCGAAAAGGATAAGTCCGGTAATGATGGTTTGCTTGCGACCGAGGCGATCGGCAAGATGGCCGAGCAGAAAACCCGCCAGACCGATACCGCTCATGGTCGCGTATTGAAATGATCCGGCGGCCGTGAGGCTGAGGTGGAAAGTTTTGATAATTTCCGGAATAATGATGCCGACCGAATCGGTGGTCATGGCAAACATCATGAACATCACGAAGGTCAGGGCTTTTATGGCCGTAAGATTCTGCCGCGTCATCCCCGAGTCTCCACCGATGCGCCGGTTGCAATGGTGAACTTCCGATGGGCACCGTCGATGGAATAAGCGATCGAGCCCGCCATGCGTTCGAGATCGACGCTTAGCCGCGCCCATGCCGCATCGCACCGCCACTCGATCTGGATCGACGTATCATCACAGGGCAGCAGGTGAAACTCACCTCCGAATGCCGGGTGCGTATTGCGGAAGCGGATCAGGTCAAAAAGAGACCGCACGACCGGGCGTTGCACCTGGTCGTTCAATTCGGCTCGCGTGTAGTAATGGCGGTTGATGTCACGGCCCACGCCGGTCCGGCGCAGCAGGTCGAGATCATTCGATCCCGCGAGTAGTCCGCCGTAATATACCTGCGGCACTCCGGGCGCGAAGAACTGAAGAGCGCGCGCAATCAGGTATTCATCGTCACGCCTGCCGAGGGCGTCGTAAAAAGTGCAATTGACCTGGTAAAGGTCGAGGTTGTTGGCCGCAGCGCCGGTCGCCCGGCGGCTCGCGCCATGGCTGCGCTCGTGGATTGTTTCCACCAGGGCATTAATCTCTTCGGACGGAAGCAGGCCAGCCAAATCCGCTTCTTTATCGCGGGTCGGGCCGACATCGAGCACGCCGATTCCATCGTGAGTATCGAGCACAGTGACAGCGTTCCGCGGGCTGATTTGCAGCCACCGCTTGAGGTGCCGTGCATCGCGACTGTACAGGGTGTGCAGCACAAGCGGCGGCAGCGCGAAGTCGTAGACCCGATCGGTTTGCTTTGCGATCTCGATCTGATCCTGATAATGGGCGTGAATTTCGACCAGCACTTCGATGCCGCGGGCATTCGCCTGCTCTCTCAGCTCGGCGATGAAGTCAAACGTTTCGGGAATCATGAAGCAACTGGTGCCCGGCTTCTTGATGGCGTAGCCGACAGCGTCGAGGCGTATGGCGCGAATGCCGGCGTCCTGAAACCGGTCGAGAATCCGGGTCAGGTAATCGCTGCCTGCCGGATGACGAACATCGATGTCGACCTGTTCGGACGTGAATGTAGTCCAGAGAAGACGCTCGGTTCCGTCGGCGAGGCGCGTCTTTGTGAACGGAAGCCCCGGGCGCGGGCGATAAATACGGAGCAGATCTCGCTCGCGCGCCCCTTCGGGAAAAATGCGGTCGAGCGTCAGAAACATCCCGGCGAAGGGAGAATCTTCGCCCTGCGCATGAAAATCCAGATACTGCGGCGATCGGGCCGAAATGTGATTGACGATGAAATCGGCCATGATTTCCACGCAGCGGCTGAGAGAGCGAATGTCATCCCAGGAGCCGAGACGCGGGTCCACCTTCGTGTGATCGATGGGATCGAAGCCGGCATCGGCGCCATCGATCGGCCAGAAGAAAGGCAAAAGATGAACGCCGCCGAACAGCCCGTTTAACGGTCCGTCCAGCAAATCCTGAAGCTCGCGCAGACCACCGCCGGAGAGGCGATCCACATAAGCGATCAGTTGGACCTGGTTCTTCATACCGGGTGCAGGATCTCCTCCACGCAAAGGCGCGGGACTGCCTGTGCGCGAGGCGCCAACACATCCCACAACACTTTGCCCACGGGGGCGGCCGTGCCCCGGTTTACCCCATCCTGTAAATACAGATTGCCGTTTCCTGTGTGTAAAGCGGGCACCGCTAAGCAAGTATCCGGTGTCGGGACCGGCTTGTCAATCTGCCCTGCGGGGGCCGCACGAATTGCGAACCACAAGATGGAAGTTCAGCAGAATATCGCGCGCAGGCAGGTTCGGCTGGCGGAGTCTCTCGAGCATCGTGTTGACAGCGATAGCCCCCATGGCCGTGCAGGGCTGATGAATCGTGGTGAGCGGAACGGAGAGCAGGCTGGCGTATTTCACGTCGTCGATGCCGGCCATGCGGATTTTAGCGGGCACGCTGACACCCAGGTCCGTCAGCGTCTTGAGGAGCCGCGCAGCTGTAAAGTCGTTCGCACAGACCACGCCATCCGGACGAATGCGGCGCAGTATCTCCTTCACGCTCGCCTTATCATCGGGTTCAATGCGGCACACGGTTGGTTCGAGATTTGTCTGCGCCTCGGCGGCCGCTTCGCGATAACCGGCGATGCGCGCATCGACAGTCGGCGCCGACCCGGGGCGGCCGATGAAGATCACGCGGCGGCAGCCCCGCTCCAGGAGATGCGAGGTGACTGCAAACCCGGCGCGGCGGTTGTCGATTCCCACCAGATCGTAACCGCTGCGCTCCGGATACGGGACGAGATCGCGATCGAGAAGAACGACGGCGATGCCGGCATTGTCAAAGATTTCGGCGATGTTCCGGTTGATGATGTCCTTTCGCGGCGTCAGCTCCAGAGGGGCAAAGAAGACTCCCGCCACTTTCCTCGCAACGAGCTGCCGGCAGGCCTGCGCAGCCTGTTGTTCAATATTGGGCGCGTCGCCCAGCGAACTTCCCCACAGCAGCACGTGCTGGCCGCCATGTTGCGCCTCCGCCATCCCCCGGCAGATCGGTTCAAATATCTCTGTTCGCCCGAGCTCCGGTATCAGCAGCCCGAACGTATAGCCATTTACGCCGGCGTCTGCGCGCACGTAGCTGCCGGAACCGGCACGTCTCTCGATGAGGCCAGTCAGCTGCAGTTCCCGCAGCGCGCGATTCACGGTCGGGCGGGAAGCGCCGAAGGCTTTCACCAGTTCAGATTCACTCGGCAGCCGTTGACCAGGCCCATATTCGCCCGAGGATATCGCCTGCGTCAGATGCCGGCGCACTGCCTCGTGCTTGGGAACCGCGATCATCACCACCTGATAATACAGGTTGCCCTCACTGGCCGCAAGCGACGCTCATTGACACAAAACCGCAGCAACGATATATTTCGTGCTGCGTTTCCGATGCCTCACCCAACTACCTGTAAAGACAAGTTACTCGCCATGCACCGAACCAACTGGCTCGTCTCGATCGCCGCTCTGCTGTTTGCCGCCAGTGCCCAGGGCCAACTGGCTGATGAATTCAACCCGCCGCGCGCGAACTGTTGCCTGCTGAACAGCGCGAAGGGCCTTGCGGACCAGCTTCAGGACTGGAACCAGCTCGGTCGCTACCATCAGGCCAACGAAGAACTGAAGAAGCAGCCCGCCGACCCAAAGCGTGTTGTGTTTATGGGCGATTCAATTACAGACTTCTGGAGGCTGGATCAGTCCTTTCCCGGCAAGCCTTATGTGAATCGCGGGATCGGCGGGCAGACTACGCCGCAGATGCTGGTTCGCATGTATCCGGATGTGATCGACCTGAAGCCTGCCGTAATGGTCGTGCTTGCCGGTACCAACGACATTGCGCGCAACACGGGCCCGATGACGGCCGAACTGATCGAAGACAACATCATGGCCATGACCGAGCTGGCGCAGCACCACGGAATCAAAGTGATTCTCTGCTCGGTGCTGCCGGTCAGCGATTACCCATTCCTGAAACAGCAGAGCGGAGGTGGCGCGCCGGCCGCTGCGGCTGGACCCGGGCGCGGGCCGTTTCCACGGGTCAAGATGACCGACGGACACCCCGCCGCCGACATTCGGAAGCTGAATTCCTGGATGAAGGACTACGCGGCTCGGGTGAATGCGATTTACGTGGACTACTTCACACCCCTCGCCGACGAAAAGGGATGGCTCAAAGAAGGCATTTCCGACGACGGGCTCCATCCCAATGCCGAAGGCTACAAAGCGATGACGGCGGTGCTTGTCCCCGCCATTCAGAAGGCTCTCGGACAATGACGATGCGCAGACCTGTAACGGCGGCAATTGCGGCAGTCTGCGCCGCGTCCTTTGCGGTTGGACAGACCAGCAGTGCAGAGAAGTGGGTGACGACCTGGACAACGGCTCAGCAACTGGTGGTCCCAACCGGTCCTCCGCGTCCGGCCAGGCAGAAAGGCCCGGAGGCTTCGAATCTGCCGGCATCACTGGCTGACCAAACGGTTCGGATGGTGGCGCATGTCAGTTTGGGTGGCCGTCGCGTTCGCGTGGAGCTGTCGAACATGCTGAACGCGCTGCCGCTCGAAATCAGTGCAGCCCGTCTCGCAGTGGCAAGGGGCGGAGGAGAGATCGTTGACGGGACGGATCGTGTTCTTAAGTTCGGCGGAAGCGAATCTTTCACCATTCCCCCCGGCGTGATAGCCCTGAGTGATCCGGTGGATCTCGACGTTGCCCCTCTTTCCGACCTGGCCGTATCGCTGTACGTGGCGGACGACACGGGGGCTCCCGCCAATCACACTGTCGGCTTGCACACGGGCTATATTTCAAAAGGGAACGTGGCGGGTTCGCGAAGCATGCCTGACCCCACCACCATGTTCGCGTACGCCTGGCTCGCGGGTATCGATGTTGCTGCGTCAGGCGATGCATATACGGTCGTCGCGTTGGGCGACTCGATCACCGATGGCTTCGCGACGACGCGGGATGCCGATCTGGCCTGGCCCACTTTGCTTGCAAAGCGGTTGAAAGAGACGAAGTCCACGCCACATGTCGCGGTTGTGAATCAGGGCATCTCCGGCAACCAGGTGCTGCGCGACGGCGCGGGTATCAGCGCGCTGGCTCGTCTGGATCGGGATGTGCTCACCCGGCCCGGCGTGAGGTGGGTGATCCTGCTCGAAGGCATCAATGACATCAACATCCGCACCAGGCCGAATGGACCGAACCCGCTGACCGCCGAAGAACTGATTGGCGGCTACCGGCAAATTATCGAACGCTGCCATGCGCAGGGCATCAGGGTGATCGGAGCCACACTCACTCCGTCCGAGGGAGTGCCGACCTTCTACGCGCATGGCGAGGAAGTGCGGCTGGCAGTGAACCGCTGGATCCGGGCGAAGGGGAACTTCGATGCGCTGGTCGACTTTGATGCGATACTGCGCGATGCGCAGCATCCTGCACGGTTGAAGACCGAAGCTGATTCCGGCGACCATATCCATCCCAACGACGCGGGCAATCAGTTGATGGCCGACGCCTTTGACCTCGGAGTGTTTAAGCAGTGAAGCCGGCAGTCACAATCCCTGCTCACATTACCGTCATCAGGAAGGAAGACCGATGAAATCCGTAAAAGCATTATGCACTCTGACTTGTATCCTGTGCCTGGGGCATGCCTGGATACCGGGGATCTCTGCACAGTCCTCAGCAAAGGCTGCGGATTCCGATCCTGTCGTTTCGATCGGCACGGGCCAGCTTCGCGGCAGCCTGACTGCCGATGGGGTAGCGGTTTTTAAGAACATTCCGTTCGCACAACCGCCCGTGGGCGAACTGCGCTGGCGGGAACCGCTTCCGGCGAAAGCCTGGACCGGTGTCCGTGACGCGACCGCCCTTGGGCCGATGTGCAATCAAAACGACAACAAGCAGTTGCCCCATAGCGAAGACTGCCTGCAGCTGAACGTCTGGACACCGAAGTGGCCACTGACATCGCCCTTCCCCGTCATGGTATGGGTCCACGGTGGAGGAAACACCGCCGGGTCGGGAGTGGAGGCTCTGTTCAACGGTGAAGTCCTCGCCCGGCACGGCGTCGTGGTGGTGAATGTCAATTACAGGCTCGGCGTCTTCGGCTTCTTCGCGCATCCCGGACTCACCAAAGAGTCTCCCCACCATGCCGCCGGGAACTACGGGCTGGCCGATCAGATTATGGCCTTGCACTGGGTGCGGGACAACATCAGAAGGTTCGGTGGCAATCCCGCGAACGTCACGATCTTTGGCGAATCGGCAGGCGCCAGCGATGTGAATGCGCTGATCGCCTCGCCCCTGAGCAAAGGCCTGTTCCTGAGGGTAATGGCACAGAGCGGCCCGGTAGGCGCTCAGCCTTCCCTGGCCGAATCGGAGAAGAGAGGCGTCGACCTCGCCGCCAGGCTGGGCTTCACCGGTGAGGAGGCGCTGGCGAATCTGCGCGCGCTTCCCGACACCGAGTTGATGGCGAAGGCTGCCCTGGGAGGTCCGGGGTTGGGAATCAACGTGGACGGCTGGGTGCTGACGGAACCTGCCTCGAAAGTCTATGCGGAAGGCCGCGAGCAAAAGGTCGCGTTGCTGATCGGCAATAATTCCCAGGAGATGCAGCCGCGCGGCGAGCCGGCCGATATCCGCCAGCTCATTTCACAACGGTACGGCCCCCTTGCCGATCGTGCGCTGGCGGCGTATGGATTCAATGGCGCGAACGAACCCCAGCCCGATCCGGAGAATGGAACTGTGATGCTGCAGTTCACCACGGATAATTCGTTCCGATGCGGCACAGTTCAGGAACTCATCTGGCACACCGCCGCCGGGAATCCCGGCTACGAGTATCAGTTCTCGCGCACCGTGCACGGGAAGGAAGCGCTGGGCGCACCTCACGCCTCTGAAATTCCTTTTATCTTCGGCACGCTTTCCGTTTGGCAGAATATGCGGAAATACAACAACTCCGATCGACAATACGCGCCGCAGATGCAGGAATACTGGACCAATTTCGCCAGGACGGGCGATCCCAATGGCGGAAAACTTGTGAAGTGGCCGAAGTTCGATGCGACCGCACGAGCATATATGGACTTCAGCGATGCCGGGCCCGTGGCCAAAGAGAGCCTGCGACGGCAAGTCTGCGACTTGTTTATGGAGAACCAGAAACGGCAGGCGCAGTAGGATCTGCTCGCGGCGCCCGCGCGCTTGAACAGGGAGAATCAAACCAATGAAAATGTCGCTTGCGACCGCCTGGATTGTCATCGCCCTCGGAGTGTCCGCCGCGGCAAATGCCCAGAACCCTTCTCTCCGGGCAGGCGCGGCCAAAGTGGATGTAACTCCGGCGCCGAATGAACTGCCGAAGAATTACGACGGCATTCTCGATCGCATCTATTCGCGCGCAATTGTAATCGACAATGGAATTACCAGGGCCGCCCTCATTACCGTCGACGCGGGAGGCGTCCCCGACGCGATCTGGCAGGCCGTCTCCAGGCAACTCGAGAGCGAGTTTGGAATTCCAGCGAAGAATGTGCTGCTGACCGCGACACACAGCCACAGCGTGCCAGGTCAACCAGCTGCTCCGTACGTACAAAAGATCGTGGATTCCGTTCGGCTCGCCAGGCAGCGGCTCGCGCCTGCCCGCATGGGCTACGGGTCGGGTGTCTCGTACATCAACGTTAATCGCAACATCATCGACCCCAAAACACGGCGGTGGTGGGAGGGCCCGACCTACGAAGGCCCGTCAGACAAGACCGTCGCTGTGGTCAAGTTTGAAAATCTGAACGGTGAGCCGCTCGCGGTCTACTACAACTACGCCATGCACGGCGTTGCCGCTGGCCAACTCGATTTGGTAAGCGGGGACGCTCCAGGCACAACTTCGAAATACATCGAGGATTCGCTCGACAACAAGGTCGTGGCGCTTTGGTCCAGCGGCGCCGCCGGCGATCAGAATCCGATCTATTTCCAGCAGACCTTCGACCTCCGCGACATCCGCACAAAGGACTATGCGAAGCGCGGCATCGATATCAGCAACGCGATGCCGCCCGGCGGCCAGGGGTTGAACAAAAAAGATCCCGAGGTGATGAAGCTCATGGATCAGCAGAAGCAGATGATCCTTTCCATGGGCCAGTTCCTCGGCGAAGAAGTGCTCCACGTGATGCGCGGCATGGATCGCACCGATTCCGCAGTGGAAATTTCCGGCGCCGTGAAGACCGTCAGCTGCCCCGGACGCACCCGCACCAATGAGGGCAGGGCCGGGATCGAGGGAACCTACAAAGACGCCGAGCCGGTCGAGATCAAACTCGGCGTGCTGCGCATCGGCGATATTGCGATCGGCGCGGTGAACGCTGAAGTCTTCAACATGATCGCGCAAAGGCTGAAGAAAGAATCGCCTTTCTCGCGGACGATGATGGCCACGCTGACCAACGGGATGGCGCGGTCCGGGTATATTCCGAACGATGCGTCCTACGGCATGGATACGTTCGAAGTGCTTTCCTCGCGCCTGAAGCCGGGTTGCGCAGAGAGTGCGATTGTCAACGGGATTCTGGATCTGATGGCCGCATCCCGTGGCCATGAATAACAGAGTGCCGGCGGCAGCCGCGGTGTTCGCCTGTACCATGTATTTTCAGTCGCCGCCGCGCGGACGAGCCGTCATCGAAACGCCCGTCAACGCGCTGCGGTCTCCCGAAGTGAATGCCGACCGTACGGTCACGCTGCGCTTTCGGCTCGACCTGTTTGCGTCTATCGGACTCTTCAGCCCCGCCATCGGAAGTGTCGACCTTGTCCGCGACTACGACGGCAAGCTTGCGACTGCGAACAGGCTACTTCGGCTGCTGTGGATCGGCATCGGAGGGAGCGACGCCATGTTTTTTCCGGGAGTTCAGAAAATGCACGAGGAGTTGGAGAGGGCGGGGATCCGTCACGTCCGGCTCGAAAGTGATGGCGCGCATACATGGACGGTATGGGGCAAATATTTGGCCGACTTTGCGCCAGGGCTGTTTCGATGAAAGCGGGATTCGCGGCCGTTGCGTCATGGTGTTCCTCCTGACGCTCTCAAGCGCGCAGCCACAGACTCCGAAAAAGGGATTCATTTATGTCTGTAGCCAGGTTTGAAAAACACAATCTGCCGATGCCCGGCGCGGTGGGCATTTTCTGTGCCGGCGCGGGTTCGCCCACCAGCGCGGGTTTTGGCGGCGATGCAAACTATACGGCCAACCCTCTGGGCGAAGCGCGTCCTGCTGCGCCGCCGAGTCTGAACCCCGGCCCAAACGCGGGCGGACTCGGCTATCTGGCCGGCACTGATCCGAAAGGCCCGCTGGTGGCGCCGATCAACTCACCGCAGATTCTGGCGAAGTTTCCGCCGACATTGATCATCGCGGCGACGCGCGGATTCGAGATGAGCGGCGCCAAACGCCCGCAACTATGATGAATGCGGCGCGTCCGTCCGAGGGGCAGATCGCATTCGGCCCATTTCGCCTGGACACATATGCTCCACGCCTGCTCCGCGGCACGGTTGAGATAGATCTTCGGGCGCAGGCTCTCAAAGCACTGCACACGCTGGTGCAAAACAGCGGCCGCTGCATGAGCTACGAGGCACTTATACGGGATGCCTGGGCCGGCATCTGGGTCTCGCGGCACACCGTAGCTGTAACGGTGAATGAAGTCCAGAAAGCGCTGCAGGATTGTGGCACCTGGATCAAATATCATCCAAACCTCGGTTATCGGCTCGAAATTCCGCAGTCCGCAGAGTTCATGCGCAACGGCTGGCATCATTGGCTTCGCCACACCTCGGAAGGTTTCGAGAAGGCGCTCCGCTGCTTCCAGCAAGCACTCGATTCCGGTGGTTCCGCATTCCAGGCTTACGAAGGAATATCGCGATGTTACCTGATGCTGGGCATGTTTGGGATGCGCCAGCCCGCTGAAATGTACGCAGAGTTCACGAAGAACCACAGTCGCGCCGTCGCGGCTGGCGGGACGACGCCCGAATTGCGCGGCCACCTTGCCCAGGGTCTGCACTTTTTCGAGCTCCGGTTCCTCGATGCCGAAGCCGAGTTAAGGAAAGCAGAGAAGGAAAATCCAATGCTTGCCGGCACCTATATCCGGCTGACAGTGCTTTATACGTGTCTCCAGCGCTTTGACGCAGCGCTTCAAAACCTTCGACTCGCCTATGCCCGGGATTCTCTTTCACCAATTCTTCCGGCATGCGAGACCATGCTCCATTGCTGCATGGGTAACCCCGGTATGGCAGCTGCCTGCGGCGAGAAAGCGATCGGCCTCCATCCGTTTCTGGCAATCGGGCGATCCTACTATGCGCAGGCGCTGGAACGGCTCGGAAAATTTGACGAAGCAGTGGCCCAGTACAACATGGCCATTACGATATCTCCGGACCTGCCGAGACTTCGTGCGGAAAAAGCGCACTGCCTGGCGCGCATGGGGAGGCATCACGAAGCACGAGAACTGCTGGAAGAACTGTTGGAACGCTCGCGCAACGAATTCGTTGACAGCTGCACGCTGGCGCCTCTTTATCTGGCACTCGGCGAGACGGAGGAAGCGCTGAGGCTGCTGGAGAATTCGTTCGAAGCCCGTTCATCGCATCTCTCATTCATCGATGTCGATTACCGTCTTAACCCGTTACGCAAGTCTCCGCGGTTTATCCGAGTCCGGAACCGCGTGTTTCGTGAACTCGGTCGAACGTTTCGGAAAGGACGCGCGGATTCGCGATGACCAGCGCCCGGTACAGGCACACCCAGCTGGTGAAGCTGGGCTGGATGCGGGTAGCCGGGCCTTATACCAGTCAACTGGTATAAACTTCGTTGACGAAGCCATTTAGTCAAGATATGCTGGCAGAGGTTTGACATGAGATTTTCCCTGTTTCTGATTTCGCTGGCCGCGTTCGGACAGTCCACCAGGTTCGAACCGCCGCGGCAGGCCAACGGGCATCCGGACCTGCAGGGTGTCTGGCGAAACTCAGCCATCGTGGCGGCATTCAACGTGGAAGGCCAGGAAGCGTTCTATAACGAGCCGGGTGGAAAGTCGGTAATCGTCGACCCGTCCGACGGGAAACTGCCCTATCTGCCGGCCGCGCTGAAGCAGGCGAACGACAATCACGTGCATCGTGAACGCGATCCTACCGGTCACTGCCACACGCACGGTGTGCCCCGCCTGCTGGTGCCTCCTTTTCCCATTGAACTTGTCGAGGACAGCAACGATGTCGTCCTGCTTTCCGAGACCGAACACAGCGTGCGCGTTATCCCGCTCGATGGGAGCGTGCACCCGAAGAACTATCGCAGCTGGAGCGGAGATTCGCGCGGTCATTGGGAGGGCGACACGCTCGTGGTCGATGTCGCGGGCTTCAACGGCAGAACCTGGCTGGATCAGGCCGGAAATATAGTCGATCAGAACGAACACGTCGTGGAACGCTACGCGATGACGGCGCTCGACACGATTGCCTATGACGCGCGTGTCGAGGACCCGGCGATTTATGCGCGGCCATGGACCCTGCGACTTTCGCTCCGGCGCCAACCCGCCGGTACCGAGTTAATTGAATACGACTGCATCGAGGGAGAGCGGAGTGAGATTCATTATCCGGGCGCGCCGCATAAGTAATCGCGTTCTCGTTGCCGTTCTCTTTGCTGCGGCCATCGGTCGCGCCGCGGATCTGCGGGGCGTCTGGATGGCCGAGAACCATGCCGACGATGGCCTCCAACGGGCGCACGTGATCGTCGATCCGCCGGATGGAAAGATTCCGTATCGTCCCGAAGCGCTGGCCACGCAGAAACAAAACTTCGCCAGCCGCGCCACTGCCGATCCGCAGACAAAATGCTTTCAACCCGGCGTTCCCCGGGCCGCTTACGTGTCAACGCCTTTTCAGATCTTTCAAAACGACCGCGCCGTCTACATGGTTTATCAGGACGTTCACGCCTACCGCATCATCTATCTCAACGGCAGCCCGCATAACGAAGGCCTCGGCTATGCGATGGGCGACTCGCGCGGCCACTGGGACGGCGACACGCTCGTCGCCGACGTCACCAGCTTCAGCGACACCACATGGCTCGATGCCGCGGGCGATTACCACAGCGATGAACTGCATGTAGTGGAGCGCTACACCCGCATGAGCCCCGACACGCTGATTTATGAGGCCGCCATCGAGGATCCGAAGGTGTTCACGCGGCCCTGGAAAATCCGCATGCCATTGCGTCTGCAAAAAGGAATTCAAATCCTGGAGGACGAATGTGAGGAGGGCGAGAATGGCCGCCGCCATCACGTGCCTCGCCCGAAGTCGAAATGAGAACGGAGTCGAATGAGAAAAAGCGTGTTTGCGTTCACGTGTCTGGCCTCCTGCCTTTGGGCGCAGGAAGGTACCGGACCGTTGCCTGCCTTAATGGAGCAGGATCCGAGCCTGCCGACCCACACCGTCTACCGGCCACAGGAGATGTCCTCGCTCGGAGGTCAGAAACTCCCGATCGTCGCCTGGGGAGAAGGGGGCTGTTCGAATAACGGCGCTTTCTACAAGAGCTTTTTGAGCGAAATTGCCTCGCACGGATTTCTGGTCGTTGCTGTCGGGCCGCCGCAGCAACCGCAGCCCCCGGCGAATCCGGGCACGCCTCCCGCGGGTCGCGGCGCCAATGCGGGCAGAGGTGGTCAGGCCACGAAGTCGTCGCAATTGATCGACGCCATTAATTGGGCCGTCGCCGGGAACGGGCGCAAAGACAGCAGGTATTACAACAAGCTCGACACCTCGAAGGTGGCGGTCATGGGCCACTCCTGTGGCGGCATTCAGGCCCTCGCGGTCGCCGATGACCCTCGCGTCAAGCTGGTGATCAACTGGAGCGGCGGCTTGTTCACCACCCCTCCCACCGGCGCGGGCGCGGGCATGGAAAACGTTCCCAGGGAACAGCTCGATAAACTCCACACTCCGGTGTTCTACATCTCGGGCGATTCAACCGATGTCGCCTTTGCGAATAGTAACGATGACTTTAAGCGCATCACCAAAGTGCCCGCGTTGCGTGCGTGGAAAGATGGCATCGGACATGGCGGCACTTACACGCAGCCGAATGGCGGCGAGTTTGGCAAAGTTGCCGTCGCTCTGCCCGACTGGCAGTTCAAGGGCGATCAGGAGGCCGGAAAAATGTTCCAGGGCGCCAATTGCGGTCTCTGCCAGGACTCGAAGTGGCACGTCGAAAAGAAGGGAATCAACTGACTCGAATGAAACACGCCCGCTGCTGGATCCTCCGGTCCGCCGTGACAATAGCTTTGATCTGGTCGGCTGGCGCCGGAGCGCAGGCCCCCGGTGGGACCCGAACCATTTCCGAAGCCGACTGCACCGCCGCGAAACTCGGCGACAGCCTCCCGGTTTCCGCTATCGGCGAGCCTGTCTCCGGGGTCACGCTCAGCGCTCCTCGCTGGAATCCGCCCGGCAGGAATCCAGCCGCGTGGTGCAGTGTGAATGGCGTTATGACGCCTGTGGATCACGCTGCCAATGCCAAACCCATTAACTTCCAGGTCGCCTTCCCTGCGACGTGGAACGGCCGCGCTGTGCAGCTGGGTGGCGGCGGCATGAATGGCACCATCCCGATGCTGGCGGGACCTCCTCTCGCGCAGGGCTATGTGACTTACGGCAGCGATTCCGGTCATCAGACAACCTTCGGCAGAAGTCCGGCAAGAGGAACTGCCCCCGCCTCCGACGATTGGGCGCTGAACGAAGAGGCCATCCGCAATCTCGGCTACATGCAGTTGAAGAAGACGCATGATGCCGCCATGGTGCTGATTGAGCGATTATATGGAGGCAAGCCGCAGTTCAATTACTTTGTCGGATCGTCGCAGGGCGGCCGTGAGGCTTTGACCGTTGCCGAGCGCTATCCGAATGACTATAACGGCATCGCCGCCAACGTGCCGATCGTCGGCTTCTCCTCACTAATGCTTGCGCCGGCGCTCATCCGCATTCACGAAAAGCCCCAGGCAAACTGGGTAACTGCCGCGAAGATCAACGCCATCCGTGGCGAGTTTATGCGCCAGTGCGACAAACTCGACGGTCTGGTGGACGGCATCATTAACAACTACATGGCCTGCCGCGAAGCCTTCGACGTGAAACAGGGCAAGCCCAACCGTCATCCGTGGGCGGCAAAGCGCTGCCCCGGCAATATGGACCCGAATCCCGCCGACACCAGTGCTGACGCATGTCTGACCGACGGACAAATTTCCACGCTCGAATTCGTGTACAGCCGGTATTCGTTCTCTCAGCCGCTCGCCAATGGCGTCAGGACATTCGGAATGTGGTTGCCGAATACCGACCCGAGCGGCAGTGGTCTGATTGCCAATACTCGTTTCCGCGGCCAGGAAGGAGCAGCCGAAAACGCTCCGCCCTATAACTGGATTGGCGTGGCAGGCGTTACTGGCTTCCTGATGCAGGATCTCCAGGGTAATGCTCTGGACTACGTCGAAGGAGGCAAGTACAGCGGTCGGCGCGAGGCTCTGTCAGAAATCCTCGATTCCTCGAATCCGGACTTCTCCGCTTTTGTCCGCCACGGCGGCAAAATGATCGTCGCCATCGGCAGCAACGATACGCTCGCTTCGCCCGGTACGCAGCTTGATTTATATCAATCGATACTGGACAAAATGGGACGCTCCAAAGTCGACAGTTTTGCGCGCCTCTACGTGCTGCCTCAGACCGGCCATGGTCTGACTGGTACAAACTACACGACCGATGGCGACGGCAAAAAACTCGAGGCAAAGCCGATCCCCAACACGTTTGACCGCCTCGCGCTGCTCACCGAGTGGGTCGAGAAAGGCACAGCGCCGGGCAAATCAATCAAGGTCACTGCGGGCGAGCGCAGCCTGCCGATGTGCTCTTATCCGGAATACCCAGAGCACATCAAAGGACCACCGGAAGCAGCCGAATCCTGGCAGTGCAGCGCCCACTGATCGCCGTTACTCTGTGCAGGTGAAACTCGCCGCGTCATTCTGCGGCCCGGTTCCGTTGTACTGGGCATGCTTCGGCCACGCGCACAATGGCCGCGACACATTCGGAAACTGCGCGCCGGTGGCCCTCAGGCTTTCGGGGGCCTTACCGTTCTCCACCCACTGCACAATCGCATCCAGCGCATCGAAGTTGTCCAGTGCCGGTCCGCCTGCGCAATGGTTCATACCCGGCACAGGGAAGAAACGCGCGAAGCTCATCGCCTGCTCCAGCCCGCCGTTGTCCTTCGCAAGCCGCTCGTAATAGCGCTGCGTATCGAGCGCCGAGAAGAACGGATCGGCCATCCCGTGATACAGCAGAATCTTCCCCCCGTGTTCGACAAAAGTGTTGACGGCCGTCGATGTCGGATCCTGCAGTGCAGCTGTGTCGTCCACCCGCGGCGTGTCTTTGTCGAAGTCAAACTTCAGCGGGTCGAACGACTCATCGTACGGATACATGAAGTAGCCCTTGAGTCCGCTCAACATCAGCAGCACGTCGATCGAGTTGGCTTGCGGCATGGAAGACGTGCCCAGCTTCAGCGCACGCCATCCTGGGGAAGCCATCCCCGGATCCCACGGCCAGTCCGAATAAAGCGCTTCACCGCGTGAGTTCTTAGGCCCGCCCATCACTTTGTCCAGCGCCGTCACCTGCTCGCGGCTGAGGCAGCCTGCTTCTTTGCCGCCTGCGCACTGCAGGGATTTCGGTTCGAAATGGCAGGCGCGGGTATTCATCACCAAATGGTCGGCCAGACCATCCAGGGCATCGCACTGTTTCAGAACGCCGTCGGCCACGAGTTTGAGATCGGCCTCGGAAAAGGCCTTGCTCAGGATCGGTTTGCCCGAATCGTCTTTCGGCGCGATGCTCAGAAATGTCTGCGTCTCCCAGGCCGAGCCGATCCCCGCATGTGTAACGCGGAACGCCGGAGCGCCCGACACAATCCCGTCGAAATCGCGTGGAAAACGCTGCGCCGCCATCAACGCCTGACGGCCGCCATTCGAACATCCGTCAAAATACGCACGACGCCAGGGTTCTCCGTAATACTGCATTGCGATTGTTTTCGATACCTGCGTCACGCGTTCGATGGAGCGGTACGCATTATCGATACGCGCCTGCTGGTCCCGTGCGAACGATGCATCCGCCTCGGCCATCGGTGGCGCTCCGGTATGCCCTGCATCGGTCGAAACTACAGCGAAGCCGCGCGCCAGTGCCGGATTCGTATTCGCGCCCGAAGCGCTGCCCAGCGCCGGCCGCACGGTGCCGTCCATGCCGCCGCCGCCCTGAAACAGGAAGCGCCGTTCCCATTTCACCGGCAGCCGCATCTCAAAGCCGATCGCGAACGGCTTCCCGCCAAAGCCGATGCGTTTGTCGATGGCTCCCCGCACCAGGCAGTGCTCGGGCATGGAACCGCCGCGACCCACCGGGCCCGCCGGTGTAAGTGCCGCGGAGGTAATCTCGACGTCCGGAATAGACAGGCGCTTCAGCGCCGTGCAACGGTCCGCATCCGTCTGCGCGTAAAGAGCACCGGCAAACAGCGGCAACAACAGGGAACGCGCAAACACCCGTTTCATTTCGTCGTGCCTCCCGCCAGATTTTTGGAAAAGAACGGCAGCACGTTCGCCGCAAAGCGCGCCGTGATGCGGCTCCCGTGATCCCCTTCATAACTTTCGAAATTGTGCGCGATTCCCAGTCGCGTGAGAGTCTGATCGAGTTGCGTGTTCGTCGCGAGGAACGGGTCCTTCGTTCCGACATCAATAGCGATCGCGCGATACATCTTCAGGCCCGGCACATACTGATCGACCATGAGAAGCGGCGAGTTCGCCGTCCACTTGGCGGCGATGAGCGGCTGCAATTCTCCGTCTTTGGTTGGAAGATCGAAAAACTTCGGTGGATTCATTGTGTCCGGCGCCCATGCCGCGGCCTGCGCGGCAAGCGCGTTGGCCAAAGCCCCGCTCGGCGGTTGGTTGCCGGATGCCCCCGGGACCAGCCGTTGCGGATCGTTCATCAGGCAGCAGGAACTCATCGCATACAGCGCCGAGAAAGTCTCGGGATGTTTCATGCCGATCCGCACCGTTCCGTATCCGCCCATCGAATGGCCGGCCAGCCCGCGCGAATTTCGGTCGGCGATGGTCCGGTAGTGGCCATCGATGTATGCGGTCAGGTCTTTCGCGACGAACGTCTCCCAGTCGCCTGTGGTGGGCGAACTGGAGAACATGCTGCCGTCATAGACAGTAAAAGCGTCGGGAAGCACCAGAATCATTTCGCGCGCCGACCCATCCGCAATGGCAGCGTCCGCGGCGGCCGGAACTGACAGCGATTTCCAATAGGTCTCTGCGTGCGCGGCATAACCGTGGAGGAAGTAAACAACGGGGTAGCGCCGATTCGGGCTCGCGGCATAATTCGGCGGCAGATAAACGAACACGTCGCGATCCGGGGAATCACCCTCGAGATTTCCTTCGAGCGATTTGCCGTGGACTTTGATCTTTTCCCACGAACCCTTCTTTGCCTCGTCCCCTCTTTCCGCTCTGCTTTGCGGGACAACAAACACGGCCATACACGCGGCAACAAAGACAGCGGAAGCAATCTTCATAAGAGTCATCTCCTCTATTTACCCGCGGCCCGGAGTTTTGCCGCGGTCGAACAGGCATCGACTACGGCGAAATAGCGCGCCACGCCGTCTTTGCCGACATCAAATGGGTTAGCCTCGCCATCTTTGCGATCGTCCGCTGCGTGGGCCTTGAAGTATGCGTCGTCGAATTCGGTGTGATTGGAGAGCACAGCCGTGGCGCCGTAATCCGCGGCCGCCTTCGCCATCTTCTTCGCAGACGCGATGTAGCGATCGTAATAGTCTGCGGTGGCATTGAACGGAATCGCTGTTCCCCCCGCATAGGCGATACGCATCGGTTTGCCGTGGTCGCGTACCTCGAACAGGCAGGAAAGTGTGCCAGGCGTGTGACCCGGCATAGTGACGATGCGCAGCGACGCATCACCAACGGAAATCGTCATCCCGTCATCTCCGGTGACGTCGTGTTTGGGCTTGCCGCCCATATGGGTCTGGGCTTTGTCGATCGCTTCCCAGTCCTCTGCGCCATACACGAGATGCACGCCCGGGATAGCGTCCTGCAGCATTTTTGCGCCGCCGTCATGGTCTCCGTGGGCGTGAGAGAGGATCACATACTTGACCTTGTTCGAATCCAGTCCGAGCTTCTTCAGCCCGCCCAGGATTTCATCTTTGGCGGCGTAATCGAACAAAGCTTCGATGACGATGATGCCCTGGCTCCCGACCAGTGCCCACGCGCTGTGAACTTTAGTGCCGATGAAATAGAAGTTGTCCGCGACCCTGGCGGGTTCGGCATACCAGGTCTCGCGCGCCGGGGTTGTCCTGTTGCCGGCAGGCGCGCCGGCGGCCGGGGGCGGTGGAATGCACAGCCGAAGAAAAGTTCCTGCCCATTCAGTCCCGGCGGCCGCTTTTGCCGCACTCACGTAACTATCGATGGACTGAGGAGGCGTTTGGCCTTGCACGATTCCGCCGATCGCCAGTAAAAACAATGCGTGAGGTATCAGGAATTTCATTCGTCACTCCATTCTGTCTGCGTCCCGCCTTTGCAGTTTATACCAGTCAACTGGTATGAATCGCGTTGACGGAAACAACCTGCCACGATAAACTGTATCCTGGAACGCAGACACACCGCGAGTCGCGCGATCCCGTATCCCTTTTTCGGAGTTGACCCTTACCGTGCAAACCAGACTCGTGCCATCCATGCGAATCATTCTTTCTGCGTCTCTCCTGCTGTCTCTCGCCATCACTCCCTCCTTGCGCGCGCAATGGCTCGGGTACCCCACAAAGGACGTGCCGAAGAAAGCGGACGGGACTCCCAATCTTTCTGCTCCGGCGCCCCGCACTGCCGACGGGAAACCCGACTTCTCCGGCATGTGGGGATGGATCAATATCGGACCGCCGTGCGGGGCTCAATGTGGCGATACTCAAATCTCTCGCGAGTTCATCAATATAGCTTCCTCGCTTAAAAGTCCCTTGCCTTACCAACCGTGGGCCGCGGCGTTGGTAAAGAAACGGAGCATCGAGCAGGGCTCCGATCCGAACGTTCATTGCATGCCTCGCGACGCACCGCGCATTTGGACCGACGACTACTATAAACGCATTTTCACGGTGCCCGGCCGGATCATCATCCTGACCGAGCGCAATATGCAGTACCGGCAGATATTTACCGACGGTCGTAAACTGCCTGCCGATCCGAATCCCACGTGGAACGGGTACTCGGTCGGTCATTGGGAAGGCGACACCATGGTGATCGAGACCATCGGCTTCCGGGACGATCTTTGGCTCGACGCGGCCGGCAACCCGCTCACCGAGCAGGGCAAAATGACCGAAAAGATTCGGCGGCCCACCTGCGGCACGCTGGAAGTCGAAATCACGATCAACGATCCGAAGGCCTATACGGCCCCGTGGACCGTGAAAATCAATCAGCCTTTGATTCTCGACAGCGAACTCATCGATTACTACCGCCTCGAAAACGAACGCGATTCCACGCACATGCGCAAACAGGACACCTCCATCGGCGTCCAGTAGCAGAATATATCGTGGCGCACGCACTCCTGCGTGCCGTGTTGTTGGCGATCATCAAGAAACGTCTTTTTCTGGACATGAGGCCGAAGGCTGAGCC
>VFSW01000968.1_pt1 | contig 42684 bp, 42 predicted proteins | sample 5358111 | NCBI WGS metagenome assembly VFSW01 (sample SAMN11554181, study PRJNA540505) | mine drainage metagenome | isolation source: sediment from site ElyBrook_90M | place: USA: Ely Copper Mine, Vershire, VT | collected 2017
CCTGTCGCTGCGGCATCCGCGTGCACCTGCGCGACGGCCAGATGCGCTATATCGAAGGCAACCCGGAGCACCCGCTTAACAAGGGTGTGATCTGCGCGAAAGGTGCGTCCGGCATCATGAAGCAATATTCTCCGGCACGTCTGACCAAGCCGCTCAGACGCAAGCCGGGCGCCGAGCGCGGCGCAAATGAGTTCGAGGAAATCAGCTGGGAGCAGGCGTTCGAACTCATGACCGAGAGACTCGCCGCAATCCGTGCCAGTGATCCGAAGAAATTCGCGCTATTTACCGGCCGTGACCAGATGCAGGCCCTGACAGGTCTTTTTGCAAAACAGTTCGGGACGCCGAACTACGCTGCGCATGGCGGATTCTGTTCCGTCAATATGGCGGCGGGCATGATCTACACGATCGGCGGCTCGTTCTGGGAATTCGGCGGACCGGATCTCGATCGGGCCAAGCTCTTTGTAATGATCGGTACTGCCGAAGATCATCATTCCAATCCACTTAAGATCGCCATATCCAAGTTCAAGCGCAATGGCGGGCGTTTTGTCTCCATCAATCCGGTCCGTACCGGCTACTCCGCGATCGCAGATGAGTGGGTGCCCATCAAGCCCGGCACAGACGGCGCGCTGTTGCTCGCGCTTAATCACGAAATTATTCACCAGGGTTTGTACGACCGCGATTTCCTGGTGCGCTATACCAATGGTCCCCAGCTTGTGAACCTTCGTGCTGACAGCTCCGAGTTTGGCCTGATGGCGCGGACCGGTGAGGAGGTCGAAGATTCCTGTTTTGATCCCCAGGACCAGCTCTGGTGGGACCGGCTCGGGCGGCGCGCGGTCAGAACCCATACCGAGGGGGCGGATCCGTTCCTGCTCGGAGAGTTTCAGCTTGCTGACGGTACCCCGGTCAAACCGGCATTCCAGCTGCTCGTGGACAGTGTCAAGGACTATACACCCGAATGGGCCGCGAGCATTACTGGCGTTCCGGCAGAAACGATCCGCCGTCTTGCGCACGAAATCGGCGTGACTGCACGCGATCAGAAAATCGAGTTACCCATTGCCTGGACCGACGTATGGGGTAAGGAGCACGAGACAGTCACGGGTAACCCGGTCGCGTTCCACGCCATGCGTGGCCTCGCCGCACATTCCAATGGTTTCCATTCAATCCGCGCGCTGTCCATTCTCATGAGTCTGCTCGGTACCATCGACCGGCCAGGCGGGTTTCGCCATAAGGCACCGTTTCCGCGTCCGATCCCGCCGTGCGCAAAGACACCGCGCGGGCCGGAGGCGGTGCGCCCGAACTCGGTGCTTGACGGCATGGCTCTGGGCTGGCCGGCCGAGCCCGACGATCTCTTTGTTGACGAAGCCGGCGAGCCGGTGCGTATCGACAAGGCTTTCTCCTGGGAATATCCGCTTGCAGTGCATGGACTCATGCACAATGTGATTACGAATGCCTGGCGCGGCGATCCCTATCCCATCGATACCCTGCTTATTTTCATGTCAAACATGGCATGGAACTCGTCGATGAACACCGTCGAAATTCGCAAGATGCTGAATGACAAGCGCGATGACGGTGAGTACAAGATCCCTTTCCTGGTGGTATGCGACGCATTCGAATCCGAGACCGTGGCGTTCGCCGATCTGGTGCTGCCGGACACGACCTATCTTGAGCGCCACGACGTCATGAGCATACTCGATCGGCCGATATCGGAGTACGACGGACCGATGGACTCGGTGCGCATTCCGGTAGTGCCACCGACCGGCCAATGCCGCCCCTTTCAGGAAGTTCTGATCGAGCTTGCCTCGCGCCTGGGGCTTCCGGCATTCGTGTCCGCAGATGGAACGCGCAAGTTTCGGGATTACCCGGATTTCGTCATCAACTACGAGACCGAACCGGGCTCGGGCATCGGTTTTCTCGCCGGTTGGCGCGGAAAGGGCGGTGAGAAATTCATGAAGGGTGAGCCCAACCCGCGCCAGTGGGAGATGTACGAGAAGAACAATTGCGTATACCACTACGAGTTGCCGAGGTCGTATCAGTACATGCGTAACTGGAACAAGGGCTATCTCGAATGGGCGCAGCGTCATCGCCTGACTCGCTATGCCGAACCGATCCTGGTGCAACTCTATTCCGAAGTGTTGCAGAAATTCCGTCTCGCAGCGCAAGGCAGGCGCGCTGGCAAGCAGCCGCCAGACAGACTGCGGCAGCGCATCGAAACCTATTTCGACCCGTTGCCGTTCTACTACGAGCCTCTCGAGGCACAGCTCAGTGATCGTCGCAAATATCCTCTCAATGCTGTCACCCAGCGACCCATGGCCATGTACCACTCATGGGACTCGCAGAATGCATGGCTTCGCCAGATACATACCCACAACTATCTGTACATGAGCCCGGCTCTGGGGGCGGCCGGAGGTTTCGCGGACGGCGACTGGGTATGGGTGGAGTCGATGTGGGGACGTGTCCGCTGCATGTGCCGCTTCAGCGAAGCCGTGGAACCGGGGACGGTCTGGACCTGGAACGCGATCGGCAAGCAGGCAGGAGCCTGGAATCTCGAGCCGAATTCAAACGAAGCACGCCAGGGCTTCCTCCTGAATCACGTTATATCAGAGGAGTTGCCGCCAACTGCGGAGGCAACCCATTTATCCAATTCCGACCCCGTAACCGGGCAGGCCGGCTGGTATGACGTGCGTGTGCGCGTATACAAGGCCGACGCTTCGGAAGCCAAGGAGAGTTCCCCGCAGTTTGCCCCTGTGCGGCCGACACCGGGACTTTCCGGAAGACCCTCGTGGATCGCCTATTTTGCCGGCAGGGAGAAGCGTCCATGACCCAGCTTGCACTGGTTATTGATCTCAATGTCTGCGTGGGTTGCCACGCCTGCGTGACGAGCTGCAAGGAATGGAATACCTCGGGTGCGGCAGGCTTCCTGTCTGACGACAGGCCCTACGGCAAGGATCCGACCGGCACGTTCTTCAATCGGGTTCAGACCTTCGAGGTGGGAGAGTTTCCGCACACCGAGACGGTACATTTCCCGAAGTCGTGTCTGCATTGTGAAGAGCCGCCGTGCGTACCTGTCTGTCCGACGGGGGCAAGCTACAAGCGCCCTGAAGACGGGATCGTGCTTGTGGACTACGACAAGTGCATTGGCTGCAAGTACTGCTCCTGGGCGTGCCCCTACGGCGTGCGCGAAATTGATGAGCACCAGAAGGTCATGAAGAAGTGCACCCTGTGTGTTGACCGCATCTACGATCAGTCTCTGCCTGTGGCCGAACGTAAACCAGCCTGTGTGCTTGCCTGTCCCACCAGCGCGCGGCTGTTTGGAGATGTGCATGATCCCGACTCACAGGTTTCGACGGCGATTCGTGAATCCGGCGGTTATTCACTCATGCCGGAATGGGGAACCACGCCGGCCAACCACTATCTGCCGAGACGCAAGACGCGCATGAAGATTCACGAAGATGAGTTGATCCGCGCGGACAACCCGCTCAAGAAGGAAGGCAAGCTGCCGAAGCCGGCAATGACGGAGCCATCACTGGATGATGTCACCAGCTGGTAGGCAGTCTGCGCCAAATAATGAATGGGATATGATGCGTACTTGCGATCCGGCATTTTGCGTCCCGGGTATTGAATGCCGCATGTCTGTAATCTGACGAACCCTATCCGGAGTTACTATGCGCCCCGCATTTTCTGTGATTTTGCTGACGACCCTGATTGGCGCCGGCCAGGGATTTTTTCTCTCGATCTTCACGGTCGAAGTCTACGCCAGTCTCGGATTGCTCCCGATGCCGGCAGCGGCCTTTTTCGACCAGGGCAGCTCGATTGCCGTGGTATTTCTCGTCGCCGGACTGATTGCATCGTTTTTTCATCTTGGCCACCCGGAGCGGGCCTGGCGATCGGCTGCCATGTGGCGTACCTCATGGCTATCACGTGAGGTGATTGTATTGCCGGCGGTGACGGTTGCCGTCGCGCTTTACGGTTTGGTGCATCATTTCCGGTTGACTCTCGGCTTGGTGGGTATTCACACGCCGGTCGCGAATGACCTTTCACTGATAATCGGTGCCGGCGGCGTCGTTGTCGCGATCGCGCTGTTCCTGTGTACTGGCATGATCTACGCCTGCATCAGGTTTCTGCAGGAATGGGCGACCTGGCTCACCGTGGCGAACTACACTCTTTTCGGACTGGCATCGGGATTTGTGCTCGCCAGTGCCATTGCCGCATATATGGCGCCTGGGGTGGATGTCTTCCTTGTCACCTGGGCGACAATTCTCACGGCCGCGGCCCTCGTTACGCGCACTGCTGCGCTTATCCGCAATGCACGCATCAAGCACAAGTCTTCGCTCCAGACTGCCATCGGTGTGCGGCACGGGAAGATTGTACAAAAGTCACAGGGATTCATGGGCGGTTCATTCAACACGCGCGAGTTTTTTCATGGAGCGAGCGTGCCGCTATTCAGGTCGATCAAGTGGGTATTTCTAGTGCTGGTGTTTCCGGTACCAGTGACGCTGCTGTGGGCCGGATTCCTGTTGCAGGTACCCGGTTTGATGGTGGCTGCCTTTGCTGTCCAGTATCTGGGTCTGATTATGGAACGGTGGTTTTTCTTCGCCCAGGCGAATCACCCGCAAAACCTCTATTACCAGGTCATTTCCTGACTTTGCGGTGCCGGCAGCCGGCGCCGGATATAGCACTACATTGTCCGGATGTTCGGTTCCGGATTGCGGGCAATTTCGTTCAGAATATCCTCAATCGGGCAGGGCTTGGCGATGGCGTATCCCTGGGCATAGTCCACTCCGATCCTCTGCAGCGTCACCATGGTGGTCTGGCTTTCGGCGAATTCGGCAATAGTGCGGATACCGGCCATACGACTGATCAGATTGGCGGCCTCCACCATTGATCGATTAAAGGAATCGTGCGCGACGTCCTTTACAAAATCGCCGTCAATCTTGACGTAATCCATAGGGAGGTTCTTGAGGTAGGCAAAGGAACTCAGTCCGTTGCCGAAATCATCAAGGGCGAAGGAACAGCCCAGACCCCGCAGCGCTTTGACAAGTCGCATCGTCCTGTCAAGATTCGCAATGGCGGTGGTTTCCTTGATCTCAAAACAAATCGAGTCAGGCGAAACGCCCGTGATGCTGAACTGGTCGATGACGAAGTCAAGAAAGCTGTCATCGCACAGTGACCGTCCCGAGAGATTTATCGCAAACAGAGCCTGACTTCCGGCATTTGCCGGACGCAACAGGTCGAGCACGGCGCGTATCACCCAGCGGTCGATCTGCGGCATGAGGTTATAACGCTCGGCAGCAGCAATGAAAGCGACGGGAGGAATCAGGGCACCATTATCGTCCACAAGACGCAACAGGATCTCGTAATAGCCCGCCGACTCCCCACCCCTGGCCACCGAAACAGCGGGTTGGCAATAGAGACGGAAGCGGTTCTGTTCCATGGCGCGCTCCAGACGCGCCACCCAGCGCATCTCTCCGTGGCGCTGACGCAGCACGTTGTCATCGGGGCGGTACGCATGGATGCGATTGCGTCCGGCGTCTTTCGCCGCGTAGCAGGCGATATCCGCAGCAGCCATGACATCGGCCATGCTCGTTGCGCTGGACGATATCGATACTACGCCAATGCTGACGCCAACGTCGAAGCTGTGGTCCTGCCAGGCAAAGCGGAAGTTGCGCGTCTTGCCGAGCAGGTCTTCGGCGATTCGCTGGGCGTGGTCGACGTCGCAGTGTTTCAGCAAAATGCCGAATTCATCGCCACCCAGCCGCGCGATGATGTCGGACTCCCGTGCCGTCTCGCGCAGCATCGCGCTGATCCTCTTCAGCAACTCATCGCCTGCCGCGTGGCCGCAGGTATCGTTGACGACCTTGAACTGATCCATGTCGAGGAAGCAAAGTGCGTGACCGCGCCCGTCGATTTTGACTTCATCCAGGGCGAGCTGCAGTTGCCGTTCGAATTCGCGCCGATTATTGAGCGCGGTCAGCGGATCATGGCTTGCCTGGTAGGACAGCTGACGGGCTACCCGGCGCACATTGCCGACATCATCAAATACCATGATTGCACCAACAAGACCGCCGTTGCGATCATGAATAGGCGCGGCCGACGGTGCGATGTCAAGCTTGCGCCCGTCCGGGCACAGCATAACTACATGGTCCATGCGGCCAATCACGGCGCCATCCCGCAGGCATCTTTCCACCGGGTTCTCAACCGGTTGGCGAGTGTTTTCGTCAACCAGGTTCAGCACTTCGGCAAGTGGCCGGCCGAGTGCATCTTTCGAGGGCCAGCCGGTCAGGGCCTCGGCGACCGGATTCATGTATTCGACTGATGCACGCGCGTCGGTGGTGATCACTGCGTCGCCAATGGAGTGCAGGGTCACCTCCGCACGCTCCTTCTCCGCGAAAAGCTCCGACTCCGACCGCTGGACGCGCACCAGGGCATCGCGCAGTGCCTGCTGCTGTGCGGCGCTGAAGTCGAGCGCCCTGTTGATGAATTTCGCCAAAAACCCGAACTCGTCGTTGCCCTTTTCGGCAAAACGAAGTGCGGTTTCCCCACGGCTGAAGGCGAGTGCTATGTCCAGCATGCGCTCGAACGGATGTGACAGGACACGACGCAGGATCCACTGAAGAATCAGGCCGAATGCCAGAAGAATTGTACCCATGACAAGCAGAACGTTCTTGCGCACGGCCGCGATAGCGTCGGCGACTGACGGATTGTATATCGCTGCAAAGGCCGTTGCGGGCCGCGCCGCGCTGTCGCCCGCGGTGTATTGAATCAGGCGTGGAAGCATCGCAAGCGTGGCTCCGGTATCCCCGATTCGCAGGTTTTGACTGCCGACACGAATTTCAACGCCGGAAATGCGGGTTTCGTGCACAAGATTCTGCGCCTGGATTTTCAGCTGGGGCAGGGAAGGCTGTGGCGTGCGCAGGAGATACTGCTGCAGAGCATAGGAAAATTGGTCCGCGCGTGCAGCGTAGCGAAGCCGGATTTCATGTTCCTGCCCGCGCAGCAACATGAAGGAAACACCGATGCCCACCAGCACCATTCCCCAAAAGACGATGCCCGCAATCTTGACCGGCAGGGTATATTGCCGGTGATCACGCAAGAAATCGGGATTCGGGTTGGCCCCGGTCATTTGAATCCCGCCCATCTCAGGCCGATGACCATCGGACACACACCACTCAGACCCGCGCCGAAAAGTGCGAAGCCCAGAAACCACGGCAGGAACCAGAGTTGCTCAGGAAAAGCCAGGCAACCCAGCGTGAGTACGGCGGCAACAGTCAGGGACAGGGCGCGCTCGGCTCCGAAATTGACTCCGGTCGCGGGTCCGGCAGGATGACCTGCAGCATTCGCCGCCTCGCTGGCCGGCCCACGCCGGCGCAGGTGCGTCACCAGTCGTGAAACGCGCCATGTCGTAATACCCTGAAACAGCGACACTGCGATCAGGCCGAGAATGACGGCGCCAAGGCTAAAGTACAGCGCAATGAGCAATGCCGGTCCGAAAATGATGCGAAAAGTGCGTTCAGTCATTGTATCTCTGCCGGGCTCGTCCTGGCGGGTCAGCACTTCCCGAGTAGCGGGTACTGCGATCCCGCATAATAATGTTCGTTGGCCGCCCCATCCCTTTTAATTGGAGGTCATTTTTGGACCTTCTGCAAGATTTTATGCAATTTCTATGCCGCCTGTAGGAAGATTCTGTGCCGGCGGGAAGCGGCTGTTCCGGTCAGGCAGCAGGCGCCGTATCCGTGTGGAATTGTGCGGCCGCCGCATCCGGGGCTGAAAACTTCTTCTTGATCCGGTAAAGTCGCGGTTTTTGGGTGTCGGGGAAGGGGTCCGTCTCCGTCCATATCCAGCACGTTTGAAGGAAGAGTTCCCATGCGAGATTACAAGATTGCCCCGTCGATCCTGTCGGCGGATTTTGCAAGGCTAGGCGAAGAAGTCACCACGGTTCTGGCGGCCGGCGCAGATATCGTGCATTTCGATGTGATGGACAATCACTACGTTCCCAATCTGACGATCGGTCCGCTCGTCTGCGAGGCTCTGCGCAAGCATGGTGTCAAGGCCGACATCGACGTGCATCTGATGGTAAAGCCCGTGGACCGCATCATTCCGGACTTCGCCAAGGCCGGTGCCACCTATATCACGTTTCATCCCGAAGCGAGCGAACATGTAGACCGGTCGCTGCAGCTTGTCCGGGATTCCGGATGCAAATCCGGGCTGGTGTTCAATCCCGCGACCCCGCTCGACTACCTCAAATACGTCATGGACAAGGTTGATATGGTGTTGCTGATGTCCGTTAATCCCGGGTTTGGCGGCCAGAGTTTCATTCGATCGAGTCTGGACAAGCTGCGTGACGCTCGTCGACTCATAGACGAAAGCGGCCGCAGCATTCGCCTTGAAATTGACGGCGGAGTGAAAGTCGACAACATTCGCGAGATTGCAGAAGCAGGGGCTGACACCTTTGTTGCAGGCTCGGCCATATTCAGTACGCCGGATTACAAGGCGACTGTTGCCAAGATGCGCGCTGAGCTGGCAAAGGCAAAATGAGTACTGTCCGCACGCACCCGCACGCAGCCGTGTTCCCGCTGGCTGTGAAAATGGTGATGATCGACCTCGACGGCACCTTGATTCACACGGCGCCGGATCTGGCTGCGGCCGCCAACCGCATGCTGGCCGATCTCGGCCGTCCGACGCGTGATCTCGCCACTGTCGCGACCTGGATCGGCAACGGCGTGCCGCGGCTGGTCAAGCGCGCCCTGACGGGAGAAATGCAGGCGGAGCCGGATGCGGATCTGTATGAACAGGCGTTCGCGCTTTATCAGAAGCACTATTCCGCCGGTGTTTCAGAATTGAGTCGCCCGTACCCCGGCGTAGTGGAAGGGCTTGAACAGCTGACGGCCATGGGGTTCGAGCTTGCCTGCATCACAAACAAGGCGCAGATCTTCACCTTGCCGCTGCTCGAGAATCTCGACCTTCGGCATTTTTTCAAGCTTGTGCTGTGCGGAGACAGTCTCCCGAGACAGAAGCCTGATCCGCTGCCGTTGCGGCATGCCTGCGACTACTTTGGCATCACCCCGGAACACGGGGTGCTCGTGGGCGACTCGCAGAACGACGTGCAGGCGGCGCGGGCTGCAGACATGCCTGTTATTTGCGTAACGTACGGGTATAATCACGGTCATGACATACGCGAGGCATGTCCGGATGCCGTAATTGCCTCGCTTGCCGAGTTGCCGCGTTACCTGAGACCTTATACCTGAGACACCGAAAACCACCGGATTCAAACATGTCACGCATGATGATGAAGTGGACGCAGATGGCGGAGCGATGGTCGCAATGTTCCGTTGTGGTGATGCGTCGTCCTAATTCATGCAATCTGGTGGTGACCCATGCTGCTGAGCAAGTCCGAGTTTGACCGCTACGCCGTTCAAGGCGCAAACCGCATCCCCTTGATGCGCGAGGTCCTGGCGGATCTCGATACACCGTTAAGTACCTATCTTAAGCTGGCCGGCGGCCGGTACAGCTATCTGTTCGAATCTGTCCATGGCGGCGAGAAATGGGGGCGCTATTCCATCATTGGACTGCCGTGCCGCACTATTCTCCGCACCTTTGGAAAAGAAGTCAGCATCGAAAACGACGGCGTAGTCACTGAACGCGAGACGCTCGATGATCCGCTGGATTATGTGCGCCGTTTCCGTACGCGATATTCAGTACCGCCGCTGCCCGGGCTTCCAAGGTTCACCGGCGGCCTGGTCGGCTGTTTCGGTTACGATACTGTGCGCCTCATCGAGCCGGTGCTTGGAGACAGCATCAAGCCGGACGAGATTGGCGGTCCTGATATCTTTCTCATGGTTTCAGACGAAGTCATCATTTTCGACAACCTCTCTGGCAAATTATACGCAGTGATCCACGTCGATCCGGCGACCGAACATGCCTATAGCAAGGCGCAGCGTCGCCTGGACGAGCTTGTCGGGCATCTGCGCGAGGGCCTGCCGCTCCCCGGCCGCGAAATAGAACACAGGGAACTTGGCGAGGGAGATTTCGTTTCCGGCTTCACCCAGGGTGGGTTTGAGGCGGCTGTCGAGAAGTCGAAGGAATACATCCGCGCAGGCGATATCATGCAGGTGGTTCTGTCCCAGAGACTCTCGGTTCCCTTCGAATTTCCACCACTTGATCTTTATCGCGCGCTTCGCACTCTCAATCCTTCACCGTACATGTATTACCTGAATCTTGGCGACCTGCATGTGGTCGGCTCGTCACCTGAGATTCTGGTGCGTCTTGAGGATGGGCAGGTTACCGTGCGTCCGATTGCAGGAACCAGACCACGAGGCCGTGACGAACGCGAAGATTCCCAGCTTGAGCGCGAGCTTCTGTCGGACCCCAAGGAACTTGCCGAACATCTTATGCTGATTGACCTTGGTCGTAACGATGTCGGGCGCGTTGCGCGCATCGGCAGCGTGAAGGTTACAGACAGGATGGTGATCGAACGCTACTCGCATGTGATGCATATTGTGTCGAATGTCGTAGGCGATCTTCAGTCGGGACTGGATGCCATCGATGTATTGCGGGCGACTTTTCCCGCCGGGACAGTAAGCGGAGCCCCGAAGGTGCGCGCTATGGAAATCATTGATGAACTCGAACCGGTAAAGCGCGGCATCTACTCGGGTGCGGTTGGCTATATAGGCTGGAACGGGAACATGGATACCGCAATTGCCATCCGCACTGCGGTGATCGCCGACGACAAGCTTCATATCCAGGCCGGTGCCGGTATTGTTGCGGACTCTGTGGCGCGTAACGAGTGGAACGAGACCATGAACAAGGCGCGCGCAATTTTCCGCGCCGCGAGTCTGGCGGCTGCGGGGCTGGATGAACGCGAGGCGAAAAAACAATCCTGACCGGAGACCAGGCCGGCCGGGCATGCGACACGTATCCGATTTGCCGTCCGCCCGCGATGTCCTGGCTCAAAGGAGTATGGCATGTTGCTGATGATTGATAACTACGACTCGTTTACCTATAACCTCGTCCAGTACCTGGGCGAGCTTGGCGAGGACGTGCACGTAGTGCGCAACGATGAGATAACAGTCGAGGGGATAGGTGACCTGGCCCCGCAACGCATCGTCATTTCGCCCGGACCTTGCACGCCCAACGAGGCGGGGGTGTCGATCGAGACGATACGCCGGTTTGGCGGCCGTATTCCGATCCTCGGGGTATGCCTCGGGCATCAGAGTATCGGACAGGCCTATGGTGGCCACATCGTGCGTGCGCAGCGGCTCATGCACGGCAAGACATCGTGGATTCACCATGCGGGCGAGGGCGCCTTCAGGGGATTGCCAAATCCGTTTGAGGCAACCCGTTATCACTCCCTTGTGATCGAGCGCGCAAGCCTGCCGGACTGTCTTGAGGTCACTGCGTGGAGCGCAGACGACGACGAGATTATGGGTGTCCGTCACAAGGACTACCCGGTAGAGGGAGTGCAATTTCATCCGGAGTCCATCCTGACGCAATGCGGACTCGAATTATTGAGGAACTTCCTGGACAGCAGCGAGTAGCCGGGGGCAACAACGCAGCCTGGCGAGCGGCCTTCGATTTGCCGAAAGAGACCTGCAAACTGAAACTGGATTTGATTATGGATATATCCTCAGCAATTCGAACTGTTACCGAGCGACGCAATCTGCATTCCGAGGAAATGCACGCGGTAATGCGTGCCATCATGACCGGCGCCGCTACGCCGGCCCAGATAGGCGGCCTGCTTATCGGCTTGCGCATGAAAGGCGAGACAGTGGAGGAAATAGCCGCTGCAGCACGCGTGATGCGCGAGCTCGCGACCGTTGTGAAGTTGTCTGATTCCACTCATCTCGTCGATACATGCGGTACCGGAGGCGACGGTGCCCATACCTTCAATATCTCCACGGCAAGCGCCATTGTCACGGCGGCCGCCGGCGGGCGGGTTGCGAAGCACGGCAACCGCTCGGTATCGAGCAAGTCGGGCAGCGCTGACGTGCTTGAAGCTGCAGGCGTAAACCTGGATCTCACGCCCGACCAGGTTGGTCGCTGCATCGAGGAGATCGGTGTTGGATTCCTGTTTGCACCCCGCCACCATGGTGCCATGAAGTATGCCATCGGACCGCGGCGCGAGATGGGCGTGCGGACAATTTTCAACCTGCTCGGTCCGCTGACAAACCCGGCCGGGGCCCCCAATCAGGTTATCGGTGTCTTCAGCAGCGACTGGCTCGAGCCGCTGGCGCTGGTTCTGGAACGCCTGGGCAGCCGGCACGTCATGGTGATCCACGCCGAGGACGGGCTGGATGAGATCAGCATCGGAGCCACTACCCAGGTTTCGGAACTCAAGGACGGGCTTATTCGCAACTTCACTATCTGGCCGGAACAATTCGGCGTTCAGCGCAGTGAATTGCGGTCGCTGGTTGTTACCAGCGCCGCGGAGAGTCTGGCGCTGATCGTGCAGGTTCTGAACGACGCGCCGGGGGCGGCGCGCGACATTGTGCTGCTTAATGCCGGGGCAGCAATCTATGTCGCCGGGCTCGCGCCCGATCTTGCTTCTGGTGTGCGCCGGGCAGGTGAGGTTATTACCAGCGGTGCTGCACGCGCCAAGCTCAATGCGCTCGTGGCGTTCAGTCGCCAGTTTACTGATACCGTCTGAGACCGCCCGGATCTGCCGCGGACCAAGAATGAGGACAGCGCATATGAGTGGCATGCATCGATGACCGATACCCCGGATGTGCTTGAGCGTATCCTGGCGCGCAAGGCGCTCGAAGTAGCACAACGCCGCGAGCGTGTCGGGATGCGGGAACTGGATCAGCGCGCAGCGGCGGCACCGCCTACGCGCGGTTTTGCTCACGCAGTCAAGGCGCGCGTCGATGCCGGCCGGCCGGCTGTGATTGCGGAAATCAAGCGCGCGTCTCCGAGCAAGGGCCTGTTGCGGGCTGACTTTCATCCGCCGGAGATTGCGGTATCGTACGAGCGCAGCGGCGCGACCTGTTTGTCGGTTCTGACTGATGTCGAGTTTTTTCGCGGGGCTGATGAGCACCTTCAGCAGGCGCGCAACGCCTGTTCACTGCCGGTCCTGCGCAAGGATTTTGTTGTCGACCCCTACCAGATATATGAGGCGCGCGGGCTCGGGGCTGACTGTGTGCTGCTGATTGTTGCAGCACTGGAAGATGCGCTGATGGCGGAGCTTGCTGCACTCACGCAGCGTCTCGGCATGGATATTCTGGTAGAGGTGCACGATGCGCGCGAGCTTGAACGCGCGCTGCGTCTCCAGACGCCGCTTATCGGGATCAACAATCGCGATCTGCGTACTTTCGAGACGAATCTCGATGTGACGCTGGCATTGCTTCCCTTGATTCCGCCAGACCGATTCGTCGTAACCGAAAGCGGAATCCATTCCCCGGGCGATGTTGCGCACATGCGTCACCACGGCGTCAACGCCTTTCTCGTGGGAGAGGCCTTCATGCGCGCGCCTGAACCGGGAGTGAAGCTGGCAGAATTGTTCGGACTGCAAAAAGGGGGAACGGGGACCGTTTGACGAGTGTTCTCCCGTATCATCATGATGAAAATCCGGGGTTGTTAATGAAAGCGACTATCAAGTGGGCAGGACATGCAAGCTTTGTCGGCGAATCGGAGTCAGGTCACAGCGTTACGATGGACGGTCCGCCGGACAGTGGTGGTCAAAACCGCGGTCCGCGACCAATGGAGATGGTTCTGATTGGGACGGGCGGTTGCACCGCGTTCGACGTGGTGCACATTTTGCGCAAGGGCCGTCACGACGTGACAGACTGTGTTGCCCACATCGATGCCGAGCGCGCCGCGTCCGATCCGAAGGTGTTCACTCGTATTCATATCCACTTCGTTGTAAGTGGACGCAATCTGAAACCGGAGGTAGTGGAGCGCGCGATCAGCCTGTCGGCCGAAAAATACTGTTCGGCGTCCATCATGCTGGCAAAGACTGCCACGATTACGCACGATTTCGAAATCGTCCCGGTCGCATGAGCATGAATGCGGAATCCACCGAAAAGCGTCTGGATACCATAATCCACGACTATTACAGGGCGTGGTTCCGCTATCATCCAGAAGCGGCTGTAGATGCCGGTGTAGATGGATATGGGCACCTGCTTACGCCCTACGCGGAGGATGCAAGAGGCGCTGTGGTGTATCTTAACGATGCGCTGATGGTTGGTCTGGACGAACTCGGGACGAAGGAATGCAGTGCGGACCGGAGGCTTGACGCAGAAGTCCTTTACAACTCTGCGCGGCTTGAAAATGAATACCTGCTCGATGTAGAACCACACAAGCCCGATCCGTTAGGCATGCTTCCGCTTAATGCCATCCATCAGCTGCTGATCCGGCCATCCGGCGCCTTTGCTGGCAACCTGATGGCCCGGCTGGGCGCCATACCCGATCATCTGCTGGGCGCGCGCGAGTATCTTGCGGCGCGCGCCGCCGATATTCCGCCAGTCTGGATCCGGTCGGCCGTCACAGCGGCACGCGCGGGGGCCGAGTTCCTGGCCGGATTGCCGGAGCACTCCAGGGTGATTGCACACCGATCGGCGCTGCCGGAAATCGCGGAAATGGCAGCACGCAGCGTTCAGGCTATGCGCGAATTTGCGGATTTCCTGGCAGCTGGTCCGGCTGACGCAGCGGCCGGGGATTTCGCGTGCGGGCGCAGCCGCTTTGAACACCTTCTTGCACGCCGGCATTTTCTTGACGTGTCGGCTGCACAACTGCGCACTTTCGGCGCCGCCCTGGTCGAGGAGACCCGGCGCGAACTGCGTGCGCTGTGCCAGGAAATAACGGGCGGCAATGACGTCGCCGCTCTAGTGCGACGCATCCAGGCTGATCATCCGGCGCCTAGCGAGCTCTTGTCCTTTTACCGGGAACAGATGAATGCGGCGAGCACCTTCATCCGGAACCACGAGCTTGTTACGATACCGGCAAATACGCGCCTGGATGTGGTTGAGACGCCGCTTTTTCTGCGTCATCAGGTACCGTTCGCCGCCTACAGTGAACCTTGCCCGAATGATCCGGAACAGCATGGTTTCTACTACGTCACTCCGGCCGAGACGGCAGAACAGCTTGCCGAGCATAACCGGGCGGGAATCGCGCATACATGCGTGCACGAGGCATGGCCTGGCCATCATCTGCAGTTTGTCACGGCCAATCTGAATCCCGGCGCGCGGGGATTGCCGCGCCTGCTCAATGCTTCTGCAACCCTCTATGAGGGATGGGCGCTCTATTGCGAACAGTTAATGACTGAGCAGGGTTTTCTGTCACGCCCTGAGCAGCGCTTTCTGCTGCTCAAGGACCGGCTGTGGCGCGCATTGCGCGTAGTGATTGATGTGGACATCCACACTGGCGGGTGTTCTCTGGAGGCAGCTGCCGACAGCATGGTGGAGGAACTCGGATTCGCGCGCGATCAGGCCCACGCCGATCTCAGCTGGTACACGCAATCACCGACGGTGCCGTCATGTTACGCGGCCGGTTGGGCGATGATCAATGCAGCGCGCGACCACTTGCGCGCGCAGCGGCCTGATCTTACTCTTAAGTCGTTTCATGATCTTCTTCTGTCCCAGGGATCGATCGCCATGCCGCTAGTTATTCAGCAGGTGTTCGGGGATTCCGCCCTCAGGGCAGCACTGGATTCCGTATTCACGGCGGGGAAGATGTAAACATGCGCAGGATTTTCCATGGATCGCCCTGAACCAACCGTCGGCCTGAGGCATGTTGCCCTGCAAGTCCGGCATCTTGAAGAGTGCGAGCGATTCTATACGCAGCTTCTCGGCATGCATGTCGAGTGGCGCCCGGATGCGGACAATGTCTATGTCACAACCGGCTATGACAATCTGGCACTGCATCGGGCGCCGGCGGATTTTAGCGCGTCTGCAGGACAGCGGCTTGATCATATCGGATTCATTATTGCCACTGCCGGCCAGGTAGACGTCTGGCACGATTTCCTGCGCTCCCACGGCGTGACAATCGTCAGGGAGCCACGCACCCATCGCGATGGCGCGCGCAGTTTCTATTGCCTGGATCCTGATGGGAACAGTGTGCAAATCATCTACCATCCACCACTGGCGGGAGTGACGCAACTGTGAACGTGAACGAAGCCGGAATTCTTTCCTCCGATCCGGGACTGCGGCCACTCGAGCTTGCTTATGTGGATAGCAGACAGCTGGCCACGCTGCTGCGCGATGGCCGCCAATCGCTACTTGGCGAAATTCACTTCGGGCGACCGCTGCGCGTGCTTGACCAGGTTGCGCACCCGCATGCTGTGGTCGGGATGCCGCAACTCGGCGGTTCCCCGCGCGCCGAAGTGTGGACAAGCGATCTTCCGGTGACCTATCAGCGTCACGGAAATCTTGCAATTGCGCACAATCGCGAGGTTTTATTCGGAACTATCACATGTCCTGATGGTGGAACGGATCAATTCGAATGGTTTATCCGCGATTCCTACTCGCGGGTGCTCTCGGTTCTTCGCACAGAAGGTTATCCCTACCCGCTGCGCATGTGGAACTACTTTCCCGGAATTGCTGACATGATCGATGGCTTGGATCTCTACCAGGTCTTCTGCCGTGGGCGTTTCCAGGCACTCGAAACCCACTATGGTCAGTTCGAGGGTAGGCTGCCGTCAGCCAGCGCGGTAGGTTCAGTCGATGGTGGCCCGGCAATTTATTTTATTGCGGCGCGCGAACCGGGCAGAAATCGGGAGAATCCGCGCCAGACGAGTGCTTACCACTATCCGACCAAATACGGTCCGAGAAGCCCTTCATTCGCTCGCGCGACGTTCAAGCGCTGGGGTACCGCCAGGGGCTGTCTTTACATATCCGGCACCGCCAGTATCGTTGGACATGAATCGATGCATCCGGACGACCCGGCAGCCCAGCTCGATGAGACCCTGCGAAACCTGCGCGTCCTGATTGACGGAGCGCAACGCGAGGAAGGGGCGAATTTCCATGGGTTCGACAGCATCAGCCATCTCAAGATCTACATCCGTGATCCTGCGCACTTCGAGTTGATCAGCAGCAGGCTCGCTCCGGAACTGTCGCCGCAAATACCGCAGCTTTATCTGACTGCAGAAATTTGCCGCCGGGACCTGTTGCTGGAGATAGAGGCAGTTGTCCAGGAGCGGAGCTAGGCCAGGAACCGTGATCAGGCCCCGCTTTTCCAGGTGTATTCCAGACGGCTGCGCCATGCCCGACGACGCTGGCGGTATGACAACAGACTTTCGCGCCAGTTGATTGCAGAGGATATATAGTAAATCAGCTTGAACATGAACAGCGGGGGCCGAATCGGCGTCTTGCGAAAAATGTCCGCTGCCAGGAGCGACAGGATTGCCTCCTCCATTCGGAACAGATTGCGCGGTGACATGAACATTTTTCTAAGGGCTGGTGTCGTGATTCGGTAGATGAACCAGGAGAAAGTACGAATTCCGTGACGTATCGTGCGGACATAGCGTGTGCGACTGCCGGCCGATATCTGTCCGGTTACCAGAGCTTCGTTGACGAGGCCTGCACCGAGTTCGGCGCTGTTCATGGCCAGGAATACCCCGCTTGAGAATACCGGATCCACGAAGGCGAAAGCGTCCCCGACCATGAGGTAGCTGTCGCCGACCATGGTTTCGGACTGATATGAGAAGTTTCCGGTTGCAAGCGCCGGCGCCACCAGACGCGCGTTCCGCAGGCGCTCGGCGACCTCGGGGTTCAGTGCAATGGTTTCGAGAAGAAATTCATCCACGCTTTTCCTGCGGCTCTGCAGGTAGTAGGGCCAGCAAACCGCGCCGACGCTCATGAGTCCGTCGCGCAGCGGAATCAGCCAGAACCAGCCATGTTCGAACCAGTAGACGCTGATATTGCCTTCATCCTTGCCGGTGCGTCTTACGGCGCCTTCGAAATGACCGAAAATCGCCGCACTGTTGTGCTTCGGGTTGCGTCGCTTGATCCCGAACCGGTTGGCAAAGAACGTATCACGCCCCGAGGCGTCGACCACGAACCGTGTCTCCCATTGCCGGGTAGCGCCGTCGTCAGCGACTGCACTGACCCGATGGGGTTGGCCGGAACCAAACTGTACATCGGTGACCTTGACGCCTTCGTGCACTTCGGTGCCCTTGGCTGCACTATTTTTGAGCAGGATGTGATCGAATTCAGAGCGCTTTACTTCGTAAGCCGACGGATATGACTTGTCCATCGCGTTGCCAAAGTAATAGGTGACCGGTTTGTAACCCGGGTAGTTGAACTCGGCGCCAAACTTGACGAGACCGATCCCGTCAACAGCGTCGCGCACGCCAAGACGCTCGAGCAGGGGAATATTGAGGGGAAGCAAGGATTCGCCGATGTGAAAGCGTGGGTGGTGGGCTTTTTCCAGCAACACCACCTTCCAGCCCATTTGCGAGAGCAAAGCGGAGATGGTCGAACCTCCCGGTCCTCCGCCGATTACCAGCACATCACAGGTCAAGGCCGAATGCGCCGTTGTTCGCGGCGCCGCTACCGGGGAGGCGGTTGATTGCATAGGTTGATCGTTCATTGCTTTGGAGTGTGATCGTCGTGCTATTGGCAGTGTAGTCGAAGAAGGTGCCCCGGGTCAGTGCCGGCGCGTGCCTGGCGTGTTCTGAATTATAACTATCGTCAAATTCTGCTTATAATAGTCAGTGTATTATGATTTAAATTGCGCAAATTACGCAATCGCAGGTGCGCGCCAGGCGGGGAGGCGGTCTCCCTTGCGACATTCCGCGCACCTGGCAATATCAAGCAGAAAAGCAGAAATCGGTCGGGCGCGTCCACTGCGCGATGATGGTTGGTGGGAGAGGCGTCGACAGCGGGGCGCGCGTGGTTCCGGGCCCTGATCTGTGGCAAAATCACAAAAATTAACAAATAGCGCCTGCAGTTGAGTCATTGGGAAAATACCCTGGCGTTGACCGAGATCATCGTCCGGGCGGGTGTTCGGCCGCAGTATATTGGGCGCGGGAGGATCGTGGGTGTTCCAGGATCCGGGAAAGTGTTCTACTGGTATAAGCACGAAATAGGTGATTGTAGATGTCTGATGCCACAAGTCTGGAAAGAGAAGTTGCGAGCCTTATCGTCGAGTCCCTTAATCTTGAAGATGTCGATCCCGGTCAAATCGACCCAGAGGCACCCTTGTTCCGGGAGGGGCTGGGGCTCGATTCCATTGATGCCCTGGAACTCGCGCTCGCTATTTCGAAGAAATACGGTTTCAAGCTCCAGTCCGATGAAAAGAAGAACGCGGATATCTTCTACTCCCTGCGTTCGCTTTCCCGGCACGTCGAACAGAACCGTGTTCACTGACGGGACCTGATCCGCGTGCGTGCGGTGCTTTCGGTGCTCGGTGTCGTGCTCTACCCCATTGCGGTGCACCTGCTGATTATGGCAGAGGCGCCGCGTGCGGCGGTATTGGGGCTGGTGACGGTGAGCTTGGTGTATTTGCTTGTTTTGGGGCGCAAAAGCCTGGCAGGGGCGAAGGCCGGCCGACCAGGCGGTTATGGTCCATGGCTTGCGATGTACGGGCTGCTTGCGCTTGTCGGTGTCGTGAATCTCCTTACACACTCCGTATATGCGCTGTTCCTGCCGCCGGTTTTCATCAACCTCGGGCTTATGCTGTTTTTCGCCGGCAGCCTGCGGGCCGGTGCCTTGCCGTTGGTGGAGCGCCTGATGCAGTTCGCCTATCGCCGTGAATTGCCGCCGCCGATTCGCATTCTGGCGCGCCGTCTGACGTGGGTATGGGTGTCGTTTTTCGGCGTCATGGCAATCCTTGGTGTGGTGCTCGCCCGGTACGCTCCGCTTCCCGTCTGGTCGCTTTGCGTCAACGTGCTTTATTACCTCTTTGTTGGTGTGTTGTTTCTGGTGCAGCATGTCTACCGCGACCTGCGCTATCGTCGCTACGGCGTCGTCAGTCTGGGAAATATCATGCGGAATGTTGTTGCCGGCAGCCGTCGGCCGGCAATGCGGAAAGCGGCCGGCAATGCGGCCGACGCCACTGAAACCTGTCCGAAATGACCGGAATAGCCTTTTTGCCTCCCGGGCATGACAGTGACCAGATTGCCTGGCGCAACGGGGCGGCCATTACGCGCACTCGGTTTCTGCAGGACGTCGCTGCGCTGATGCGCAGGCTGCCGTCCAGCAGCTACGTGCTGAATCATTGTGATGACCGCTATCATTTTCTCGTCGGACTGACCGCGACCATGATGTGTGGCCAGGTAAGCCTGTTTCCGTCGAGTCGCGCACCACAGGTTCTGGAGGAGCTCAAGCACGAGTATCCTGACCTGTACTGTCTCACTGACAGTCCCGGGGAGGGGGTCGCGATGGAAGTGTTCGTTTATCCGGGTGATGCCAAGTCAGACCCACCCGTTGCCGTCGAAGTCCCCGTATTTCCAGCGAGCCAGCAGGTCGCGATCGCATTCACCTCAGGCAGTACCGGAAAGCCCAAGCGCTACCCGAAATACTGGGGGGGAATTGTGCACGAATCGCGCGTCGCTGGACGGCGGCTGGGCCTCGATGTGGAACGCGGTGGTTACGCCGTTGCCACTGTTCCGCCCCAGCACATGTTCGGCTTCGTCTATTCCGTGATCCTTCCTTTGCAGCACAGATACGCCATTGAGGCGCAGCGGCCGTTCTACCCGGAAGACATTCGCCGGGCCCTCGAGTCCTTCCCGCGGCCGGGCGTGCTCGTGACGACGCCAGTACATGTGCGAGCCTGCGTACTTGAGCAGGTAAACCTGCCGCCCATGGAATTCATTCTGAGCTCGACCGCGCCTCTGGATGGCGACCTTGCGGCGCAGGCCGAGCAGCGCTTCGGGACTCCTCTGATTGAATTTTACGGAAGCAGCGAGACCGGCGCGATTGCCTCGCGCCGTCACGCGGACGGTGAGGTTTGGGAGGTTTTCGATGATATACGCGTAGGCCTCGATGACGCCGGCTTCCGTGTTGATGCATCCTACCTGCCGGAACCGGTGGTGCTGAGTGACAGCGTCGAGATTCTCAATGAATACCAGTTCATGCTGTTCGGGCGCAATTCGGACCTGATCAAGATCGGCGGAAAGCGCATTTCTCTCGGAGACCTCAATCGGCAGCTTCTTGACATTGAAGGTGTCCGGGACGGAACCTTCTTTCTTCCTGATACAGAAGGTGTCCGCGAGACACGTCTTGCAGCTTTCGTCGTGGCACCCGGTAGGACGCGTGCGCAAATACTCGAAGCTCTGCGACGCCGGATCGATCCGGTTTTTCTCCCGCGCCCGCTGCGCCTTGTCAGCGCCTTGCCGCGTAACGCGACTGGCAAGTTGCCGCGCGGAAAACTTGTCCAGCTTATGCAAGAGGAGAAGGAAAGCGAGGCTGCGGACTGACGCTGGAGTTGTGTGTCTGCGGCAGGCAACGAAGGTGTGTCGCGGCAGCTCCATGCTTGATGGATTTCAAACCATTGTGAAGATCTACGGGCCATGACGCGCATTCTTGTTTTGTATTATTCCCAGACAGGCCAGCTGACCCGCTCGGTCAAATCGCTGATGGATCCGGTCGAACGGCTTCCCGGGGTCGAGGTAGTTTGGCAGGAGATAGAACCTAAGGAGCCCTATCCGTTCCCTTGGGGCTTTTTCAGCTTTCTCGACGTATTCCCGGAATCAGTCTATCTCGATCCACCCGAGTTGCGGCCCGTGTCTTTCGGTCCGGACAGCCACTTTGACCTTGTCGTGCTCGCTTACCAGGTCTGGTTTCTGTCGCCATCGCCGCCAATTGCGGGCTTCTTGAAGTCATCGGCGGCGCGCGTGCTCAAGGATACACCGGTGATTACCCTTATCGCGTGCCGTAATATGTGGCTGACGGCACAGGAAAAGATCAAGACTTTGCTGGCATCGGCCGGGGCGAAGCTCATAGACAACGTTGTTCTGATCGATCAGGGGCCTCCGTGGGCTACTTTTGTGACGACCCCGCGCTGGCTGCTGACGGGCAGGAAAGACGGCTTTTGGGGGATATTCCCGCCGGCTGGGGTGAGCGAGGCGGACATTGCCGGTGCCGCCCGTTTCGGCAGGGCGTTAGCGGATTCCCTGCATCTGTTACAATCCGGACCGGTTCCGTCGCTTCTCGGGGGGCTCGCGGCCGTCAGGGTGAATCCCGGTTACATCACCGGCGAGCGCATTGCGCATCGCAGTTTCCTGCTGTGGGGCAGGCTGTTACGGGCTATCGGGAAGCCAGGATCGCGGCTGCGACGAATGGCGCTGTTGATATATGTGACGTTTCTTGTGGCTATGATCCTGACAATCGTACCGCTTGGTATCGTGGTACGCCTGGCGCTGCGTCCGTTCTTGCGACGGCGAATGGACGCGGAAGTAACAAGGCTTGAATTGCCGTCGGGTTCGTCCACGGAACGTATGGGGCGATACGCCTAGCAGCTGGCCGCAGGCCGGGTTCCTGCATGCGCATAAAATGTTAGATTGAGTATATATGGCAGCGAACGTATACATTACCGACGTGGCGGGGTTTCTGCCGAACTCACCTGTCGGGAACGAGGAGATCGAGCAGTTGCTCGGCATGGTCGGCGGCAAACCGTCGCGCGCGCGCCGCATCATGCTGCGAAATAACGGCATCAAGACCCGCTACTATGCCATAGACCCGCGCACCGGCAGCTACACCCATAACAACGCCCAGATGGCCGCGCAGGCGGTACGCGCTGTGCTGGAACGTTCCCGCCTCGGTCTCAGCCAGGTTGATCTCCTCGCCTGCGGTACTGCCGGGCCCGACCAGATCAAGCCGGCCCATGGCCATATGGTGCACGGCGAGCTTGGCGGGGCGCCGCTTGAGATCATGACAACCGCCGGAGTCTGCACTTCAGGGATGACCGCGATGAAATTTGCGTTCCTGAGCATTGTCGGCGGACTTGCGCGTAACGCGATCAGCACCGGATCGGAATTTGCGTCGAGTTTCATGCGGGCGGCAAATTTCGAACCGGAAATCGACGCAAAGCTCGCCGATGTCGAGAGCCGGCCGGAACTCGCGTTCGAGAAGGACTTCCTGCGCTGGATGCTGTCCGACGGAGCTGGTGCGGCACTGCTGGCGGATACGCCGAATTCCGGGCGCCCGTCCCTGCGCGTCGACTGGATCGACGGTCTGTCGTTTGCCGGCGAGATGCCGGCGTGCATGTACAGCGGCGCCATCAAGCTTGCCGATGGGCGCCTTAAGGGATGGCGCGAGGCGGACAGACCGCAGGATGTTCTGACTCAGGGATACTTCGCCGTGAAGCAGGACGCGCGCCTGCTGAATGAGCAGATTCTGCCGGTCACGGTCGGACAGGCACTGCCGCCGATTGCGCGCCGTCACGATTTGCAGGCGCGCGATGTGACCTGGTTCCTGCCCCATTACTCATCCGAGTACTTCCGTCAGCGCCTGTACGATGCCATGGTTGCCTGCGGGTTTGATGTTCCGATGGATCGCTGGTTCAGCAACCTAACAACCAAGGGCAATATCGGCTCGGCGGCGATATACCTGATCATCGAGGAGCTTTTGTACTCCGGACGACTCAAGAAGGGTGATCGGCTGCTGTGCTATATTCCCGAGAGCGCGCGCTTTTCGGTTTATTACATGCACCTCACCGTGGTGTAACGGTGGATGCGGAGAAGGGGGGCCGATGAAGGCGACGGAAGTTCCGCAGGAAGAGTCGATGCTCGAGGGTAACCGCCGCGCCTGCTACGCGCAAGACGAGCGCGGCCGGTACATTGTGGTGCCAAGCCGCGGCTGGGAAGTGGAGAAAATCGTCAATGCGCAGGCCGTGGACCAGGTGCGGCGGATTGTGGAGAATGCGCGCGATCGAGCCCTGAGCGGAGTTGCCAGTCCGCTTGAGTATCATATGGCGCGTTGCCAGATGACGGTAGCGTTGCTCGCGGCAAACACCGGCATATGGCGAATGCGCGTGCGGCGCCATCTGAAGCCGGCGGTATTTGTGCGTCTCAAGACCGAACTGCTTGGGCGCTACGCGGATGCGCTCGGGATCGACGTCGAGACTCTGCGCCGTGTACCGCGTTCCGGGAATTTGGCTGGTGATGACGGGGGCGGAAATGGCGATGCGCCAGGAATTTGATCACCGGCATTCCGGTCATTGCGAGAGCGGAACCGTCAGCGCCTTGTTGCGCGAGCGCGGTCTTGATCTGAGCGAGCCAATGGTCTTCGGCATAGGCGGCGGCCTGTTTTTCCTGCACCTGGCCATGATCAAAATGGGCGGTATTCCGCTGACTACCTATCGCATAGCGCCGCGCGCCATTATCAAGAATGTATGCAAGCGCCTCGGCGTCCGCATGCGCCATCGCAGGTTTCGCGACCAGGACAGCGGCATGCGTGAACTGGACAATCTGCTGGCCCAGGGGAGGCCGGTAGGATTGCAGACCTGCGTGTTCTGGCTTCCGTATTTCCCGACGGACATGCGTTTCCAGTTCAACGCGCACAATCTCGTCGCTTTCGGCAAGCGTGGTGATGACTATCTGCTGAGCGACCCGGTCTTCGAGGATGTCGTAAGTTGCCCGGGTGACGACCTGCGGCGGGCGCGTTTCGCCAAGGGCCTTTTCGCTCCGCGTGGATTGATCTATTACCCGGAAGAGGTGCCGCAGTCGCCGGATCTGGCCGCTGCGGTGCGCAGCGCGATTCGCCATACCTGCAAGCAGATGCTGGATGTGCCGATGCCGTTCCTCGGCGTGCGCGGCATCCGCCGCTTGGCGCGCAAGATGTCGGGCTGGCCGGCGCGGCTTGGACACGATCAGGCGCGTGTCTGGGTTGGCAGTGTTGTGCGCATGCAGGAGGAGATAGGAACCGGCGGCGCCGGCTTCCGGTTCATGTATGCGGCGTTTCTCCAGGAAGCTGCCGATTTGCTCAAATCGGAGCAGGTGCGCGAGGCCGGGCGTGCGATGTCCGATACCGGAGACCGCTGGCGCGATTTTGCGGTGCAGGGCGCTGCCCTGTGCAAGAAGCGTGAAAACGATGCGGTCGCGTATGTGCGCCTGGCCGAAGTATTGCTTGAGTGTGCAGATCGCGAGGAACAGATTTATCGCAAGTTGCAACAGGCCCTCTAGTTTCGGGCGTGTTCGTCATTCTAGCGCGGATCGCGCATCCCGGTCCGCGGATGTCAGCGTCCGCAGCCCGACCAGCATTGTGTGTCCGACGGAATCCCTGTTGAGGTGCAGATAGAGTTGCGGCGAGGAATGTCCACGCTCGAATAGCGCGGCAATTCCGACGGCCGCGGCACTGTGAAAACTTCCGCAATAGGCCAGATAGGGTTCAGGTACAAGACCTGGAATGCGTTTCGCGAGTGTCGCAACATCTTCCGGCATCAGGCGAAATCCTGGCAGAAGCCGCACAGTCTCCCCTGGCGCTATGCAGTGCTCAACAGCACTGGCCACCGCATCCGCCCAGGAAGCTGTCTGCTGCGGTCCGTTCAGGCTCTCGATCATAAGCACTTCACCCAGCGCGCCGGCGTGATCAGGTGTGAGGAAGATCCAGCCGCTGCCTTCTCCCATTATCTCGTCATCTCGCAGGGCAATATGGCGCAAATGCTCCGTGCGTGGGTGCGAGTTTTCATCCACTCCCCCGACGAGCGCGGCCTTGAATCCGCCATGGCGCAGATCGGTGATCGCAAGATCGAGAGCGCGCTCGAACGAGACCTCCTCCGCCATGACTGTGAGATTGCGCCCGGTGAGATTGGCGAGTTTCGCAACATAGAAAGACGCCATGTTGTTTGCCGAATTGATGAAGTCAAATGGCGATGCCGAGCCGGGGCCGGGCGGCATTACCTGCGCGAACAAGGACAGCGCCTTGCGAACCTCGGCAAGACCGGTTCCCAGGTAAATCGCGGTGTCACGCGGCATGGGTGAAGGCAGGCGCTTAAGGCACAGCTGAGAGCCGATGGCTGCCAGCTCGACAAAATGCGATGCCTGCCGCAGGCTTTTCCCGATCACTCGGCGGGTGAGTTCGCCGAGTTCGTTTTGCGGAGGGTCGGCAGTCAGCAGCCTGCGCTGCTCTGGCATACAGTCCTGCTGTGGCCCCACGGCAGCCGCGGCATGGATAAATATCCGACTGGATGCGGACTCAGCCATGGGCAATCACCAAAGACGCGTAGTTTCCACCAAAGCCAAAGAAGTTCAGAAGGTAGTGCCCCGTTTGCGCCGGAATTGCCTGGCTCAGGGGAGTTACGCCGAGTGCCGGATCCGGTTCGCTGAAACCGGCAGTTGGAGGCAGGAAGCCGGCGCGCAGGCAGCCGATCAGTGCCGCAGTCTCCATTGCGCCGCAGGCGCCGAGTGTGTGGCCGATGTAGCGCTTGATGGCTGTGAAAGGTGGAGGAGCGCCTGCGTACAGCGTGCGCATGGCCGCCGCCTCTGCCGTGTCATTGTCTGTGCTGCCAGTGCCATGTGCCTTGATTGCGACAATGTCGCGCGCATGGGTGGCGCTCGTGGCAAGCGCCTGGCTCATCACGAGGCGCATGGCACTTCCATCCGGGCTTGCGCTCGTTACATGATGGATGTCGCACAGATTTGCGCCTCCGCACAGGCGCGTGGCGGAGCCGCGCCGGCCATCCGCTGCTTCAAGCATTAATGCTGCCGCGCCTTCGCCGAGCTGCAGACCGCGGCGCTCCCGATCGAACGGGCGGCACCCTTGCGGATCGAGCAGCATCAGCGAATAAAAGCCATTGAGGCTGATGGCGCTCAAGCCTTCAGTACCGACGACCAGCGCACGGCGAGTACGGCCGCGTCGGATCAGGTCGGCGGCAACGATCAGCGCATTGGCGCTTGAGGAACATGCAGTCGAAAGGCTGAGCACGGGCCCGCCGATCGCGAGCCGCTGCGACAGTCGTGCCGCCATCCAGCCAGTGCCGCGCAGTGGCGGGCTCGAGGGCTGACCGGTTTGCTCATAGCGCCGGCGGAATTCATCCTCGGCGGCGTAAAGGAAGCCGCTGCTGCCGACTACCAGTGCACAGTCGCTGAAAGTTCCGGGATCATTGCCAAGGCCTGCGTCGGCCAGAGCCTGTTCAATCGTTTCGAAAATCACTGCCTCGGCGCCTTCTTCGCCGCGTGCGAACGGCGCGTGGTCGAATTCAGCAACCCTGATTGCGTCGGCGAACGCCAGGGGGATGCGCACCGGACGCTTTGGTTGCGCAGTGCCCGCGCGAAAATCCGCGATCAGTTGGTCAAAGCCGGCGCCGCAGGAGGATACGATCCCCACGCCGATTATGTTGACCTCAGGCATGCGGACGATTATCTGCCAGGCTGAATATAGTCAGCCAGGGAATTTACGGATTTCATCACGCGTCGCGCATGTTTGCTGTCATCGATTCGCACACCGAAACGCTGCGTGACCGCCACGTTTATCTGAAGCACATCAAGCGAATCGAGTGCAAGGCGGGATCCGTCGCCGATAAGCGAGTCGTCGTCGCCAATCGCCTCCGGGGCAATATCCCTGTTGCAGGCACGAATGATGAGTTTCTTCAGTTCCAGCTTGAGTTGCGGGTCGTTTGAGCCTGGTTGCATTGGTATTCAGTCAATTCCGGAATCAGTTGACGCGGTCAGCCGCGCCGCAATGTGTGACGGAAACGTAAGGCGGCCAAAGTGAAGCACGCCCCGGCAAATGTAAGCAGTTTGGCGACTGTCGGCAACACATCGCGCGCGCCGCCAGCGCGCACAAAAATATCAAGAAAGCCGTCGAGGCCCCAGGAAAGGGGTGACAGGTTTGCCACCCGCTGCAGTACCGCCGGCATTACCAGTTTTGGCACGAGCACACCGCCTATTGCTGCCAGCACCAGGACCGAAGTTGCGCCAAAGGTTGTCGCCTGCTCGGGAGTGCGGGCGAATGTCGCAACAAGCAGACCATAACTGACCGCGGCGAGGCTTGCTGACATGGAGACAAGCATGATTGCCAGTGGTGCATGGCCGATATCAAGAGCGTCGCCGCCCAGGTAGGGCAGGAGATATCTCCCAACCAGAAGAATAATTACTACCTGTATCTGGTTGATGATGAAATAGGGTGCGATCTTTCCGCCCAGAAGCACCCATGCCGGTACCGGCATGGATTGCAGGCGCGCCAGACTTCCCTGCTGGCGCTCCTTGATGAAGGCAACCGAGAGCGGGACCACGAGGAAAAACATCGCAAGCAACGTCCATGCCGGCGCATTCTGTTGCACTGATGTTGGTATCGGCGCGCCAGGTGCACCCGCCGACCCTTCATGGGCAGTTGCTTCGGCGAACGCATTAATGGAGGCGGGCGCCTTGAGCGCGGGTATTCCAGGCGCCCCACGAGTGGCGGCAGTGACGCGCCGACCGAACGTCTGGAATTGCTCCAGCAGCATGCGCGATTCAATTCCTTGCAGTATGCGGTTGAGCGCAGCTGTGACGAGCTCAAAATGGTCACGCCGCATGGTTGGGTCGGCAAGCAGGCGTATATCGACGGGCTGCTCAGCGGTTCCACGCGCCGGCGCCAGGCCGAGTCGTTGCTGAATGCGCCGGAGCGCGCGCTGCGTTGCCGCGGGCGGAATCAGCACCGCAAACTTGTATTTGCCGGCTACGAGGTCCTTGCGCACTGCGGATTCGTCGGGCAGATCCTTCCCTGGTCCCGGCGAATCGGCGCTGACGAGGAAGAAACTGCTGTTCGAGAAGGCCTTGTCGATGGCATTGCCGACGAGCCCTCCGTCACGGTTGACAATCAGGATGGAAAACCGGATACCGGCGCGCTCGCTGAAAGCATCCTGCAGGGCGAGTGACATGATCACGACGAAGGTCACGGGCATCACGAACAGGATGAGGAGTGCCTCCCGGTCACGCACGAGGAGCCGGATTTCCTTGGTGATCGTCGCTGCCAGTTTGTAGAGCGCGCTGTTCATCGTGAACCCGCCATCAGTCGCGCAGACGCGTCCCGGTGAGTGTCATGAACACCTTCTCGAGGTTCGTCGCCCCCATCGACAACGACGCGAGATCGAGCCCTTCTGCACGCAGGATGTCGAGCGCATCGTGCAGGGTTGTCTGAGGCAGGTCGCTTCTGAGAATAATCGATTTTCCTTCGGTGGCAATGCTGCGGACATGGGTCAGGGCGCCGATGCGCCTTTGTGTGGATTCGGAGACGGGCTGTTCAAAGTGGAGCTCGATGACACTGCTGCGGTGCCTGCGTAAAAGATCGTCCAGTGATCCCTGCGAGATAATATGTCCGCGATCGATGATCGCAAGTTCGTCGCACAGCGATTCGGCCTCTTCCATGTAATGCGAGGTGTATATGATAGTCATGCCGCGCGCGTTCAGCGACCGAAGCGTATCGTGGATAAAGCGGCGTGATTGCGGATCAATGCCTACTGTCGGCTCATCCAGGACAAGCACCGCCGGCTCGCTGATCAGGCCGATGACGAGGTTGAGCCGACGCTTCAGGCCGCCGGAAAAAGTATCGGCGCGACGCGTCGAAAATTCCTCCAGGCCCGCGAGAAAGATGCATTCCTTTACGCGCTTATGCAAAGCCTGTCCGTGCAGACCCTGCATGTGGCCGAAGTAGTCCAGATTCTCGCGCGCTGTCAGGCCGGGGTAGATTGCGAGCTCCTGCGGAACGAGTCCGATTGCGCGCTTGACCTTTGCGCGTTCGTGCGCAACCGAGTGACCCATCACGCGCGCGCTGCCGGCGCTGGGTTGAAGCAGCCCGCAAATCATGGACAGCAGGGTGGTCTTGCCGGCGCCGTTTGGACCCAGCAGGCCGAACACCCGTCCTTTCGGGATCGAGACAGTGACATTCTCCACGGCCGGCCGATCCGACCCGCGGTAGACCTTGTATAACCCTTCGGTTTCGACTGCGACTTCGATACTCAAGGCTTTGTCCAGATCGAGGCTCGGAATTGTTGGTTGTCGGGCCGCATCGTTGTAGCGCTGGCTGCAAAGAATAGCAGGTTTGCGCAGATCCTGTATGGACCTTGCCGAAACAGAAGGCATCACCGATAATGTCCCCACAGCTAATGCACCCACAGCGCCGTTGCGGGCACTGACGACGATTCAGCCGGTTTTCTATCCCTTTAAGACTCGCTCCAGGCAGCTCACCCTTGTGGTGTCACAGTCTGGGCCTGAAGCAACGGGCCACGCTGCCGCTACCGATCGCGCACTCATCGCTGGCGCCTGCATTGGCAGTGCGGCTACATTTCCTGTGAATGGACGATGGCGGGAAGCGACCCGGAGCTTCGGCCCCGAGTGCGCCATAACGGAGCGTGCACAAGGTTGCCATGTTCTGGCATTGCGGCGCTGCGCGGGTGAACGTCCGCTTTAAACCGGATAGACTCTCCTTTGATGAAGATCGCGACGGATCATGCTTCCCTGCCCGGGCATTTTCCCGGTAACCCGGTGGTCCCCGGCGTCGTCATGCTCGACGAAGTGTTGCGCGCCCTGCCCGGCTTTCTCGGCAACCCGGCGCGGGTGACCGGACTGCCGAGTGTTAAGTTTCTTGCGCCGCTCAGTCCCGGGCAGGAGTTCGAGGTCGTGTTCAGGGGAAAAAATGCGGGCCGGGCCGGATTCGAAGTTCACTGCAATGCGCAGAAAATTGCAGAAGGGATTGTCACGTATGAAGCCGCAAACAGTGAGTGAAGTGGAGTGCACGCGCGTGACGGCGCCTGTCACCCCGTCATGGCAGGTGCGCCGCGAGCGCGGCAGCGTTTTCTCCATGAAGCTGATCGCGTGGCTTTCGCTGGCGCTCGGCCGCCGCATCGGGCGGCTGCTGTTGTATCCGATATGCATGTACTTTGTGGTTTTTTCGGGCGGAAGCCGGCAGGCATCGCGCCGCTACCTGAACCGCGCGCTCGGCCGGCCGGCGCGCATGGTTGACGTGTTTCGTCACCACTATTTTTTTGCTGCCACACTCCTGGACCGTGCGTTTCTGCTGGCGGATCGCGGCGACAAGTTTGTCCTGTCCAAGCATGGTTTGAAAGTCTTCCGCAGCGTGATGGAAGCCGGCCGCGGCTGTCTGCTGCTTGGTGCGCACCTCGGAAGCTTCGATCTCACTCGCTTTTTCGGCGCGAAGGGTTACTCCCTGACGATTAACATGATGATGTATGAGGAAAACGCCAGGAAGGTGAATACCGTGATCGAAAGCCTGGGCGGTAAGGAGCAGATGAAGGTGATCCCGGTCGGCGGCATCGACGCCCTGCTGCGTGCCAAGGATTGCGTGGAACGCGGCGAGATGATCGGCATTCTGGGCGATCGCGTCGCGGCAAACGACCGCGTGGTACGGGTGCCATTCCTTGGCAGGGAGGCGGTATTTCCGGCGGGACCCATGCTGATTGCCAGTGCCCTTCGCATCCCGGTGATACTGTTTTTCGGGATTTATCGTGGCGGCAATCACTATGAGGAATATTTCGAGTTGTTTGCCGACGACGTAACGCTGAGCCGCAACAACCGGCAGGCCGACCTGGAAAAATGGGTGGGGCGCTACGCCGCACGCCTGGAGCATTATTGCCGCGACGCGCCTTACAACTGGTTCAACTTCTTCGATTTCTGGGATGAGTCGCCGCATCGACACGAATCTCCGGCATCACAGCCCTGATCCGGCACCGCTTGCTTCCGGTTGGCAGGCAATGGTATAGAAACCCTGCGGACGCAAACTGGACATTCTGTGACACCTCTTGTTCTGACCGGATTTACCGCCGTGAACAGTCTCGGCTATGGGCTGGACGCGATTTACAATGCGCTTCGCACCCGCACCAGCGGGCTTGCGCCTTGTCACTTCGAAAACATCCATCTCGACACATATGCCGGCGAAGTGAGTGGCCTCGAGGACTGTCCGGTGTCTGGCGCGCTTAGCGAGTTTGATTGCCGCAACAACCGGCTGGCGCAGTTGGCTTTGCGCCAGGACAGTTTTGAGAAGCTGGTCGCGGACGCGGTAGAACGCTATGGCGCCGAGCGCATCGCCGTGGTCATTGGCACCAGCACCTCGGGTATTCTTGAGACCGAGCATGCCTATCGCAGGCGCGCCGCGCTGAGCGGTTCCTTGCCTGCGGATTATCACTTCGCTACTACTCACAATCTCTATTCGGCAACCGACTTTGTGCGCCGGTATCTTGCCCTGAATGGACCGGCGACGATGGTTTCGACCGCCTGTTCCTCGAGTGCGAAGGTATTTGCTTCCGCGGAACGGATGCTACGGGCGGGGCTGTGCGATGCTGCCGTGGTCGGAGGCGTCGACAGTCTGTGTCTCAACACCCTGTACGGTTTCGCTTCCCTCGGCCTTATCGCACCCGACCCCTGTCGGCCCTGTGCGAGTGACCGCCATGGCATCTCCATTGGCGAGGCTGCCGGGTTCGCGCTCGTGGAAACGCGAGAGCGGGTGCGCGGGCACAGCGGCGTGGCGCTGCTTGGTTACGGCGAGAGCGCCGACGCCTATCATATGTCGACTCCGGATCCGGAGGGTGGAGGCGCGGCGCTGGCAATGCAGCGCGCCCTTGAATGCGCCCGGCTCGAGCCGGGGCAGATCGATTATGTGAATATGCACGGAACCGCAAGTGTCGTGAACGATGCAATGGAAGACAAGGCGATAGCGCATGTGCTTGGCACGGATGTGGCGTGCAGTTCGACCAAAGGCTGGACCGGACATGCGCTCGGCGCGGCCGGAATCACCGAGGCCGTGATATCGGCGCTTTGCATTCGCAACAGTCTGATACCCGGCTGCCTGAATACGACGCAGCTCGATCCCGCATTTACCGGCAACATTCTCCTGCAGAATCACCCGGGTCCGGTGCAACGCGTGCTCAGCAATTCGTTCGGTTTTGGCGGCAGCAACTGCAGCCTGATTTTCGGGGCCGTGTCATGATGGAGTTGTTTATCGAGGGTATTGGGGTGTATGCGCCTGGTCTGGTCGGATGGCGGGAATCCGCAGAAGTATTGAGCGGCCGGCTGCCGTACCGGGTGGTGTCGCCACCACGGCTGAGTCCGTCCATGCTGGTTCCGGATGTGCGCAGGCGGACCACGGATCATATACGCCTGGCAATCGAAGTGGCTGCGGAAGCTGCCAGCAATGCCGGGCGCGACCCTGGCAGCCTGGCCTCCGTGTTCGCCTCCTCGGAAAGCGACGGCCAGATTACGCACTACATATGCGAAGAAGTGGTCAAGGACAACCCGGAGGTTTCTCCTACGCGCTTTCATAACTCGGTGAACAATGCCGCTGCAGGATACTGGAGCATGGCTTCAGGCTCGCGTGCACCGTCGACCAGCGTCGCCGGGTTTGACGGCACGTTTGCGGTGGGTCTGGTGGAGGCCTGTGTGCAGCTGGCTACTTCGGATGATGAGGCCTTGATTCTTGTTGCCCACGATACGCCGTTGCCGGAACCACTTAACAGCGTCCGGCCGCTGGTTGCGAGCTTCGGCGTGGCGTTGGTTCTGTCGCGGATCCGTTCAGCGCGCAGCATGATGAAGCTTGCCGTTTCCCTGCTGGCATCTGGCGGGGAGGAAACAGGCGTCGTCGATCCTGGACTGGAAGCATTGCGCAGCGGCAATCCGGCCGCGCGCGCCCTGCCGGTGCTCGCGGCCGTCGCTCGCGCGGAGGTGGGAGCGAGTATCAATCTGCCGTACGTGCGCGGCCGGTCTCTCGAGGTTGCGACCAGACAGTGCGGCTAGACCGGAGCGAGATTTGCGCGCGTATACCGCATGCGGGCGCAATGTGTCTCCTGGACTGGGTAGAAGCCTGGGACCAGACAGCGATAACCTGCAGCGCGATCTCGCATGCAGATATTGGGAATCCGCTGCGCCAGTACGGGCGCCTGCCTGCAATATGCGGTGTGGAGTATGCGGCACAGGCCATGGCAGTGCATGCCGGCCTGACTTTCGATGCGCAGGAAGAGCGTCCGACGTCTGGATTTCTTGCAAGTGTGCGTAATCTCGAACTTTTCGTCGATAGGATCGATACCGCCGGGTCGGCGCTTCGCATTGAGGCGCGTCGCTTGTCCGGCGGCGAACGTGGTTTCATCTATCAGTTCGACATATGGTCAGGTCCGACACTGCTGCTTTCCGGCCGTGCGGCGGTCATACTGGCCAAGGGGGCAACGCCATGAAGCGCGCACTAGTGACCGGCGGTAGCGGTGATATCGGCGCTGCGATTGCACGGCGCCTGGGTCGCGATGGCCTGCACGTTCTCGTGCATGCGAATCGCCATGCAGACAAGGCGGAAGCGGTTGTGTCAGCCATCCGCGCCGAAGGTGGTTCGGCAGAGTCCACCGCTTTTGATGTATGCGACCGGGTTGCGACCCTGGAAGTGCTGGAGCGTTTGCTTGCGGAGGGGCCGGTGCAGGTATTGGTAAATAATGCGGGCGTGCACGACGATGCGCCGCTTGCCGGCATGCGCCCGGAGCAATGGAGCAGGGTGGTGGACGTAACGTTAAACGGATTCTATAACGTCACCCAGCCGTTGTTGCTGCCCATGCTGCGTACGCGCTGGGGTAGAATAATCAGCATGTCATCTGTTGCTGCTGTCATTGGGAACCGCGGGCAGGCGAACTATGCCGCAGCAAAGGCCGGACTGCACGGAGCAACCAAATCGCTCGCGCACGAGGTAGCCTCGCGCGGCGTGACCGCGAACGTGGTCGCTCCGGGTATCATAGAATCATCGATGACCGAGAAGGTGTTCAGTCCCGAGCAAATCGGCGCAATGGTTCCGATGAAGCGCGCCGGGACTGCTGAAGAGGTTGCGCACCTAGTGAGTTTCCTTGCGTCCGATGGCGCGGGCTACATATCCGGCCAGGTGATCGGTATTAACGGCGGAATGGTCTGACAGGTAGCTCCGCATTTGCAGTTAACGAAAAGAGCCCAGACATTGCATCAGAGCAATTCCGCCGTTGTCATCCCGGCTTACAACGAGTCGGCAACCCTTCGCGAGATCGTTGAACGCGCGCTTCAATTCTGTCCGAAGGTAATCGTCGTTGACGACGGGTCAACTGATGCGACCGCACAGCTGATTCGGGATCTGCCGATTGAGCTGCTCCGGAACGCCGGCAATGAGGGCAAGGCTGCGAGCCTGTGGCGTGGTATTCGCCATGCCATTGCGTCCGGCGCCGACCGCGTTATTACGCTCGATGGCGACGGTCAGCACATGCCGGAGCATATCCCCAGTCTGATGGAAGCGGCTCGCGCTCATCCCCAGGACATAGTGATCGGCGCGCGCCGCAGTGATTCGTCGGCTGCGCCGGCCCTGCGCTATTATGCCAACCGCATCGCCGACTTCTGGATATCGTGGGCATGCGGGCAGCGCCTGCGCGATAGCCAGTCCGGTTTTCGCCTTTATCCGGCCGCGCTGTTCGAGCAACTTCATACCCGTCATGACCGGGCGCACGGCTTTGTGTTTGAAAGCGAGATACTGATCGAAGCGGCGCGCCTTGGTTACCGGGTGACTGCCGTTCCCATTCCCGCCATTTACCATACCCAGGCGCGACCCAGTTACTACCGGACGAGTGACTCGCTGCGGATTACCCGCATGGTGGCGTGGAAACTGCTTTCGCGCGGGATGTTCCTGCGCGGGTTTTACGGCGCCTTTTTCAAGCCGGCGTAAGCGCATCGCGTCGGTCAGCGCGACGGCTGATGTTGTCGGCAGCCGCACGACTTTAGTACCATTGGTCTGCGTCGTCTTCCGGAAGACTGAATTGGACCCCGCAGCGAGGGCGAAGTTTTCCGGGTCGCCGTTCGGACTCATTTTAAAACAAGATTCATATCGAGGAATAAAAATGCTAAAAAGAATCGTCAGTTTGATGGCCCTCATTCCGGCGGCGTTGTTGCTGCTCGCGAGCTCTCCGGCCGAAGCACGGCTTCCGTCGCTCTACAATCCTGATCCCATTCAGGTGCCGGCGGGCAAGAGTCTTGTCCAGGTGCGCAAAGCCATTCGCAAGGCTGTTCTCGACAAGGGCTGGGAAGCGAAGGAGATATCGTCGACCGAAATGGAAGCGAAATACACCAAGCCCGGCAGGGGCAAGGAATACTCTGCGGTTGTGACGATCACGTACAATACCAAAACGGTGCGGATCAGCTACAAGGACAGCAAGCATCTCGACTACAACAAGGCGAAGAACAGGATCCATCCCACCTATAATCGCTGGGTCCAGTTTCTGGAGCGTAATATCCGATCGGATCTCGGATCATGATTGACGGTGTGACCGGATTCAGCCGGATTGAGGGCAAAAATCCGGTTGACGGCTGACCTGTCGGGTGCCGGCATTACCTGTTGACGGCGACACCCACCCAGCCCAGCCTGCGCTCAAGAAAACAGTCGACGCGGACGGAAGCACCCCTGTACTCGCGACAGGGGTGCTTTTTTTTGGCTCTGTCGAATTTCATGTGGGTTGACTCGCTATATGCGGATTGATCTTCGAGAAGTCGAGCTTCCCGGCAATGAGGAAGATCACCGTGCGAATGGTCGAGAATCGGCCATAGCCGCGCGCTTTCCGTTTGGCCGCCTGGAAGAGTCCGTTCAGGGCTTCAAGAAAACCGTTGGTGGCGCGGGTCTGCGCCCAGGCGATAATGCCCTCGAGATGGGCGCGGATGAGACGCGCCACCGCCTTCATGGGTTCGACCCGGGAGCGGCAGACGTTGGTACACCACTGCTTGAGCATCGTACGTACGACGTTGACCTGCTTGCGGTTTCGGATCTCGCGGAGCTGCTCGCGATACAACCAGGCCCGAGCGGTACGTTTGGTCGTGATCTCACCGATCAGCGAATCGAGATCGGCGCGGGCAGTGGCGTTGAGGTGGCGGGAATCCTTGAGGAGTGTCCAGCGCATACCCTTCAGGGCGGGATCGCGCTTCTGCTCGGCCCGTCGCGTGAGATCGAGGGCCTGGGAGGCATGAGCGACCACATGGAACTTGTCGAAGGTGACCTGGGCGTTGGGAAACTGGCGGCCCACCCCCTTGATGAAGGCGGGCGACATGTCGATCGAGACCGACTCGATGGCCAGAGGATCGCCGCCATGAGCCTGGATTTCTTGAGCCAGGCGTTCGACGGCCCTCGCATCACGTTCCTCGGCCACGGCGATGACAGCCCGGCGGGCGCTGTCGGCTGCGATGGTGACATAGTCATGCCCGCGGGCTTTGGATGTCTCATCGATGGCCAGGCTCGCAACCCCGGAGAGGTCCTGCTGGGCCACGGCCAGGTCCACGTACCGTTCGCACAGACTCATGACCCGATGCAGACTCACCCCGGTCAAGCGTGCGACGGCCCGAAAGGGCATCTCCCGGCAAAAGGCGAGGATCAGGGCCTCGAAGAGCAATGTGAATCCGGCAAGCTTGCCCACAAAGGCGGGCTCGACCTGGCGCACGTTCCCGTCGGGAAGCTTCACGCGCGGTACGCACACCTCGAGGAAGCACTCATGCTGGAAGAAGTTCAAATGGCGGTAACGCTTCACCGTGGTGTCATGGACGGGATGTGCTCCGGCCACCTCGGGATGTCCAAACCGGCTGCCGGGCACAAAGTCCACGGCAATCGTCAACGTCCGGGCCTGGGCATCGAAGGCCACATCTCGTACATACCAGGGTGCTTCAATCCCCAAGGCCGCCTCGAACAGCTTCGCTTCCGCCATGACCGCCACTCCTCATCAGGTTCTCTGGCGGCATTCTATCCATGATGGGTACCCACTTGGAATTTAACAGAGGCTTTTTTTTGAACACGACATGCACTGCGGTGTATGCAATCAGATCCAGAATGCAGCCTGGGTCATGATCCGGGATACTGCTGTCATCAGACTGCGGATGGGGCCACGCAGGGTCGCCGCGCCAGCTTCGATAGCCACCGTCGCGTGATGCGATTCATCGATGCGCATCTGCTCCAGAATCGCGCGGCTCTTTTCGTCCTTCGCCGGCAGGCGCGCAAGATGCGAGTCGATGTGGTCCACGACCTGACGTTCAGTTTCGGCCACGAAACCGAGACTCCAGCGGTCGCCGGCCGCCCCGGCCAGCGCGCCGATCGCAAACGATCCCGCGTACCATAGTGGCGAGAGATAACTGGTATGTCCTCCGAGCTCGCGGATGCGCAGTTCGGTCCAGCCCAGATGATCGTTTTCCTCGCGTGCTGCCTGCTCCATTTTTTCGCGCACGAGCGGCAGGCGTGCGCTGAGCGCCTGTCCCTGATAGAGCGCCTGGGCGGCAACTTCCCCGGCATGGTTCACCCGCATCAGACGGCCTGCGAGCAGGCGCTCGCTCCGGTCGAGCGCCGGTTCAGCGTTGCCTGCTGCGGGTGTCGCACGACCTGGTGCCGGCGCCGGGCCAAGGGCAGTACGAAGGGCCTGATCGAAACCCTGAATCAGCCGGTCCAAGGCGGAAAATTTGCGCGGTTCCATGCGTCTACCATACAAGAGGGCCAAGGGTGGTTACAAGCAGGCATCATGGCGGTGTTTGTGGCCGGCGCAGCTGCCGCGCAAGCACGACGACCGGGTGAGTCACTTCGATGGTCGATCCCACCTGGTTTAGACCCGCGCCCAGGTGCAGGGCGCAGCCGATGTTTGCGCTCACTATAATGTCGGGGGCGAGATTCCGGATGTATTCGAGCTTGTCAGCCCGCAGCCGGTTGGCCATTTGCGGCTGGGTGAGGGGATAGGCGCCGGCGCCGCCGCAACAGACATGGTTTCCCGCGAGTGCTTCGATGTGTACCCCGGGGATCTTGTCCAGCAATGCATAGGGCCAGCGCTCGCCGTGGACGACATTGCGCAGCGAGCAAGGATCCTGCACCGCGATGGTCTTCGCGAGCGGCTGTACCACGAGTTCATCGGGCCACGGGGCCTCGGCAATGAATCGGCTGATTTCCGTGACCCTTGCGGCGAAAGGCCGCACCTGTGGTTCCTGCGGCAGATGGCGCGGATACTCGGCAAGGGTGGCGCCACAGCCACTCGCCGCATACACAATGGCGACAGTTTCGCTCGCGCCATGCAGCAACCCGGGAGCTTCAGCAAACGCTGCGATATTGCGGCGCATGAGGGCCTCGGCCTGCTCACGCCTGCCTGCATGCAGATGCAGGGCGCCGCAGCAGGTCTGCGCTCTCGGCAAGTGAACCTCGTAACCCAGAAGATTGAGAACGCGGATCGAAGCCGCCAGCGTCTCCTGGTCGACAACGCTAGCAATGCATCCTGTGAAAAACGCAATGCGCGCGCGTGTTTCCCCATGCGCCGGATACACCGTCTTCCACTGTTTCTGCGATCCAAGCGCCGGCAACGCGGCATCGAGCTGCGCCAGACCAGCCAGGTGCAGCACGCCAGCGGCGCGCATCAGGCGTTGCAGACCGCTGCATTGATAAAGGCGCAGCAAGCCCGCGAGCAGACGCATTTTGCGCTGGCGTGGAACGAGCCATTCCAGGAGGAAACTGGCAGACAGCTGCGACCACGTCGGACGCGGACGCCGGGTTTCGATGAACGATCGCCCAGCCTCGATGAGCGCGCCGAATTCAACCATGGAAGGGCAGACGTTTTCGCAGGCGCGGCAGGCCAGACACCCGGCGAGATGAGATTCAAGCTTTGCATTTAGGGGCACTTCGGCGCGTGCCATGGCGCGCATGAGGGCGACGCGACCGCGCGGCGACTCGTTTTCGTCACCTGTCTTCATGTAGGTCGGGCAGTGCGGCAGGCACAGGCCGCACATGACGCAGCGATCGGCCTGGTCCTGGGGAAACTTGGTCTCAATGCGGGACGAGTGCAAAGGCGGACGAATCCGGGTAGAAGTGTTGTCGTGAAAGGTGGCGAGATGGGAACTTGCAGTGCACTATACTCCGCAAAGATCAATTCCCGCCACTGACGGCGTCATGGCATGAGGGTGTATGAACGAGCCGTATTACAAATACCACGTGTTCTTCTGTATCAACCAGCGCGCCAATGGCGAGGTCTGCTGCGCCGCCAAGGGTTCTGTGGCAATGCGCGAATACGCCAAGGAGAAGATCAAGAAACTCGGTCTTGCCGGCAAGGGAAGGGTGCGGATCAACAATGCCGGTTGCCTCGACCGTTGCGAGGAAGGGCCGGTCGTCGTGATCTATCCGGAGGGAACCTGGTACACCTATGTGGACAAGGAAGACATCGACGAGATCATCGATAGGCACCTGATCAAAGGCGAGCGCGTCGAACGGCTCAAGATATGATCATCCGGCCGGGCCGGCGCGCACGGCATTAACGCCGAAACGCCATGCACATTCCGAAAGCGGTTGAACATTTTGCTTCTGCCCCGGGGCGCCGCACTTTTTGACGCTAAAACGCAACCTCCAATTGCAAAATCCGGCATTAGCGGCCGGCACCCCCGCCGGCAGAAATTAAGCCGCTTGCCTCAAATTGTCACCGGCTGTGGAACGCCTGCCGATTTTGCCCCATGCGTCGCTTCCCGCGGCTGCCGGTGCGCGCAAATTCGGACGGTCGCGGGATAAGTGCCACTGTCTGCACGTGCCCGGTCCCGGGCGTGCCAGCGTCGATTGCCCCACAATGGCGCAGCCCGATAGCGCCGGTTCTGCCGCAGCGTGACGGCTTCATGACGTCTCTGCTTGGGGATTTTCACCGCATCCCAAAATGGTAATGTCCGTGCCGAATAATTTCGGAACCGCGTCGCCGCTCAAAACAATGCCCGCAATCAGGCATTAAATCTATCGTTTATCAAGGAGATATGACGTCCTGCGCGGACGGGATTGTGGGTAATGTGAACGGATGTTGACAGATCAAAATATAAGCGTATTATTATATTCCAATGCAGGTTGATGGGGCGCCGAGTTTGGCCCGTTACTTGCATCTGGATCAAGTGTGACAGGATTCGGCGTCGAGTCGCAACCGGACTGGATGCCAAAGGGCTCCTCCATCCTCCTAGTGGTGGTTCGGGCGTGGTTTTTAACCACGCCCTTTTTTTTGCCTTTTTTCCCGCTTCAACGAGACGCGGTTCGCGCGCTGCCCACTGGCCCCTTCCAGGACTTCCGGCAATCCGGGCGCCAACGATCAGTGTCGCGCGCCTTGCCACTTGCGGCCGGCTTTTGTATCATGCCCGGCTCTTTGAATGGGCACGCCCTTGGAAGAATCTAAATGAAAACCTTTATGGCCAAATCGGAAAGCGCCAAGCGCGACTGGTACGTGGTGGACGCCACGAACAAGGTGCTGGGACGTCTTGCCACGGAAATCGCGCGCCGTCTGCGCGGCAAGCACAAGGCGGAGTTCACTCCGCATGTGGATACCGGGGACTACATCGTCGTGGTCAATGCCGAGAAGATTCACGTGACGGGCAGCAAGCCGAAAGGCAAGCTCTACCATCACTACAGCGGCTATCAGAGCGGCCTTAAGACTATCAACTTCGCGGATCTGCGCGCGCGCGCGCCGGAGCGAATTGTCGAGACCGCAGTGCGTGGCATGCTGCCAAAAGGACCGCTCGGCCGGGCCATGTTTCGCAAGCTCAAGGTCTACTCCGGCCCCAAGCATGAACACAGCGCACAGCAACCGAAAAACCTGGAAATCTGACGGAAAACCCTTATGGCAGAGCAGAAAAACTACGGCACCGGACGACGCAAGACCGCCACGGCGCGCGTCAATCTGACGCGCGGCAAGGGTGTGATCACGATCAATAACCGTCCGCTCGACGAATACTTCGGGCGTGAAACCTCGCGCATGGTGGTGCGTCAACCGTTCGTAACGCTTGAAATGCAGGACAAGTTTGATGTCCGCGTCAACGTTGCAGGCGGCGGCCCGAGCGGGCAGGCAGGCGCAATCCGCCACGGCATTACCCGTGCCTTGATGGTCTACGACGAGACGCTTCGGCCGGCACTGCGCAAAGCCGGCTTCGTCACCCGTGATGCTCGCGAGGTCGAGCGCAAGAAGGTCGGCCTGCACAAGGCGCGCAAGGCTTCGCAGTATTCCAAGCGCTAACAGGAAGCCCGAGGCGACAGACGGTCCCGGACTTCCCGAAGCCGGAAAGTGCCGCTATCGATTCGGTATTGGCCTGGATACTCCTGCCGGGTTTGCGTTTAAGGGCTGGGCTTTGAGGGGTAACCGGGCTCAAAGCTTTGGCGGGGAATCACCAAGCTGCCCCCTCGTTGGTTTCAATGCGGAGTCTGCGTTCCAGCCGCTAAAATGGGCCCGGGCCTCGAAGCAAATTCGCGAAGCGCCAGAAATTTCCCGTTTGATTCCGGGCGAAGATTAGGTGCGAGCCATGCACTCAATGCCCGTGAGGGCAGCGGCATGCGTTTAGCGCATGCCGCTTGCCTGCGATTTACTGGGGGATCGTCTAGTGGTAGGACAGCGGACTCTGACTCCGTTAACCGAGGTTCGAATCCTCGTCCCCCAGCCACACATCAAAATGGCGGCTTCGGTGCCGGCCAATCGGTATACGTGACGATGCCGGGTTCTCGGGCCCGGCAAACCCGTAACGCCTTCGGGTGGTTGCAGTCATGTCGTGCCAATGTCAAATAAATATTGCCGCGATTTCGCGTCCAGCAAAAATGTGGTTCCGTGCTACATCGATCTTCGGTCTCCCAACTTTTCAACAAATGGCCTGTCCCGATCCTGGCGGACGCTGGGCTGCGCACGGGCGACGCAGATTTTGACCTTGAAGCTTGTGGTGTCGAAAGCATGATGCGCGGGAAAGGGGATCTAACAGGGAATAGAATTGAACGGCAATACGTCAATTCAACGTAACGCGAGAGTCGAAAAACGAGTGTCGAAGAGCAGAGTTGTCAGGACATCCGATAAAAGAAATAACGTTTTGTCATCGCGCAGCAATCTCCTTGG
>VFSW01000969.1_pt1 | contig 42672 bp, 30 predicted proteins | sample 5358111 | NCBI WGS metagenome assembly VFSW01 (sample SAMN11554181, study PRJNA540505) | mine drainage metagenome | isolation source: sediment from site ElyBrook_90M | place: USA: Ely Copper Mine, Vershire, VT | collected 2017
TGTTCGGAATCCGGTCGCCGTAATTAATGCTCATTAATGTTCGCTCCAGTGGGACACTGTTCGCTCCAGTGGGACTCAAACGCGCTGCCAGTCGAATTTGACCCTGTTGCCGCTGCCGAAACATTTCAAGGCGCCCTCCGTCCCGACCGCGTTCGGGCGGATGAATATCCAGTTCTGCCAGGCGGTAAGGCGGCCGAACACTCTCGTCTCCATCGTTTCCCCGGTGCCGAAGCGAAGATTGGCCTCCATGCCGGTCAGTGCGTCCGGCGAGAGACTCGCGCGCTCCTCCAGCACGATGCGGATCTCCTCGCTCCAGTCGATCTCATCGAGCGCTGCCGTGATGAGCCCGAGCGACAGGGCCTGCTGTGGATTCAATGGGCGGCCTGAGTTCGTGCGTACCGCCTCGATCGCGGTGGAGTCACCGTAGAAGCGGTTCACCAGACGGGTCTGGCCGTCGACCCGGGGATAGGCACCGAAATTGAGCGCCGATGCGTAGATGCGCGCATCACCAGCGGGAAAGTCGGCCATATAGGTGCGATCCGCCGCGAGCGCAACTTCGAGCAGGGTCCCGGCGAAGCAGGAACCCGGCTCGATCAGCGCAATCAGCGTGCGCGAAGTGACGTCCAGCCGGGCGAGCGTTCGTCGCAGGAGTCCGGTGGTCTCGCGCACCAGCCAGTGCGTGTTCAGCGACGCAAGCGTCGCGTCCACGGCGAGCACCAGCGCCGCGTCGCCTTCGGTACGCAACACCCAGGTGCCGAGCGCAAGATGATTCGACCGCAGCAATAGGATCGCATCGTCGAGTTCGCGCGCCATCTGCAGTGGCCACCAGGCCGCGCCGGCGGCAACGATGCCGTCGATATCGGCGGGCGGAGCGGCGTGCGGCGCCTTGATCGTCAGCGTCGCGCGCCTTCGTTCTTGATCGAGCGCGACGTCGACGTATTGATAGCTCAGGCGACCCGCGTCCGCCAGCGGCTGCAGCCGCGGCAGCGCAACGCCCCCGGCCGCGCCGGGCCGATTGCTCAGCGCCGCGAGTTCGCGCGCACGCGCCTGCACGAACCCGCCGAACTGCTGCGGCTTGACCACTTCGTCGACCAGGCGCCATTCCTTGGCCCGCGCACCGCGCACGCCCTCGGTCGTCGTGCAAAAGACGTCCGCGAGGTCGCGCCGCACCTTTCTCTTGTCGGTGAGCCGCGTCAAGCCGCCGGTTCCGGGCAGCACGCCGAGCAGCGGCACTTCGGGCAAACTCACCGCCGACGAGCGATCGTCCACCAGGATGATCTCATCGCACGCGAGCGCGAGTTCATAGCCTCCGCCCGCGGTCGTCCCATTGCATGCCGCGATGAACTTGAGTCCCGAATGGCGGCTCGAGTCTTCGATGCCGTTGCGCGTCTCATTCGTGAATTTGCAGAAGTTCACCTTCCATGCATGGGAGGAGAGGCCGAGCATGAAGATGTTGGCGCCCGAGCAGAATATCCTCTCCTTGCCGCTCGTGATCACGACCGAGCGCACTTCCGGGTGCTCGAAGCGTATCCGCTGCAAAGCATCGTAAAGCTCGATATCCACGCCCAGATCGTACGAATTGAGCTTGAGTTTGTACCCGGGCCGCAAGCCGCCGTCTTCCATCGTATCCATGATCAGTGTCGCGACCGGACCGTCGAATTGCAGGCGCCAGTGGCGGTACTGCGACGGGTCGGTCTGAAAGCTGACCCATTGTTCGGACTCCGCCGACGCGCAATCCGCCGCCGGGACTTGGGCTTGAGTGAGCATGAATGACTCCGATTAAGTTCGTGCGACGACTTCGCGCAGGCGCTCGAGCGCAGACTCGGCCGACAGGCCGCTCGTGTCGACTTGGGCGTCGGCCTGCTCGTACAGCGGCTCGCGCGCACGCAATATGTGCTTGAGATCCTCCATGGCCTCCTCGCTCGCCGCCATCGGCCGTAAATCGCCCTGTGCGAGCACCCGCTCCATGTGCTCGGCGGGGCTCGCCTTCAGCCAGACCGTGAAGCAGCGCGCGCGCAGCAGCTCGTACGTGCCGGTCTCCGATACGACGCCGCCGCCGACCGAAATGACGAACCGCGAGTGAAGCTCGATCGTTCTCTCCAGGCAGCGCCGTTCCAAGCGTCGATAGGCCGCCTGCCCGTAGAGGGAGAACAACTCCGCCAGCGGCAGCCCCGCTTCGCGCTCGATCTCCCGGTCCAGTTCGACGAAGGGAACCCCCGATTGGCGCGCGAGAGCCTCGCCGAGCGTCGACTTGCCGGCGCCGCGCAGACCAATCAGCGCAATGCGGGCATTGCGTTCGCTCGCTCCGTGGCCGAGCTCGCGCGCCAGTCGAATCAAGGTCTCCTCGAGGCGGTTTGCCGGCAACTGCTGCAGGAACCGACGCACCAGGCGCTCCTCCGGAGCATCGCGGTCGGTCTCCAACATCTCGTCGAGCCGCACACTCAAGGCGGCCGCCACGCGCCGCAACAGCATGATTGAAATGTTGCCTTCGCCCGCCTCCAGCTGACCGAGGTAGCGCTCCGATACAGCGGCTTGCCGTGCGAGCAGCCGTCGCGTCATGCCGCGGCTATCGCGCAGGTTGCGCACGCGTTTTCCCAACGCTTGCAGAAATTCCGCGTCGCTCTTTAGGTCCGAGCACACTGGGGATTCAAACGTGACAGCGCCTATCATAGTCGGCATTATTTCACTTGATAATGCTAATGACAAGCATTATTATTCCTGTAAAAGCATTTTATTGCGTACCGCTCACAGTTAATGAGCAATATTTAGCATTGCCAAACGGGGATCATGCAGTGATTGCATCGACTTCGATCGTCGAGACCTGCGCCGAACTCAGCACCGCGGATCATTCTCGTCGCCCGCCCACGCTGCGAATACCGCGGCGTTACAACGCTGCATACGATCTGATCGAACGCAACCTGCGCGCGGGCTTCGCCGACAAGCTCGCGTTCATCGATGACCACCGCACTCTGACCTACCGCGAACTCGACCAACGCAGTGCCGCGTTCGCAAACGTGTTGACCGCTCTCGGCGTCGAAATGGAACAGCGCGTGCTGCTCTGTCTGTACGATACGGTGGACTTGCCGGTCGCGTTCCTCGGCGCGATCAAGGCCGGAGTCGTACCGGTGCCGGTCAATACGTTGCTGACTCAGACCGACTACGCGTACCTGATCGACGACTGCCGCGCGCGCGTGGTGGTCGTCTCAGCCGCACTCTTGCCGCTCATGGAGCCTATTCGGTCGCGATTTTCGTTTTTGCGGCGCATCCTCGTCGCCGGCGCTCCCGCGACGCAAGCGGACTCGCTGACCAGACATCTGGACGCGGCCGACACGACCTACCGGGTCGCCGACACCTGCGCCGATGATCACTGCTTCTGGCTGTATTCGTCCGGCTCGACCGGGCCGCCGAAGGGAACCGTGCACGCGCATTCGAGCTTGATTCAGACGGCCGAACTGTACGCGCGGCCGACTCTCGGGATCAATCAGGCGGATGTCTGCTTTTCAGCCGCGAAACTGTTCTTTGCCTACGGCCTCGGCAACGCGCTGACGTTCCCGCTATCGGTCGGCGCCACGACGATTCTGATGGCAGAACGTCCCACGCCGGCGGCCGTTTTCGCGCGCTTCAACCGACACCGCCCGACGGTATTCGGGGGCGTGCCGACGCTCTACGCGGCGATGCTCGCGAGCGCCGACCTGCCGTCCCGCGGCGCGGATCACCTGCGTTGCTGCACGTCGGCCGGCGAGCCGCTGCCGGAGGAAATCGGCAAGCGCTGGCGCAGGCATTTCGGCGTCGACATACTGGACGGAATCGGCTCGACGGAAATGCTGCACATCTTCTTGTCCAATAGTCTCGGCGACGTCCGCTACGGCACGACCGGCAAGCCGGTGCCGGGCTATGAGGTGCGGATAGTCGATGAGGCCGGCCGCAGGGTGCCGGTGGGCGAACAGGGCGAATTGCAGATCCGCGGACCCACCGGTGCGGCAATGTACTGGAACGACCGCGAACGCTCCCGCAGAACTTTCATCGGATCCTGGACGCGCAGCGGAGATAAATTCGTCGAAACGCCCGACGGCTATTTCATCTATGCGGGACGCGGCGACGACATGTTAAAGGTCGGCGGAATTTATGTGTCGCCCGCCGAGGTCGAGTCCGCATTGATCTCGCACGAGGCCGTGCTCGAGGCCGCGGTCGTCGCCCGCGAAGATCGCGACGGCCTGATCAAGCCGATGGCCTACGTCGTCGTCAAGACGGGCGTGGAGCGCTGCGAGACTCTGTGCGTCGCACTTAAGTCGCACGTCAAATCGATGCTGGCGCCGTACAAGTATCCGCGCTGGATCGAATTTCTCGACGAGCTGCCGAAGACCGCGACCGGCAAGATTCAGCGCTACAAGCTGCGAGCCGAGGCGAATGCGAAACGATGAGTCGCGCCGCGGCGTGCGGACGTGCGTCGATGGCGCCGTTGCGCCGCAAGGCGCACCGCTTCGGCATGTCGCCGCGGGCGGCCATCGCCTGGAGTTTCAGCTCATCGCGGCGCCGTCCACCGCGGCGTCGACGATCGTGTTCCTGCACGAAGGACTCGGCTCGATCTCGCTCTGGAAGGACTTTCCGCGCCGCCTCGCCGCGGCCTGCGGCTGCGGCGCTCTCGTGTATTCCCGCTACGGCTACGGCGCATCCGAACCGCTCGGCGAGCCCAGGTCCGTCGAGTACATGCACCGCGAAGGGTTAGATACGCTGCCCGAGTTGCTCGAGCGTCTGTCGATCGCGAACCCGATTCTCTTCGGCCACAGCGATGGCGCCTCGATCGCGCTGATCTACGCGGCCTCCCAGCTGCGCGCGCCGCGCGCCATGGTCCTCTGTGCACCCCATGTGTTCGTCGAGGACGTGACGATCCACGCAATTCGAGCAGCCAAGATCGCTTACGAAACCACGGGCTTTCGCACCCGCCTCGCCCGCCACCATGCCGACGTCGAGCGCACTTTTCGGGGCTGGAACGACATCTGGCTGGACCCTGCATTCCGCGCCTGGAATATCGAGGACTGCCTTGCGAAGGTCGCCTGTCCGATCCTCGCGGTGCAGGGCTACGACGACGAATGCGGGACAATGGCGCAGGTCGATCGCATCGCGGCACAATCCAAGGAAATCACACTTCTCAAATTGCACGCGTGCGCGCATTCGCCGCATCGCGATCAGCCCGAAGCCGTGATCCAAGCGACGCAGCGATTCCTCGCTCGGGTGACCGCGTAACGCCAAAAACGCGCGCATCGGCGAATAGCGCCGCGGGCTTGCAACAAATTGCGCGCTTGCGGGTTATATGCTCCAAGGGAGGCGCGGGAACTGCATTGTCGATTCGGCGTCGCAGTCGTTTCCTCGCTTGGTGTTTGCTTTCGCTGCCGCCCCCTCGCAGGGCCGCAAGCCGGGGATTCTAAGTTATGGATCAGTCGGTTATCTTCGAACGCTCTGCGCCGGTTCGCCGGCGGCCTCGGTTCAAGCTGGTTGCCGGCGTGGCCGCTACGCTGGTGTGCGCATGCGCGCTGCTGGCGTGGCTGGTCCTGCGCGCACGTGCCGACCCGGCGGCGACCGCGCACGTCGCCGCTGTTCCGCCGCTCGTGACCGTCGTCGTACCGAAGCTGGGTGAGGTCAAGTCTTCGGTGTCCTTGACGGGGCTGATCCATGCGCGCAACGACGTGCCGATCGGCAACGAGGGCGACGCCGCGCGCGTCACCGAGGTATTGGTAGAGGCGGGTGCGCACGTACGCAAAGGTCAGGTGCTTGCGCGGCTGAACGCGGTCGGCGCGCGGTCGTTGGTCAACAGCGCGGAAGCCTCGCTCGACGAAGCGCGCGCCGGATCCGCCCTGGCGCAGGCCGAATGGCTGCGCGCAAAGCAGGATCGCGACTTGTTCTCGAAGGAAGAGAATGAACAGCGGCGCGCGGCTGCGATCAGCGCGCGGGCCAAAGTCGAGGCCGCCGAGGCGCAAGTTGCCGATGCCCGCAGCCGATTGGCGCACACGGTCATTTCGGCTCCCGCTGCCGGCATCGTGCTGACGCGCACGGCGGAGGTTGGCCAGATCGCGGTGCCGGGCACGACCGTATTGTTCCATTTGGCCCGCGACGGCGAGATCGAGATGCGCGGCCAGGTCGCCGAGGTGGATATGGCGCGGCTTGCGGTCGGCCAAAAGGCAAGCGTGCGGCTCGATGGCGTCGCCCGCAGCTTTGCCGGCACGGTCTGGCAGGTCGGCGCCGTCATCGACCCGGCAACTCGCCAGGGATCCGTGCGAATCTCCCTACCCTCCGCGGATCCGGATTTGCGGCCGGGCGCCTTCGCACGCGTGGAGGTCTCGGTCGGCAGCACGCTCGGCGCCACGCTGCCGCAGACCGCCGTGCTCAACGATGACCGGGGCACCTACGTTCTGGTCGTCGGCAAGGACAACAAAGTCGAGCGGCGCGCGGTTCGCATCGCCGGCGCGCGCTCCGAGGGCCTTCTGGTCAGCGCCGGGCTGACCGGGACCGAACGCGTGGTTGCCATCGCGGGCGCGTTCCTGCGGCCGGGCGAACTGGTGTCGGCCGTCCTCGCCAAGGCGGCGACCTAATCATGAAAAAACTCTCGGCGTGGGCGATCACGCACCCGGTGTTCCCGCTCGTGCTGTTCGCCGTGCTGTTCGTGTTCGGCATCGTCGCGTTCATTAGGCTGCCGATCACGTTGAATCCCGATATCTCTGCGCCGTTCGTGCAGATCACGATCAGCGAACCCGGCGCGGCGCCGAGCGAGATCGAGACCCAGATCCTGCAGAAGGTCGAGGGCGCCGTCGCCGGCATCGGCAACGTCAAGAACATCACGTCGTGGGCCACTGAAGGCGTGGCGCAGACCGTCGTCGAGTTCCGTATCGGCACGCCGATCGACCGGGCGACCTCCGACGTGCGCGACGCGGTGGCGCGCGTGCGCGCCGATTTGCCTCAGGGCATTCAAGAACCGCAGGTACGGCGCATCGATATCGACGGTGGTCCCATCCTCTATTACGCGGTCAGCTCGACCAGCATGAGCGAGGAACAGCTGTCCTGGTTCGTCGACGACACGATCACGAAGCGCCTGCTGGCCGTCTCCGGCGTCGCGCAAGTCACCCGCTCCGGCGGCGTCAATCGCGAGATGCGCGTCGACCTGGATCCGGCACGCATGGAGTCCTACGGCATCACGGCGGGCGAGGTCAGTCGGCAGCTGCGCGACGTGAATCTCGATGCCGCCGGCGGCCGTTCTCAAGTCGGCGGCTCCGAACAATCGATACGAATCCTGGGCGGCGTCCACACCGCGATGCAGCTCGCGGATCTGCGCCTGACGATGCCGGACGGGCGCATCGTAAGACTCGGCGATATTGCGGACGTGCGCGACGGCACGGAGGAGGTACGCAGCATTTCCCGGCTGAACGGCCGTCCCGCCACGACCTTCGGCGTCTTCAAAGCCAAGGGCGCCTCCGACGTCGAGACGCTGCATCGGGTGGAAAAAGAGCTCGACAAGATTCGGCGGGACACGCCGGGCGTCACGATCAAACAGGTTTTCACGACGGTGACCTTCACGCAAAAGTCCTACGATTCATCGATCGAGTCGCTGATCGAAGGGGCGGTGTTGGCGGTCGTCATCGTCTTCTTGTTCCTGCGCGACGGCCGGGCGACGGCCATTTCCGCGCTCGCGATTCCGCTCGCGGCGCTGCCCACCTTCGCATTCATGCGATGGTTCGGCTTCACGCTCAACCAGATGACCTTGTTGGCGTTGTCGTTGATCACCGGCGTACTCGTCGACGACGCGATCGTCGAGGTCGAGAACATCACGCGACACATGAGAATGGGCAAGAGCGCCTACCGCGCGGCGATGGATGCGGCGGACGAGATCGGCCTGGCCGTCGTCGCCTGTTCGATGACGATCATTGCCGTGTTCCTGCCCGTGAGTTTTCTCGGCGGCCTCATCGGCCAGTTCTTCATCCAGTTCGGCTTCACGGTGGCCGTCGCGGTGTTCATGTCGCTGCTGGTCGCGCGGCTCATCACGCCGTTGTTGGCCGCATACACGCTGAAGCCGCACGCCGGATTGCGCGGCGCGGACGGGCCGGTCATGGACTGGTACCTGCGCGCGCTGCGTTGGTCGGTCGAGCACCGCGTCAAGACGCTGCTCGTTGGCCTGCTGATATTCGCATTGTCGGTCTTCGGTCTCGCGATGATTCCGAAGACCTTCACCCCGGACGCCGACTTCTCGTCCTCGACTCTGCACGTGGAGCTACCCCCCGGCGTGCTGCTCCAGCAAACCGCCGCGGCTTCGGCCCGGGCGTACCGGATTCTCCGCCGCCACCCCGAAGTCGCCAATGTGGTCGAGTCGGTCGGCGAGGATGAGGACGGCGAGGTGCGCTCCGGTAATCTGTATATCCAGCTCGTCCCGCCCGCGCAGCGCAAGCTCAGTCAGAAGCAGTGGGAGGCCGAGGTCATCAAGGAGTTGCGCGTGATACCCGATGCGCGCATGACCTTTCAGAGCCAGTCAAGCGGCGGCGGGCGCGATCTGACCCTGTACGTGGTCGGCAGCAACCCGCAACTGGTCGAACGCACTGCGCATGAGGCCATCAAAGAGATGCGCACGCTCAAGGAACTGCGCGACCCGCGCATCGATGGTGACATGGCTCGTCCGGAGCTGCTCGTGCATCCGCATTTCGACGAGGCCGCGCAGCTTGGCGTGACCGTGGCCGCAATCGGCGACGCGGTGCGCGTTGCGACGCTCGGCGACTTGCCGCAAAACGACGCCCATTTCTCGCTGCCGGGCCGACAGATACCGATTCGCGTCAGCTTGATCGAGTCGGCACGCCGCAACCTGTCGACGCTCGAGAACCTGCCCGTGCGCACGTCGAACGGTTCAACGGTGCCGCTCAAGACCGTGGCCGACGTCACATTCGGTCAGGGTCCGTCGCGCATACGCCGCTACAATCAGAACCGCCGCATCTCGCTCGAAGCGGACCTCAACCACGCCCAACTGGGCACCGCACTCGACAAGATCCACGCCCTGCCGATCTACAAGCATCTGCCGAGCGGCGTGCAGATCGTCGAGATCGGCACCGCCGAGTACATGCAGGAATTGTTTACGAGCTTCATGCTCGCGATGGTCGCGGGCATCCTGCTGGTATTCGCCGTGCTCGTGCTCTTGTTCGCGCGCGTGTTCCAACCGATAACGATTCTGTCGGCCTTGCCCCTGTCGATCGGCGGCGCCGTGCTGGCATTGGTCGTCACGCATAGTCCATTTTCGCTCGCGACGGTGCTCGGCATCTTGATGCTGATGGGTATCGTCGCGAAGAACTCGATTCTGCTCGTCGATTTCGCGATCGAAGAGATGCGCGCCGGCAAAGACCGCTTGACCGCGCTGCTCGAGGCCGGCCACAAGCGCGCGCGTCCGATCGTCATGACCTCGGTCGCGATGATCGCCGGGATGCTGCCCGTCGCGGCCGGCATCGGCGGCTCCGCTGCCTTCCAGGGGCAGATGGCCATCGCGGTCATCGGCGGCCTCGTCACCTCGACGGGCCTGACGCTCGTCATGGTGCCGGCCGCATTTACTTGGATCGATGACCTGGAGCGCTTCCTGCATCGAAAGCTCGGCCGCCGTCTGATCAACCGCGAGGTTGCGCCGGCGCCCGCGCCCGCACCCGCCTGGGAGATCTCCGATGCACCGCGTTCCTGAGCGTCTCTCATGACGCGGGCAGCTTTCGCAGGCGTGGGAATCGTACTCGCCGCCGCCGGATGTGCGGTCGGCCCCGATTTTCGCGCGCCTGCGCAGCCCGCGGTCGGCGCCTATGTCGCCGAGAGGTTGCCTGCAAGAACCGCGTCGACCGGCGGGTCCGGCGGCGCAGCCCAGCGGTTTGCGGTCGGCCGCGACCTGCCGGGTGAATGGTGGACGTTGTTCGGTTCGACGACGCTCGACGCGCTGATCAAGGAGGCGCTCGCAAACTACCCGAGTATCGCCGCACAGCAGGCGGCGCTGCGGGCGGCCCGGGCCGATGTGCGCGCGGGCCAGGGCGTGTTCCTCCCCAAGGCGCAGGGCACGTTCGGCGGACAGCGCGCCCAGGTCAGCGGCGCGTCCATAGCGCCGGGGTTTCCCGGATTCATCACGAACGTTTTTCAAGCGAATATCGGCGTGTCCTACACCTTCGACATTTTCGGCGGCGGCCGGCGCGAGCTCGAGCGGCTGGAGGCGCGGGTCGTGCAGCAGAATTTCCTGCTCGAGGGTAGCTACCTGACGTTGACGGCCAACGTCGCCTCGACCGCGGTTCAACTCGCATCGGCGCGCGAGCAGATTGCCGTGACGCGTGACATTATCAGTCTGGAACAGAGCCAACTGGGGCTCATTCAGCGGCAATACGCCGCCGGAATCCGCACGCAGGCGGACGTACTGCAACAGCAATCGAATCTTGCGTCGGTTCGCGCATCGCTCCCGCCGCTGCGCCAGCAGCGCTCGGCCGCGACGCACGAGCTCGCCGTGCTGACCGGCCATTTCCCACACAATGCGGCGCCCGTCGAAATAGATCTATCGAGCCTGAAGCTGCCGGAAAACGTTCCCGTCAGCCTGCCGTCCGCGCTGGTCGCGCAACGCCCGGACATCCGTGCGCAGGAGGCGCTGATGCACGAGGCGAGCGCCGCGGTCGGCGTTGCGACGGCGAATATGCTGCCGCAATTGACGTTGAGCGGTTCGGCCGGCGGTGAATCCTTGTTGCTCTCCAATTTGCTGACGCCCGGTGCGGGAGTTTGGAACCTTGCAGCCGGCCTCACGCAACCGCTGTTCGCGGGGGGCGCACTGAACGCCAAGCGGCGCGCCGCAGCCGCGGCGTTCGATCAGGCCGCGGCGCTATATCGGCTCACCGTGCTCAATGCCTTTCAGAACGTCGCCGATACACTGACGGCGCTCGACAATGACGCACAGGCGCTCAAAGCCGAAAGCGACGCCGTCGACGCCGCGCGGGCCAGCCTCGATCTGATCAAGAGGCAGTATGGCGCCGGCGCCGTCAATTACGTTTCGCTGCTGGCGGCGCAGCAGATCTATCAACAGTCGCGCATCGGCTATGTACGCGCTCTGGCAAGCCGCTACACCGACACGATCACCCTGTTCCAGGCGCTCGGCGGTGGTTGGTGGAATCGCAACGATGCCGGCACGCTGCGCAGCCGCCTCGGTGCGCACGAAGCCACGACCGCCCCGGTTGTCCAAGGACCGACGACGCGGCGGCGGAGTCTGTGATCGGACGCACAAAAGGGCAAAGCCACTATTTTCACGGCTGTCGATTGCGCGCCTAATGTTCACAGTCAAAATGCAATCCAAACCTCAAGCTAGGCAAATCGCGCGCTCGCCGCTCGTGCATCGAGCAACGACGATTCTGGTCGTGGACGACAGTGCCGCGGACCGCGAACTGCTGCGGGCCGCGCTCGAGGAGATGGGCCACGCGGCTGTCGCGACTGCCGACGCTCGGCAGGCGCTTGTCGAGGCCCGAAAGAGTCGGCCGGACGTAATACTGTCGGGCGTCCAGCTTCCCGGGGACGACGGCTTCGAACTGTGCCGACAACTCCAAATCGACCCGGACTTGCGCCATGTGCCGGTCGTCTTCGTAACGGCGGAGTATCGCGGACTGCAATTCGAGGAATTTGCTCGGGACGTCGGAGCGTTCTGCGTACTGTCGAAGCCGGTCGCGCCCGAAACGCTGCGCGCGGCCGTCGAGGAGTCGCTTTCGGTCGGCTTCGTCGCCGAAGCGACTCAAAAGCTGCGGCGCCTGGACAATGAGAGCTTTCATCAGCGGCACGCCCAGATAGTCGGCTCGCAGCTCGAGAGAAAAGTGGCGGAGTTGCAGCTGCAGGTGGACCTCTATGACGCGTTATCCCAGACCAACCAGGCCGTAACGCGATGCACCAGCGGCAAGGAGCTTTTGCCGGCCATCTGCCGCATCCGGGTGACATCCAGGCGACTGCGCTTCGCGGCGGTCTTTGGAAGAGTTGGAGCGGATCGGAAGATAAAAGTGGCGGCAAGGTACGGCGAGGATGCCGATTACCTGAATACGGCTTGCCTCGTACTCGATGGCGGCGACACATTGGGCGGCGACCCCGTCGGCGCGGCGCTGAGGTCGGGAGAACCTGTCGTCAACAACGAGTTCCTCAACGATCCGACCGCCGCGCCGTGGCACGAGGCTGCGCGAGCGGCGGGCATCTGCGCCGTAGCGGCCTATCCGTTCCGCGAAAACGGCGCCGTCGCCGGTGCCCTGCTGGTTTATGCGGAGGAATCCGGGATCTTCGGCACGGCGATACTTCCCACGCTGGATGAAATGACGACAGTCATATCATTTGCGCTCGACAGCTATTTGCGCGAGACCGCGCGCGATCGCGCGGAGCAGGACATGCGCAATGCGCTCCTCTACAGCGAATTGTTGCTTGCGACGTCTCCGGTAGGAATTATCGCCTACAAGGCCACGGGCGCCGCGGTCTCCGCCAACGAAGCAGCCGCGGATATCATCGGCGGGTCGGTCGGGCAACTCAAGGCACAGAATTTCCATGAACTCGAATCGTGGAAGAAATCCGGATTGCTGACCATGGCGGAACACGCGTTGGCCACGAACAGCATGACCGCCGGCGAAGTTCATTTCGCTCCCACAACGTTCGGAATGGACCGGTGGATCCAAACTCGCCTCGTTCCCTTCACGCACCGTTCCGAGAAACATTTGCTGGGACTATTGTTGGACGTCACCGCGATCAAACTGCACGAGGAGCAGATCAGGAACTACGCCACGCAAATCGAACGCACCTTCCAGCAAACCGTGGAAATGGTCATGACGTTGAACGACATGCGCGACCCGTACACTTCCGGTCACGAACGGCGGGTCGCGGATATCGCTGTTGCCATCGGTGCGGAACTCGGTCTCGACGGGCGCGAAACGGAAGGATTGCGGATTGCCGGCTTCCTGCACGACATCGGCAAGATCAGCATACCGGCTGAAATCCTCTCCAAGCCCAGCATGTTGAGCATCCATGAATACGCGCTGGTCAAGGAACACGCTCAGGCGGGTTTCGACATCTTGAAAAACGTGGATTTTCCCTGGCCGGTGGCGCAAGTAGCGCTGCAGCACCACGAGCGCATCGACGGCAGCGGTTACCCCAACGGTCTGAAAGGCGACGCAATCATGCTGGGAGCGCGCATCATCGCGGTAGCGGACGTAATCGAAGCAATGGCCACGCACCGTCCATACCGCCCGGCCCTTGGCATTGACAAAGCCCTCGCAGAGATCGAGCGCGGGCGCGGCAGCGCGTACGACTCGGCTGTTGCCGACGCATGCCTGAAGTTGTTTCGCGAGAAAGCCTTTCGAATGCCCGGAACAAATCCATAAGGTGTTGATTCGGCCCTTTCATGGGCAATTGATTCCGCGAACATTCGCGTTTCGATGTTGCAGCTGCGACCGCAGGAAATCTCAAGCTACATCGATTCGCAGCTGCCGCCGCAGGGCGGTAATCGCGGCATCGGAGAGCGGCGTCTCGTTGAGCCGCGCGGCATAAATCGCCGCGCCGGCATCCGGCGGCAACACCGGCGCGGCGAATTCGTACTGCCTTGAGCCGTTCATCAGAATCTCTTTCAACGGAGCCAACAACAAGGCTTCGAATTTGAACATTCCGCCGGAATACGACACGGTGATTGACTCGTCCTGCCGCACCTCGAGCCGATCGTGCACGGCATCGACGATCGCGGCGAGTTCCCGCACGGCCGCGGCGAAGATGTTGCGCGCGCTCCGATCTCCCCGCTCCGCCGCCTCGGCGATCAGCGGCGCGAATTGCGCGATGCGGCTGCGCTCAGCCTGCCCGGCGCCGTATACGGCACCGCAAATATCGAGGTCCTCGCCGAGACCGAAATGCACGCGCATCAACTCGTACATCGGGCCCCTTGCGTCCCGTCCGTCACTCATGCGGGCGAACGCATGCAGACCCTCCCGCACAATCCAATAAGCGGACCCTTCGTCGCTGAACAATTCTCCCCATCCGCCGGCCCGCGCGGATCGACCGGAGTACTCCCCGTAGCCGATCGATCCCGTGCCGGCCACGATGTTGATGCCGTCCTTTCCCGCAAGTGCGCCCGACCAACCGCATACGACATCGTTACCGCAGCGAAAGCGCCCCCCGCGTAACTGCGTACCCGGCGCAGCGTCGAGATGGCCGCGCATGCGGCTGTCCTCGCCATAGGCCGGCAACCCGAAAAAGGCAAAATCCACCGACCCGGCGGAGACGGCAGCGAGCCGCAGTGCCGTCTCGATACCGCGAACCAACATCGCGCGCAAGGCATCCATGCCGGTCTCGAGGTAATACGCGCACCCTTCACGATGGCGCGCGAGGACGTTGCCGGCGGCGTCGATCACCAAGAAATCGGTCTTGGTGCCGCCGCCATCGACGCCGAGAAACGTGCCCATCAACGCGCGCTCCACGCGTGAATCGTCACGCCGTGCACAACGCGGCTCACGGTACCCGCCGCGTTCGGCGAGTCCGGGCGGATCCCGAGCGTCCGTGATCGTGAGAACGCGAGCGTTTGTGCGAACAGGACGTATGGAAAGCACAACTCCAATTCCGTCGCTCCCGTGGCGGTCGGCAGCGGCACCACGTCGGAGCCATCGTCGACCGAATCGACCGCCGCGCTCAAAGAGACGACTTGTGCGGCGACGCGGTCCGCGCGCAATTCCCGAAGGAGATCCTGTTCGTACGCCCGCCTATATGCGTCACGGGATAGAAACACCACGACGAGGGTACGCCCATTGATGATCGTCTTTGGACCATGCCGGAAGCCGAGCGGCGAGTCGGCGACGGCGACGACTTTCCCGTCCGTCAATTCGAGCATCTTGAGCGCCGACTCGCGTGCCAATCCTTGGAGTTCGGCGGCGCCGAGATATACGACACGGTCGATTCGCTCACCGGCGAGAAGGCGGGCCCTCTGCAGCGTCAGCCGAAGCGAATCCGCCGCATCCCGTTCAATGACATGCCCGTCGCCCGGCAATACCACCCCAAACGCCAATCCCGCGGCGAGCAACATGGACGAGAAGCTCGAAGTCATCGCGAAGCTGCGGTCATTCGCGCGCTCCGGCAACAATTGGCGGTGCGCGCGCGGGAGCGACGCCGTGCGCGCCGCAAGCGCGCCGTCCGCGTTGCAGGTAAACACGAGGTGATGACAGTCGCCGCTAATCCGCTCTGCGAGTTCGACCGCGGCCACACTCTCGGGGCTGTTTCCCGAGCGCGCGAACGAGACGAGCAACATGGGCTCGTCCCGTGCCAAATAGGCGTCGGGCGCGGACACCAAATCGGTAGTCGCGACGGAATCGGCTCGCAAGTGGAGTTTGCGCCGAATCGTCGGCGCAAGGCAGTCGCCAACAAAGGCCGACGTTCCCGCGCCTGTCAAGACGATGCGCAGGCCTCGCCGTGATATCAGCGGTCGAAGAAATTCCTGCAGGCGCAAACCGTCGACGCAGAACCTGTCATGCATTTCGCCCCACAGAGAAGGTTGCTGCGCAATTTCGCGCGCGGTCCAATACGCACCCGCTGCATGCAGTTCCTCCTCCGCATACCCTATGTAATCCATCGTCAGACCCCGCAGGCCGCTGTGTAATGATGTAGAAGCCGCCGGATCGAATGCAGGATCATTGCGCGAGGGCGCTTTTCGAGTTCGCCGGCGCGCACCGCCTCGTACTGCGCAGGCAGGTACTGACTCACCAGCGTCATCGGTATGTCTATGCGTTCGAGCGCCCGCATCAATTCATCGGTCGTGCGTAGCACGGACGGCGCATTCCAGTAATAGCGGATGCGGTCACTCAAACTGTACTGCAAGTCGAGAGTCTCCCGGTTCGGATCTGCATAATATGCGCGCCAATGACGAGGATCCGCGCGCATGACGTTCAGTACCGATTGCTTCAGTGGCGGCTCCGGCGGAAGGGACAATTCTCGCGCAATATCGGAAAGCGCCCAGAGCGCCTCTCGCAGCGCGAACGTCAATGCGGGCCCGACTTTGAGGATCGCAAAATGATCTCTAACGAGGCGACGCAGAGCCGCCGGCGTCTGATAATCGGTCGAGTGTGCCTCGTACACCAGGGCTTGCTCGCGCTCGATCCGGACCGATAACGCGCGCGCCCTCTCCGGCATGTAGTCGACGACCTTGTAATGATCGAACTCCACGCCCGGTTGAACGACGAGCGCCACGACCCGCGGCCAGACGCTGTCCAATCCGCGCACCGCGAACGCCGCGCGGTGTGCATCGAGTGTTTCGTCGACGGCGGCCGGAGTCGTGACTTGCAGCGCACCGAGCGCCTCTGTCGCACCACCGGGGGTCGGCACTTCGGTCCCGATCACGTAGACGGGTGCTGCGCCGCCGGCGACGCCCCATGCGCGCTCCGCGGCCAGGCACAAATCCGCCGCGCGGTTCGCGATGACCTGCGTGGATAACACCGCGGGATCGTCGGCGCAGGACATCGAGCAATCCAGGTGCAACTTGCGAAAGCCAGCCGCGACGTATTCGTCCACCAGGACCGCGGAGCGCGCCATCGCGTCGGCGGCACCCAGGCCGCGCCAACAAGTCGGGCCAAGATGATCGCCCCCCAACAGTATCCGCTCGGGCGAAATACCGGCGCGTTCCGCAAGGTCGTCCAAGAAGCGTCGGAACAGCGCGGGCGTCATGCCGGTGTAGCCGCCGAATTGATTGACTTGGTTGGCGGTGGCCTCGATCAAAGCATGCGCGCCATTTGGCCCGGCAACCTGCAACGCGGCTTCCAGCACCAGAGGATGCGACGAGCAAACCGACGGGATGCCGACACACGCCCCCGCCTTGTGCTCGCGCAACAATGTTTGCAGCGCATTCATTGTGATTTCGGCTGTTTCGTCAATGGCTCACCCGGGTTGCAGCGACAGCAGCAACGCACCGGCGAGCGCAAGCACGGCGCCGACGAGCTTGAGGGCGCCGGGCAGCGTTCCGGATACCGTCAACGCGATCGCGGTAGTCAAGAACGGAGCGCCCGCGTTGACGAGTGGCGACACGACGATTGCCTTGCCGTACCGGAATGAATAGACGAGCAGCAATGCGCCGACCGCGTTCAACGTCTGCACGCCGGCGGCCAACCAGGGCCCCGAGAGTCCGAGATAAATCGGGTGGGAAAAATCGGTCAGCCAGAAGGCCACCGGAATGAACATCAAGCCGGTGACCATCATGTAAAAAAAGATGCTCTCCGCGCTCATTGTCGCGTTGGCAAGCTTGATGTAGTACGCCTGCAGGCCCCAGGCCAGCGTCACTCCGAGCGCGAGGTAGAACCACGCGCCATAGTGTTGCGCACCACCTTCGGCCGAGTAGTCGAACAGAGGCAGCGAAACCACCGCGAGCACAATCCCGGTCACGCCGAGCCGTCCGGTCCGCTCCCCGAGCAGCACCAACGACAACAGGATCGTCACCACCGGCGAGAGCGAGACGATCGGGAAGATGAGATAAGTCGGCCCGACCGTGACCGCATGGAACAGCAGCATTTGCCCGCCCGCGCCGAGGAGGCCAACCGCCATGCCAAGTGCGATGGAGCGCCGGTCCTTGTTGAGCGGCGTGGCGGCGCGCCGCATCACCCAGATGGCCGGGGCGATCATCGTCAACGCCCACACCACGTACGTAAGCGTGTCCGGAAAGCCATGTTCGCTCGGGACGCCCGTAAACGCGCCCCAGACGCCCCAGGCGAGCGTGGTGAGCAGCGCGTAACGCAACCAGTTCGATGCGGTCATCGCGGTGTCTCTGCGCTCCTTTTAAAACCGATAGCTCACGCCGAGTGTAAACGTGCGGCCGAAAGCCGTGTAGCCCTCGCCGACGGCGCTGCTCGTACCGGTGTTGCCGCTGCTCCAGATCGCATCCTTGCGGCCGTTCAGGTAGGACTTCGCGATCGCGTTCGCGAGATTCTTCCCCTCGAAATAGATCCGCAAGTTCTTTACGACCTCGATGGAGGCCTGCGCAGTGACCCACGAGAACGAATCCGTGGTTGCGCTCCAACCCGGCACCTCTGTGAAGGTCTGTGCAACGAAGCTTCCGGCATAGTCCCATGTCACGCTGGAGCTGATGCGGCCGGACTCGTAGATAAGCCCGAGCGAGGCCGTCGACGGCGAAACGCCCTCGAGCTGCCCGACGTATTGTCCGCTGACGTAGGCCTTGCTGTTCGTATGGGTAAATTGCGCATGCACGCCGAAGCCGCTTGGAAGGATGTGCTGGAAGCCGATTTCGACGCCGGTAACGAGGCCCTTGTCGCCGTTTATCGGTTGGTACACGGTGTACAGAACCGGCACCGGTGTGGTGCTGCCGTTGAAATAGCCCTGCACGCCGAGATCGACGTTCATCCGCGCCGCCTGCGTGATGAAATCGCGGATATTCTTGTCGAAGAACGCCACCGTGAGCGCACAGTTGGGCTGGTAATACCATTCGAGCGAGAGGTCCGCCTGGTAAGAGCGAATGGGCTTGAGCTGCGCATTGCCGGAATAGTCGATCTCGTAGACCCGGTTCAGCGTGTTGTCGGTGCGTGTCGGCGCCAGCTGATTGAGTTCCGGTCGCGTCATGGTTTCGGCGAGTCCGAGACGCGCCTGCAGCGTCGGCCTTATTTTGTACAGGAAGTTCGCCGACGGCATCGCGAGCGTGTACGACCCGGTCGAGGAGGTCGGCGTCGGGCTGCTGTATTGAACGATCGCCGGATCGGTCGGGTTGGCCGTATTGGCAATCGTGACCGTCTGAATGTTATTGACGGCGGTCGAGGCGCGCGTGTTGGTATGAACGAGACGTAATCCCGCATTCCCGCTCCACCGATCGCCACCGAACACGCCCTCGAAATACGCAGCGATCGTATCTTCTCGATCGGCGTAGGAATTCACCGCGTTGTATTGCGGCTGTGTAAGGCTGAAATCGTAGGTCGGCGCGAATCCATTATAGAGGTTCGGCTGCCCGTTCAAAGATTTCCACGCATTGAGCAGCGCCGGAACGTTGAATACGGCAATCGTCCTCGGGAACGAGCCGCCGGCGCCCTGCATGTAATTGGGCAGGGTCGTAATCGACACGACGTTCGCGCCCAGCGAACCGAACGTGATCGGGTTTGCGCCCGCCGGGGTTGTGTAGAAATCGTACTGGCTCGAGCCTCCGGTCCAGTCGTTGCTGATGTCGGCGCGACTCTTGTCGCGCCGCGTCGCTGCGATCCCGAATTGCAGCTGTCCGACGATTCCGCTCGCGAACGCGAGCTTGCCGTCGAGCGTGGCGCCGGTGACCGAATCGTGTAAGGAGTAGCCGCTGAGACCCGTGTAGTGCCCGGTCCAATAATTGTTATTGAGCGCCCCGGAGGCGAGCGCAGCACCGTAGTCCTGGCCGTTCGGCAAGGTTACCGCGATGTTCGGCAGGCCGTTTTGGGTGTTGGTCCAGCTGATCGAGTTCTGGTTGTACGGTGTCGTGGATTCGAGACCGGCGGTCACGAAGGCATCCCGACCGCCTTCCGGTCGATTAGCGTCGGAATGGTACAAGTCCGCGGCGAACGACAAGCGGTCCGTCGGCTTCCACTCGACATTGAGGCCGATGAGCTTCGTGTCGACGACTCGGTCGATGGTCTGATTGACGATCTCCGGCGTGAACGTGTTCGCGCTGAACGAGGTGATCAATCCGTTGTTCACGACGACGTTCGACCATTCGGGATTGCCGTTCGCATCGTAGTTGAAGTCGGGATAATAAGCCTGGTCATAGGCGACTTGCGGATCGCGCAGATGCGTGTACAGCCCATCGACGGTGACGTGCAGCGCATCGGTCGGCTTCCACTCGAGCGTCCCCGAGAAGGCCTCGCGCTTCTTCTGATCGATCACGGACCCGAACGAGATACAACAGGACGCGACGACCGGCTGGCTGCTCGCACCGGTCAACGGCCAAACTCCCGGATTCGCCGAATCGTACGTGTTGTAGTTCAACGCATCGGTGCGAGTCTTCGTGTTCGAGAACACGGCGCCCACCAGGACACCCAACGTCCCGGCGGAGTTCGTATCGCTGACGAATGCGGAGCCCTTGCTGCCGTAGAATTCGGACATGTCGTTGTAATTGCGCTCGACGCGCACCGCGGTGTGAAGGCCCGGATGGTCGAACGGCCGCGCGGAGCGCAGGTTGACCGTGCCGCCGATGCTGCCCTCGAGGGCAGATGCCTGCGCTGACTTCAACACGTCCGCCCCGGAGATGACGTCCGCGGGGAGAATATCGAATGCGAGGTCGCGGCCGTCGTCGTCGGTCGCGAGGATTCGATTGTTGAGCGTGACGATGTTGTATTGTGAGCCGAGGCCGCGTACGCCGACATACATCCCCTCGCCACCGGTCGTTCGCGAGATGGAAATGCCGGTGATGTGGCTCAACGAGTCGGCGACGTCATCGTCCGGAAAGCGTCCGAGCTCGGTCGCATTGATCGAATCCAGTACGATCGCCGCGTTCTCTTTGAATTTGAGCGACTCACGCAGACTCTCGCGCAGCCCTGTGACGACAATCGCCGACAATGCGTCCTGATCTTCCTTCTTTTTAGGTAACGGCGTACCGGCGCGCGAAACGTCCGCGCGACTTTCGGCGGGCCATGACGCGGCACCTAGCGTGAAGACGGCACCCACAACAAACAACGAGAGCTTGCGTACGAGCATTCCTGGTCTCTCCCTCATGAATGATCCCGCTGTCGGATCCGGGCCCGATTAGCGAAAACGAACCAATACGAAACCTTACGAAGGCATCCCCGAAGTGGAAATTTCGTTTCCTTTCGTTTAATATTGTCTCCTGTCGCTTTCGATGTCAACAGCACGACGACACTAAAGTAGACTTGCGGATGCCGCGGGCGGATCGGCTCTGCGCGAGCAACTGCCGGTTTCGCAACCTTTCGACCGCAAGAACATGCACGAACCCGATTCTCAACACGCCGCGGGCATGGAACCCCCGATCGCCCATGTACCAACCGAACACGGCCTGCTCGTGGAGGAGCGCCGACGGCGGATCTGTGACTTGCTGCGGGAGCATGGGCGAGTCACCGTTGATTCGCTGACGCGACGATTTGGCACCTCCGCCGTCACAATTCGCATGGATCTGTCGGCCCTCGAGCGCGCCGGCGAGCTAGTGCGCACGCACGGCGGCGCCCTCCTCCGTCGCGACGACCAAGATCCGCCGCTCGCATTCAAGCAGACACTGCATCATGCCGAGAAGGTGCGCATCGCGCGGGTCGCCGCCTCGCTCATCCAGGACGGCGAGACGATCATCCTCGACTCGGGAACGACGACCGCGGAGATCGCCAAACAGATCCGCAAGATCGACGGCAAGTCGATCAACGTAATCACCAACGCGTTGAACGTCGCGGCGTTCCTCGTTGACGTCCCGTCGGTTCGACTGATCATGCCGGGCGGCATGCTGCGGCGTGAATCGAACTCGCTGTCCGGCCACCTCGCCGAGGCCGCGCTAGCCGAGCTGCGCGCCGATCGATTGTTTCTTGGCGCGGACGGCATCGACCCGGAACTCGGTGTGATGACGCCGCACCTGCCGGAAGCGCAACTCAACGCGAAAATGATCGAAATTTCCCGCCGGGTGATCGCAGTCGCGGACTCCTCGAAGCTGATGCGCCGGAATATCTCTCGTATCGCTCGTGTGGAACAACTGCATACGTTGATCACCGACAGCGGCGCGTCACCCGCCGTCGTCGAGGAACTTCGCGGACGCGGCGTCGAGGTTATTCTCGCGTGAATTTGACGAAATCGATGATCGCGTCGTCGCCCCTGCCCACCGGCGTTGCGGCTTTGCTCTTCCTGTTCGGCTCGGTTCCCGCGCACTCGCAAGATCTATACTATTCGACCGCCGACTTCGCACGGATCGAGAAGGTCGACGCCCACATGCATGTACACGGACCGGCCGATCTGCTCGTTGCCGAAGCGGTCCGCGATCACTTTCACATTCTTACGATCAACGTCGATGACCCGGACTTTCCGCCGATCGCCGAGCAATTGAAGGCCGCCGCCTCGCTACGCCACCGTTACCCGGGCCGGGTCGCCTTCGTCGGCACCTTTTCGGTCGCGAATTTCAGTTCACCCGACTGGGCACCCATGGCATTGCGCGAGATCAACGTCGCGCTCGGCGACGGCGCCGTCGGTGTGAAGATCTGGAAGAACGTCGGTATGAGTTTGCGCGATGCGCAACGTCGCTACGTGATGCCGGACGATGCGCGAATCGAGCCGATCTATGCGCGACTGCAACGCGACCACATCGTGCTGCTCGGTCATCAGGCCGAGCCCCGCGACTGCTGGTTGCCCTACGCGAAGATGACGATCCGCTCAGACCGCGAATACTATCGCGAGCATCCGCAGTACTACATGTATCTCCATCCTGACCGGCCCTCGCGCGAGAAGATCCTCGCGGCGCGCGACCGCATGCTCGCGGCGCACCCGACGCTGCGCTTCGATGCGCTGCACCTCGCCTCGCTCGAATGGGACGTCGGCAGGGTCGCCGCGTTTCTCGACCGGTTCCCGAACGCGAGCGTCGACATCGCCGCGCGTATCGCGCACCTCGAATACCAGGCGGCGCGGCACCCGGCCAAGGTACGCCGGTTTCTGATCCGATATCAGAACCGTATCCTCTACGGAACCGACGACGCATACGGTCCCGCCGACGACGATCCGCACGCGGTCGCGCAGATCGCCGCCGACTGGCATCAGGACTGGCGCTTTCTCGTGACCGACGACGTAATGCATTCGTCGGAATTCGCCCGGCCGTTTCGCGGCATGCACCTGCCGAAGGCCGTCGTCGACAAGATCTACCGCGGCAACGCGGTTGCGCTGTTCCCGAAAGCCTGGCCCGGCCTCAACTGAACGGCCGGCGGGACGGTGGGCCGCGGCCGTCTAGTTTGACTCGAGCCGTCGGATTTGCGCCGGACGGAAGGTCGTCGAGAGGTATCCGGCGATACGCACGCGCAGCGCCTTCTCGACTGACCGGCCGTCGAGACCGGCCGCCCGCACGCGCACCGTGTAATCCCCCGGCTCGGTCCACGTATGCTGGACCTTGACTCCATCGCCGGTCACCCCATCGCCGAAGTCCCAACGCAACGCCCGAATCGGCTCCGAATTCAATGCCCGCGCCGAACAGGTGATCGCCTCGCCGGAACGGCCGGTCGCGGGACAGTCAACGCCGAGCTGGGGTGCTGCCGGCGAGCGGCTCTGATCGACGATCTTGATCATGCGCACCGCATGTGCGGGCAGATCGATCCGGACGTTGCCTGATGTAACAGGCGCCGGCTTTCCTGGATCCAGGATGTCGCTGACATCGTAGCGTTGGTTTGCCGGCAGACCGAGCGCCGCCAGAACGATGACGTGGTGGGTCGGATGCAGGGTCCAATTGAACACGGTCAGCACGCTTTGCCGCGCCGATTCTCGCAAATAGAAAATGCTCGGCTGCCGATCCGTGACCGCATAGCTCATCAGATCTTCCGCAACGGAGGCCTTGCCAAGACGCACCATGTCGATCAGATCACGGTTCTCGAGCAGAGCCAGGCGTCGCGGCGAGCGTTCGAGGGACGGGAGATTATCGCCGATTTCGAGCATACCTCCGGAAACCGCCGCGAGCCCGATCGACACCTTGGCCTCGTTCAAGGTCAGCGGCTGCCGGCCCTCGTGCCAGGTCTGGTCGGTGATCCTTTGAGTGGACACCGTGAAAGCGTCCGGATCGGCGACGAAGAAATTGCGGTTCATGTAATAGCGCGCGGCGATGCCGCTCGCCGCGTCGCGGCTCGCCTCGAAGCTGTGGCCGGTGTCCTGCGATATGCGACCGTAGTCGACGTATCCGACGGGATTCAGCATCGCGCTTCCGTCCTTGTCGAGGTACACGTCGTCACCAACGGCATCGCGGATGACCTGCAAGCCGATGCGCTGCGCCTGCATGGCCGTCGTGTGCGGCTGATGGTAGTAACCCTCGATCGCGCTGTCGTCCATGAAATCCAGTTTGATGTAATGGATACCCCACTCGCGAACGAGCGTCCGGTATGTTTCCCGAAGATATGCCTGCGCCCCGGGATTGGTCGTGTCGAGGATGTAGAGCGCGTCCTTGCCGTCGACGACGCTGCCCGCGTGAATTGGCTTGCCTTCGGCGTTCTTCACGAGCCAGTCCGGGTGCCGCAGATACACCGACGATCGTTGCGAGACTTCGAATGGAGCCGTCCAGATTCCCGGCGTGAGGCCGAGACCGCGCACCGCATATTCGACGGGGCCTAGTCCACGGGGAAAGAGCGTCGCGTTCGGCGTGACATATTCGCCGCGCGCGTATTGATACCCCTCGTCGATGTGGAAAAGTTCGTAGCCGTATGGTCGCAGATGCTCGGATTCCCATTCGGCATTGGTCAGGGCCGCTCCTTGGTTGAGTCCAAAATAGTAAGCGGTCCAACTCCACCATCCCATGAGCGGCGGCGCCGCGATTCTGGCGTGATGAATTCGACGAATAAGACCGCCGTAGGTCCGTAGCTGCCGGTGATAGTCATGGCTGATGCTCATCGCAAGACTTTCCGATGCGAGGGCCTCCCCTGGGGCAACGGGCAAACTGAGCAGAACTTGATCTTGAGGCGGCGCTTTCTCGAGAGAGTTTTCCTTCTCCATCTCGGTCGTGCCGGTCGAGTCCACTTGGTACCCCGAGATGGCCGGCCTGCCGCCGGCCGTGGCGACGCGGAGCCGGAGGATCGTGAGGAAGCGTTCCGAGGTGAGCGCGCCGAGGAAAAGACTCTCGCGACTATCGCGGTTGTAGATCAGCTGGCTTCCGACGGCCCGATGCATGCCGTGACCGGCATCTCCGAGATCGCGAATCCGCATCGCCGGGCGGTCCTCACTGAAACTGTCGGACAGCACGCGGTCCGCGGAAACGGCCCCACCGAGATCGCCGATCTCACCACTTGACGCATCCACGAGACGCATCGCCTGAACATGGACTGGCCGGGCCGTGACGTTGTGCACGACCACCTTGAGATCGGCAAATGGCTCCGCCGCGTATACGCGCAGGCGATAATCGAGGTCCGGCGCCCCGGATAAGCCCGAACAGGTCACCTGCCAGACGGTGGCCGGGCCGAGGTAGCCTCCCGCCGTCGACTGCGTAATCAGGCAACGCGGGTAATCCGTCGTGTGCAGCCAGCGTCCGTCAACTTTCGCAGCCACATCGGATACCAGCGTGTCACCGGTCGAATGCGAGCGGCCAACACGGTAAACCCCATGGGCGCGGATCGAAACATGTAATGCGGGTTCTTGCGCGCAAACGGCATGCGCCGAAAACAGGAGCCCAATCACGACGCCGCCGATGGCGCTGTCTTTCATTCGATTTCGACCTACGGACCGCACATGCCCTCCATTCTCTCCAAGAATGATAAAAGGTCAGGCGACCAACTCGTCGGGGATCGGATGCCCGGAGTTTCGTTTAATTACCATCCAGCTTTCATTTTCTTTTGTTTTTGCCGGGAAGGCAATTAAAATTCTGCAGCCGTCGGTGACTTCGCCCTATTTCTGAGCTGGTGCGTCTTCTAGCCGGCTTCCAACGACCTCCACTGCCACGCGTCGATCCGGCTGCAGACAGGCAATCAGTTTTGGCGTTCGTCGCCGGCCCTTGCAGTCATCGGGTTTCGTTACCGGGTCGGAGCCGTCTTCTCCTCGCGCCGTCACCTTGTCCGCCGGGATTCCGGCGCTTGCGACCAAATAGGACTTCACTGCGTCCGCGCGGCGCATCGACAGCTTCATGTTGTATGCGTGCGATCCAATTCGGTCGGTATACCCCGTGACGTTGATGACCTCATACCGAGCGCCGCGCAACTGTGCAGCAAATGCGTCGAGCGCGCGCACCCCCGCAGGCTTCAGGACGGCCTTGTCGAATGCAAAAAGCGAATCGGCCGAAAAATTCACGCGCGTCCGGACCGGGGGTGCCGGAGCCGGAGGAGGAGGAGGAGGCGGCGCGACCACCGGTGCGGCAACGGGCTCCTCTGGCGCCACGACCTGCGGTGCGGGAGGCGGCGCTTCTCCGCCAAATCGAAACACGAGTCCCACTGAATATAGATCGACGTCGCCGGTGTTGCCGACGGCATCGTTTATCCGGTAGCGCTCCGCCTCGACGCGCATGCCGACTGACCGGCTGAAATTGTACCTGGCACCGAGTCCGAACTTGTAGTTCGGATCGCGCTTATGGGGCTCCGACCTGATTACCGCGACCGCCCCGGTGCCGACGAACGAGTCCTTCGCCTCGGCATAGATGAGACCGGCCCGTGCAAACAGGGAGAAGCGTTCACCGACTGGCAGCGAGGCCACGAGGTCGGCATTCACGCCCTTGATTTTAATGTCGCCGCGCAAGGTGCCGGACGGTGTCGTATCCGCCGTGAAGCCGAATCGTCCGAGATCGAAGTAGCCGGCTTCAAGGGCAAAATAGCGATTGAACTCGTAGCCGCCGAAGACCTTGAAGCCGACATGACGGTCATCGTCGCTGATCGAGGTCGTGGTGAAGCCATCGCTTAGGAGGCCTTTGCTGATCCTGCCGTCGTCGATCTTCGCCTGCGCCTGGCCGACATTGAAGCCGGCGTACCACGCAGAATTATCCGCGCGGGCGAGCGGGCTAAGGGTTATGGCGAAAGCAGCCATGCTCGACATCCCCAAGGTTCTTGCAATCTTCATGTTCCGCTCCGCGAAAGTATTCAAACCCTATGGGGCAGGCACGTTGATGACCGTGTCCACCAGTGTGACCGAAGCACCCAGGGAGACGATTCTGCCGTTCAAAGTCACGATTGCCGTGTTGCCTACGGTGGAGAACGCCGCGCCCGCCTGAGAGATGATCGTTCCCACCATCGTGCCGCCGCCTGCCGCATCGATCGTCGCGGCACTGCCGACCTGCCAATAGACGTTCTTTGCCTGTGCGCCGTTGACGAGGATTACGCTTTGCGGAAAGGCTGCGCCCGGGCCACCTACGGTTAGCGTGGTCGCCATCTGGAACACCCAGACGGCATTCGCGTCGCCTCGGGCATCAAGGGTCAGGTCGCCGCCTTGAATCATGAAGCTACCGGCCGCAGCGGTGTAAACGCCGGGAACCAGCACGAGGTTCGCCAAGTTGCCGGCTCCGGGATCGGGTCCACCAGGTAGTGCTACCAGGGCGTTGTACGCGGTGAGTGCATCGGCGCGAGCTTGCATGGCGGCTGCGGCGGTGGTCGCGGTGCCCTCGCTGGGACAGGCCGCTGTGGGCGGTGGTGGCGCCGTATAGATCAGTCCATTCACGATGCCAACATCGGCGCCCAGGACTTCCGTGTAGGTGCAGCCTACCCCGGAGTCGTGCAGGCCGGTCACCAACGTCGACACGGCGGTCGTGCCGACGTCGCCGTTGATCACGGTCAAGATTCCGGAGTTGGTCACCCCTGCCGAACCGCCGAATGTCCCGAACGATGCGGCGGACGCCAGAGGGACCGGTGCCAGGCAAGCCGGGCCCGCAGCGACCACGGTGAAGCTCCAAGTGACGTCGCCCGGCAGGGTATCGGCCGGAACAACCAGGTCTCGCACTCCGTTGGCGCCGCCTTTGATTGTGGCCGTGTAGGTCACGCCGGCGGCGAGCGGGATCTGCGGCGTAAATGTCGCAACCAGCCCGGTCGCGGCATCGAGAGACACGGACGCGGCACTGACGGGTGCCGACGCCGGCGCGGGACCGGTCACGAGAAAGGTCGCCGCGTTGAGCGTCGTCGGGTCGATCCGCGAACCGCCCGGCACCGTGAATGTGGCATTGATGCCCGTGCTCGGGCATGCCGCGTTCGCATTCGCCGCCGGGTTGGTGGATAGCACCGCCAAATTTCCCGCGGCACTTGGAGATGCCGCGGTGATCGTCCAGACGTAGCTGCTCGGCGCGGGCAGCGGCGCTTGATTGCCGGCCAGTCCATTGCCGGCCAAATCCGTGGCCGCGGCGGTAATCGTGACCGTATAGGTGTCGCCTACCACCAAATTGGCGGCCGGCGTAAACACGGCGGCTCTCGCGTCGGCCGAGTAGCCGACGCTACCGGCAGGGGAGATGCAAGGCGCCGTACAGGTGACTGTAAAGCTTGTCGCGGAAATCGTCGCCGGCGCCATGCTCTTGGTGAAGATGGCGGTGATCGCGGTGTTGCTCGGCACGCCCGCCGTCGGACCCGGGATTGTGGTCGCAGGGTAGGTCATCGAAACTCGGGGCCGGATCGTGTCCGATGTAGGCGCTGTCGTAAATTGCCAGGTGAAGGGACTCGCCATCGCGACCCCGGTGGCAAGACTCTGGGCGCCGGCGAGCGTGGCGGTATATTGCGTGAGCGTTGCCAAGGCGGTGCCGGGAGTCAACGTAAAGGTGGCGATCGTATTCGTTGCATCGAGAGCCACCGCGCCCGTGGCGGCAACGCACGGACTCGCGCACGTCAGCGTCAAACTCGCAGTACCGGCAATCGGTGCAACCGGCTCGTTGAAGGTTACCGTGACGAGCGTGTTGTTGGTTGCAACACCGCTAGCGCCGTTCGTCGGCGTCTCGGTGATCACGGCCGGACGAAGCGCGGTGATTCCGTTCGAGCCGAGGATGGCATCTCTGCCGCATCCTGAGACCAAGGCGCACAGCGCCACCGCCACCGACCAGTTGCGGTATCGCGAATCATTTTTAAACATGTTCATGTGCGCCTCGAACCTGTAATTCAAAGAACCGACCATGCCGACGTAAGCCACGCATCGACCCATCCGACGCGTCGGGACGCTTGCAAACGCTGCCGCGCCCCATTGGCGAGAACCATACGACGAGGAGCGACGGACTTCAGTACGCCAGCGCACCTACGCAATGACATCTGCGCTGCCGCGGCGTGCGTGGTGCGGGGTGCGGTTCGTGGTACGATCCGCGCGCTCATTAGGATTATGCGTTCATCGCGATGACAGGCACATCTCACGGCAGTTCGTGGAAAAATGGTCTTTCCGAGGCGATCGGCAACACGCCGCTCATTCGCCTTTGCCGCGCCTCCGACGCCACCGGTTGCACCATCCTCGGCAAGGCGGAGTTCATGAACCCCGGCGGTTCGGTGAAGGATCGCACGGCCCTCTATATCATCGACGACGCCGAGCAGCGCGGCGTGCTGAAGCCGGGCGGCACGATCGTGGAGGGCACCGCGGGCAACACCGGCATCGGCCTGACGTTGGTCGCCAACAGCCGCGGGTATCGTTGCCGCATCGTGATGCCGGAGACGCAAAGTCAGGAGAAGATCGACTTTCTGCGCATGATCGGCGCCGACCTGCGACTGGTCCCCGCGAAGCCGTATCGCGACCCGGGCAACTACGTGCACGTCTCCCGCCGTCTGGCGCAGGAAACCGGCGGGATCTGGGCCAACCAGTTCGACAATCTGGCGAACCGCGAGGGACATCGGGTGTCCACGGGACCCGAGATCTGGGCGCAGACCGGCGGAAAGATCGATGCATTCACTTGCGCCTGCGGTACGGGGGGGACTCTGGCGGGCACGGCGATGGCGCTCAAGGAACGGAACCCCGGCGTGAAAATCGTGCTGGCGGACCCGCACGGAAGCGCGCTATACGGCTGGGTCAAGAGCAACGATCTGACGGTGACGGGATCCTCGATCACCGAGGGGATCGGTCAGGGACGCGTGCCCGCCAATCTGGATGGTGCGCCGATCGATGACGCGGAGCGGATCGGCGACGCGGAGGCACTGGAACAGATTTACGATCTGCTGATCCATGAGGGTCTGTCGGTTGGGACATCGTCCGGCATCAATGTCGCGGCGGCGATCCGGGTGGCCAAGACTCTCGGGCCCGGTCACACGGTTGTGACGATCTTGTGCGACGGAGGCGCGCGCTATGCGTCCAAGCTGTTCAATCGGCCGTTCCTGCGCGAGAAGGGTTTGCCGGTGCCCGAATGGATCGCATGAACCATCGAAACCTCCGCTGGCAAGGCGTCGTCATCATGGGATATTGAAGTGGCTACCGCTCGAAACAACACAGGGCGCATCGATTTGAACGCTCTCTTGATGTTTCACGCCATTGCGTCCACCGGCAGCCTCACCCGGGCGGCCGCCCGACTAGATGTATCGAAAGCGACGCTGAGCCGCCGACTTCGGGAGCTTGAGCGCGAGGTCAATGCGCTATTAGTGACGCGGGGGCATCGACGGCTGGAGTTGACCGAGGCCGGGGCCGTTCTCTTCGCAGACTCGCAGACCCTTGCTGCCGAGGCCCAGGCCGTAGCCGATCGCGTGCGTACGCTTCGCACGGAATTCGATGGGGCTCTGCGCGTCGCCGTACCTACGGGGTTCATGGCGACGGTGTGTGACAAAGCCGTGCTTCGGTTCGCGGCGCGCCACCCGCGTGTTCGTTTGCACGTAACTCAGGCGGACCGTCCGATTGATGTTACCCAGGAACCCTTCGACGTCGCGGTGCACATCGGTGCCGTGCCCAACCGCGACGTCCCGATGCGCCTGCTCGCGCGCGTCCGTCGCGGCGCCTATGCGAGCCCGGCTTACCTCAAAGGAAGGCCGACTCCGGTTGCTGTGGCGGATCTTGCAGCCAATGCCTGTATTGCCCTGTCATCGCAGATTTCCGCGGGGGTCTGGTCGATCATTGAGCCATCCGGCCGGCGTAGCGTCCGCCGTTCGCTGCGCGCGATCGTGTCGGATGTCCATCTCGCCCGGGAGATGGCGCGTGCGGGGCTTGGAATCGCCGCGCTCCCGGAGGCCTTGTGTCGCGAGGACGTCGAATCCGGCAGGCTGGTACGCGTGTTGACGGAATGGCGGATCCCCGTAGCCGAGGTGTTTGCAACCTACGCTGATCGGCACTACATGCCGAGTAAGATCCGCACTTTTCTCGATTTCCTGAGGACCGAGTTCGACGACTTGATCGCCGATGGGCGCGGCAAGAAGCGGCCTCTGCGCACCGTTGCGAAACTGAAACCGTAGGTTCCGCGAATCGCTCTTCCTTGCGCGACCTCCCGGCGCTAGATTCAGCGGCGAACTTTGATGTCGGGGCGACGTGCAAAACATTCCACGATGTCGTTGCCGTCGCGTTGCGGGCTCCGAGGAGCGCGGCGCCTGCGCGATTGCCGGGGGGGGAATGCACCAGTGCTCGGAGACAATGCCAACAAGCCGACGATTCCCGCCAACGGCCCCGAAGACAAGCAACGTGCCCGCCTCGCCGGCTGGCAGGCGCTCGATGGGAAACAGTTCGAGGGCCCGGCCGTCGCCGAACTCTACAGGCAGCGGGCGACGCGGTTTGTGGACATCGTACAACTGAGACAGCCGGACCGCGTACCGTCGCTGCTGTTGTCATCAGGGATTGTGCCCCGGTACGCCGGGATTTCATTCGCAGACACGTTCTACGATGCCGAGAAGAGCGCCGCGGCTACACGGAAATTCATAGAGGAATTTCGGCCCGAATACACGTTGATGGGCGGAGGCGCATCCGGCAGAGCCTACGATCTTCTGGGCTACAACGCCTACAAGCGGCCCGGCAGCAGCCTGCCGGACGACGTGCCGTTTCAGTATGTCGAAGGCGAATACATGCCCGCCGAGGACTACGCCGCGCTGATCAACAATCCCGAAGGCTACATGCTGCGCAATTATCTCCCGCGGGTGTGCGACAACCTGCAGGGACTGCGCCTGCTTCCCAGCCTGTTCTCGACCGTGGAGATGATCGGCCTCAGCGCCTGGCTCGCCGGCCTGTCGGCACCACCATTGCTGGAGGCGCTGAGACGGCTCGGCGAGGCCGCCGAACACGTCGGCAAGAACCACGCGGTCTGGATGAAGACGAGCGCCCAGATCCTCGGCCGTCATGGCTGCCCCGGCCTGGTGGGCGGCGTCGCCAAGGCACCGTTCGACATCGTCGCGGATACGCTTCGCGGTACACGCGGCGCACTGATGGATCTTTACCGGCGTCCGGACAAGCTGCTCGCCGCCAGCGAAGCACTGATTCCCACCTCGATTCACATGGGCGTCGGGGCAGGTGAGCCCGGTCCGCCACCGTTTGTGTTCATGCCGTTGCACAAAGGCGCGTCCGCGTTCATGTCGTTCAAGCACTTCCAGAAGTTCTACTGGCCATCCTTCGAGCGCCAACTGGAAGGCATCATCGCCGCGGGCATGGTGCCATTTTCCTTCGTCGAGGGTGGCTTTGACGAAGCACGGCTCGAGTTCATTGCGGCGTCGGGACTGCCGGCCGGCCGGACCATCTGGCTGTTCGACCGCACCGACCTGCGCCTGGTAAAGAAACACTTTACCGGCTTCGCCTGCTTCGGCGGAAACGTGCCGGCCTCGCTGTTCTCGGCCGGCACCGTCGCGCAGATGGAGGATTACTGTAAACACCTGATTGATGACGTCGCGCCCGGCGGCGGCTTCTTCCTCTCGCCCGGCGCGACCGTGGATGATGCGAATCCGGCTGTCGTGCGGGCGTATATGGCCTGCGCCGAGAAATACGGGGTTTATTGACGGGAGACGGCGCATGCAAACCCGATGTACGAACAGCGTTGCAAAGCGGGACCACGTCGAGTCCACAGGAGGACACCAGCAATGGAACAGGCCGCGTTAGTGAATGCCATCGGTTCAGGACGGGTCAGTCATGATCCGGCGGAACTGGAGAGTTATTCGAGCGACGTCAGTTTCGCCAACCGCGTGCGCCCCGCATCGCTCGTAAAACCGAGAACCACGGACGAGGTTCAACGAATCCTGAAATTTGCCAACGAGACCAAGACGCCTCTGGTACCGGTCAGTTCGGGCGCACCGCACTTCCGCGGAGATACCGTTCCCAGTGTGGGCGGCGCGCTCATCGTCGATATGAGCGGCATGAAGAAGATTCTGATGGTGGACCGTGACAGACGCGTAGCCATGTGCGAGCCGGGAGTCACCTTCGGCGAACTGATTCCGGCGGCGCAAAAGGCAGGGCTTCGGCTCAACATGCCGCTTCTGCCGCGGGCATCCAAGTCGGTGATCGGCAGCATTCTCGAGCGAGAGCCCGTCGTCATGCCCAAATACCAATGGGATATTTCCGACCCGCTGGCGTGTGCCGAAATCATTTTTGGAACCGGTGATGAGTTCAGAACCGGACAGGCCGCGGGTCCCGGTACCGTCGCGGAGCAAAGAGCGGTGGGAGGCGTGCAAAAGGCGCCCTACGGACCCGGCACGGCTTCGTTGCACCGCCTGATCCAGGGGGCTCAAGGAACGCTGGGTATCGTCACTTGGGTGTCGATGCGATGCGAAATATTGCCGAGTCTGGAAGAGCCCTTCGTCGTTGGCTCCTGCGATCTGGACCAGCTGCTCGAATTGACCCATTGGCTGATTCGACAGCGAATGGTCAACGAGTGCTTCATCCTCAATAATGCGAATCTCGCGACCATCTTCGCGAATCCGGCGGCCGCCGACTACCGGAGCCTCAAAGCGGCGCTGCCTACCTGGACCCTGTTCTACACGGTGGCCGGCGGCGAATATTTCCCGGAGGAACGGGTCGGCTCCCAAATCCAGGACATCACGCAGATCACGCAGCGATTGGGTATCGAGGCGGTCAGGACAGTCGGCGGGATTTCCGCCAATGAAATCATGAAAACGGTACAGCAGCCTTGCGCAAATCCCTACTGGAAGCTTCGCCCCAGGGGCGCCTCCCAGGACATTTTCTTCATGACCATCCGGGAGAAACTCGAAGGTCAGATCGCCGGCATGGCTGCGCAGGCGGATGGAAGTGGCTACGCCGCCGCCGACGTCGGCGTGTACATCCAGCCGGCCGTGCAGGGCACGAGCTTTCACTGCGAGTTCAATCTGTTTTATGACCCCGGCAACGCCAAGGAACGCAATCGAGTCCGCGAGCTGACCAGTTCGGCCACCAAGAGCTTGCTAGCCGGGGGTGCGTTCTTCTCGAGGCCATATGGGGACGATGCAAGGATGATTCTGAACCGCGATGCGGCCTCCGTGGAGGTCTTGCACACGTTCAAGAAGATCTTTGATCCGAACAACGTGATGAATCCGGGGAAAGTCTGTTTTTGACGCAAGCGGGAATACAGCGACGATCGGCGAACGGACAGCAGGAGACAGCCGCAATGGGATTGGAACAGTACAAGGGCGATATGGACATGTGTTGCCGCTGCTCGACCTGCAAATTCGTACCCATGCAGCAGGTGAGCGGATTCCAGTACGCCAACGTGTGCCCCAGCATATCCAAATATGACTTTCACAGTTACTCCGGCGGCGGCCGGCTGAACATCGGCGCATCGATGCTGAAGAACGGGTTCAATTACACGCACAAGCTGCTGGACATCGTCTACAACTGCCAGATGTGCGGGGCCTGCGGCGTTTCGTGCAATTACGCCATGGACATGGAAGTCATGGCGCCGATCACCGAATTCCGGATCAAGTGTGTCAAGGACGGCAAGACACATCCTGCCCTGGACAAGATCATCGCCGGTCTGCGCAAGAACGATTCGATGGTGCCCGTGACCGGCAAGCGCGGTGACTGGGCTGCCGGACTCAACCTGAAGGACGCCACCAAGGAAAAAGTGGACGTGCTCTATTACGTCGGATGCCTTACGAGCTACGACAAGAAGCTGCAGAAGCTGGCCAGGTCCACCGCGAAAATACTGCAGAAGGCAGGGGTCGATTTCGGCATCGCCGGCGATGCGGAGACCAGCAGCGGCGGAGCGGCCTATGAGATGGGGTACGAGCAAGATGCCCTCGACCAGGCCAAGAAGACCATGGCCCTGATCAAGCAGACCGGAGTCAAGACGGTCGTTGCCTCCGGGGCCGAGGACTACCAGGCCATCAAGGTTCTATATGACAAGTTCAAGCTGAAGGGCGACCTGAAGGTGCTGCATATTGCGCAGTACATTCCGCAACTGATCAAGGAAGGCAAGCTCGAGCCGAAGAAGAACCTCGAACTCGCGGTGACGTACCACGATCCGTGCCACTTGGGCAGGCTGGGCGAACCATGGGTCCACTGGGAAGGCAAGAAGGTGCCGGGAGATCGCTTTGTGTTTGATCCGCCCAAGGTGTACCGGCGCGGAACACACGGCATCTATCAGCAGCCGCGGGACGTGCTGAAGAGCATTCCGGGAGTCAAGCTCACCGAAATGCCGCGGAACAAGGAATATGCCTGGTGCTGCGGCGCCGGCGGCGGAGTGTGTGATTCCAATCCGGAATTCGCCCAATGGACGGCTAAGGAAAGAATCGAGGAGGCCGAATCCACCGGTGCCGAAGCGCTGGTCACCGCTTGCCCCAAGTGTGAGAAGACGTTCAGCGCGGCGATCGAGGCCAATGGCAGCCGCCTGAAGGTCTACGACATTGTGGAACTCGTCGAACAGGCGATCGAATAATGGGACCACGAATCATGACGCTGAGCAAAGAAGTCTATGCGGAATTCGAAGATGTAGTCGGTCCGGAATTCATCTGTAATGACCCGGCGATCATGCCCTCGTATTACGCCACCGAGTTCGCGGCAGTCATCCTGCCGGAGAACACGGCGCAGGTTCAGGCAATCGTCAAGCTGTGCAACAAGCACAAGGTGTCATTCCGACCGGTGTGCACCGGCTGGACGGGAAAGTTTCAAGCGGGCGTTGTCCTTTTGGATTTGAGAAGGATGAACCGCATCATCGAGATCAACGAGAAGAACATGTACGCGGTGGTCGAGCCGTATGTGATCACGGCGCAGCTGCAGGCCGAGTTGATGAAGCGAGGCCTGCATCTGAACGTCAAGGGCGCCGGCACCAATTGCTCGGCGATGCTGCGCGGCCACGGACATCTGGATCAATCCACTGGCGGCGACGATCGCAATCATCTGGCCATCGAGTGGGTCACGCCTGCCGGGAACATCGTCCGATCCGGCTCCTTGGGGTCTTCGGATGAATGGTTCTGCGGGGATGGCCCGGGGCCCTCGCTGCGGAGCATCCTCACGAGTGCGACGCCTCCGGGTGTGACGCCTGGCGTATTTACGCGGGCCGCCATGAAGATCTATCACTGGCCCGGTCCGACGAAGTTCCCCATCGTCGGCAATTCGCCAAATTACGCCCTAAGCGAAATTCCGGCGAATTTCATGACCCGCTATTACAGTTTTCCGACCATGGAAAAGATGTGGCAGGCCGAGCTCAAGATCGGAGAGAGTGAAATCTCGTTCGAGCTCATGGGCTTCAACGTGGCCATGGTGGCGGCGAACATCACGACCAGCAATGAAGAAGAGGAAGCGGCTTTCAAGCGGCTCAGCAAAGAGGTGCAAGGTCCGGGCTTCCTGATCATCCTGGCCGGCAATTCCGCGGCCGACTTCGAATACAAGAAGCGCGTGCTGAATCACATCGTCAATGCCGCGGGCGGCAAGTCCCTCGCTTCGCTGGAAGATCCCCGGACGGAGGGGATTCTGATGTGCCAGTGCATCCGAATTTCCGCCTCTATCCGGGAAACCTTCCGCCCGGGCGGCGCTTTCAGTTCCATCCCCGTGATGGGGCAAAGAGACCTGACGATCAAGTGGGCGATCGGGGCCGGAAAGGCAAAGGAGCCGTTGATCGAAAAGGGTTTGATCGTGGATGACGGCGGCGCCTCCTTTGGATGGGGCGTCGAACAGGGACATCTCGGCAAGACGGAAATATTCTGCAAGTTTGATCCCCAGAACGCGGTCGCCAAGCAGGCGGTGCAGGCCTGGCACGACGAGCAGAGTGCCCGGGCCTTCAAGGAACGCTATTTCGCGTTACTATCGCCGGGCCAGCCCGAGGAAATCGGCAAAGCGCTGTCGAACTACCACGTCTGGTGGAACAAGCTCCAAAAGGAGCTCGATCCCAATCGCGTATCACCGGAGGGCGGCGCACTGGTCTAGTCCGCGCATATCACCGCCCGGCCGGCCATCCCAAGAATCGCTGCGGTTGCCGGGCCGGATTGAGTCTTGGTGCAACCGCGATAAGGAGTGCATTTCGGTGACTGACATGACAGAGCAAGAACAACAGCTCGTCTCGTGGCTCGCGGACATGCGTGAAGACGACGCCGTCCCCCTCGCCACGGCGATGCTGCTTGAACAGCGTGTGGATCCGCTACACGTCCTCAATCTATGCCGCGCGGCGATGGAAATCGTCAGCAAGCGCTTCGAGCAAGGCGAATATTTCCTGCCCGAACTCGTACTTTCCGGCGAGATGCTTGACCGGATTGGCGCCATCGCCAAGCCGCTCATCAAGGATCTTCCCCAAGACGCCGCCCGCAAGGCCGGCAAAGTACTCATAGGCACGGTCCACGGCGACCTGCACGACATAGGCAAGAACATCGTTACCTTCATGCTGGATATCAACGGCTTCGAGGTGAAGGACATCGGCATCGATGTTCCAGTCAAGGTATTCATCGACGAGATCAATGCCTACCAGCCCAATGTCGTCGGCCTGTCCGGATTCCTGACGCTGGCGTTTGAATCAATGAAGGAAACCATCGAGGCGATCGCTCAAGCCGGCTTGCGCGAAAAGCTCCGCATAATGATCGGCGGCGGCCAGATTGATGAGACGATCCGCGCTTACACGGGGGCGGACGCGTTCGGCAGTAATGCCGTCGAGGCGGTCGCCCTGTGCACCAAATGGTGCGCGGCAGCCGCTCCAAAACTCGGATCCGCGCCGGCCGGCAATTAGTCATGGCCGGGACTCCCCGGCAGTCGCGCGTAGGTTAGCGTCGTGTATCGAATATCCAGCCGTCCGCTATTGTGCGCGCTCTCCTCGGCCGTGCCGGAACAGGTCATGAGCGGCGCTCATCTGCGGCTTCGTGCGCAGGCATTGAGGCTGCTTGAAGCCGAATCGATGCTCGACGCCCGCTACGCTTTTCGCTTCGTGACGATCGATGGCGTCCGTGACGATCTGCTCATCCTGGCCGGTGAAAGCCTTGAAGCTCCGTGGCTCATTCCGAAGAGCGGCCGGCTCACAGCCGTTGCTTGCTGCGTAGCCACGCTGGGAGAGGGTCTGGAGGATCGCGTACGCACGCTTTTCACCGCGCGACGCGCGGCGCTTGCACTCGTCTTGGATTCGATTGGCAATGAGATCCTAATGGTACTGGCGCGGCGGGCGCAGGATCATATGCGGGCCGCGGCAACCGGCCGCGGTCTGTCCATGGCGGGCGAGCTGCGTTCCGGTGACCCTGGTCTGGCTCTCGATACGCAGCGCAGGATCCTGGCGCTCGCCGCCGCCGACGAATTGGGCATTACCCTGAGTAGCGGCTGCGTGATGCGGCCACTCAAGTCGACGAGCATGGTGCTCGGTGCCGGCATTGCGTTGCGCGAAGTTGGCTGGTCGCGCTGTGATCCCTGTCCGTCGCGACCACGGTGCCGCGTCGCCACCGGCGCGCGCATGAACAGTGCATCACCGCCGCCGCGAACCCAACCGTGATACCGGCTGAAATGAAGAACGTTCAATCGTACACGCTGCACTTTCCGCAGCTTGACCGCGATATTGCGGTGCGCGATGGCGAGACCATTCTGCAGTGCGCGCGCCGCGCGGGCGTGCGTATCGTCGGCGCCTGCGGCGGTCGTGGAACCTGCGGCTCCTGCATGGTCGCCGTGATCGAAGGCCGCGTGCGCAGCTCGACCCGCAAGAGCGCCACCGACTCCGGTACGGCGGAAGGACACCACACCGTCCGCGCCTGCCAGTCCAGTCCCGTGACGGACTGCGTCATCATGATATCAGCGCGCGCGCTCGCCCCTGTTGTGCGTACGGAAGTCGCCGCGGCCGACGACTCGCTGTATTTGCCGCTGGACAGCGCCATCGTTCGACGGTGCATTACCGTGCCCGCGCCGACCCTTGAAGATCCCCGCGCCGATGCGGAACGCCTGGTCCGGGCCCTTCCGGGCGGCCCAAAGCCCACCATCGATATCACCGCGGCTCGTTCCTTGCCAATACGCCTGCGCGCCGACGGCGGCGTACTGTCGGTCGTCATGCGCCGCAACGAGATCATCTCCTGCACGACGCAAGCCGCGGGCACGCTGGGTTTGGCCGTCGATTTGGGTACGACCAACACAGCCGGATTCTTGGTCAATCTTCATGATGGGGCTCATATCGCCACTCTCGGCATCGAGAACCCGCAAGTTGCTTGGGGCGCCGATCTCATCAGCCGGATCAGCTACGCGCTGCGCAGCCCAAGCGGCGCCGAGGAATTGCGTCAAGCGGCGGTGACCGGAATCAACGCCATGATCCACGATTTATGCGCTGCCGTCGGAGCGCGGCCGGCTGAGATCGTCGACGTGACGATCTGCGGAAATACAGCCATGCAGTCCCTATTCGCAGGGCTGCCGGTCGACTATCTGGGCAAAGCCCCATTTGTCGCCGTGCTTCGTGACGCCTGCGAGATACGCGCCCGCGATCTGGGTCTCGACGTATGTCCCGGCGCGTACGTCTATGTCGCGCCGAATGTTGCCGGGTTCGTCGGCGGCGACCACGTCGCCGCACTTTTGGCAACGGAAGCTCGCTGGGCGGACGGCCGCGCCAGCCTTGTCATGGATATCGGGACCAACACCGAAATATCCGTGATTCATGCCGGCCGGATCCACACCGCATCCGCGCCCTCGGGTCCGGCCCTCGAGGGGGGCCACATTTCCTGCGGAATGCGCGCAGCGAACGGCGCCATCGAGCATGTACGGCTTGGCGCATATGGCCTGGAGTTGGAGGTGATCGGCAACGCGGCGCCCGTAGGAGTTTGCGGATCCGGTGTTGTGGACGCGCTCGCAAGTTTGTATCGGGCGCACGTAATCGACGCACGTGGGCGAATCGGTCGCACGCATCCTGCCGCGACGCAACTCAACGGCAGGCGCTCCGCGATCCTGGCTCCCGGGGTCGAATTTACGCAGGACGACATCCGCGCGGTACAGCTGGCGAAGTCGGCCATCCGAACCGCCACGGACGTTCTCCTGGAGCGCGCCGGACTACGCGCCGAAGATCTTGTGCGCTTCATCATTGCCGGCGCGTTCGGCGCCTACATCGATGTGCCCAGCGCGATCACGATCGGACTACTGCCGAACCTGCCGACGGATCGCTTTCAGCAGGTCGGCAACGCCGCCGGCGCCGGCATTCGACGCCTGCTCACATCGCAAGCCGCGCGCGAACGCGCAGGCGCTCTTGCGCAGCAATGTGAGTACGTCGAGCTCAGCTGCGTCAAGACGTTTCAGAAAGCATTTCTATCAAACATCGGATTTCCCGCCGACCCTTGTTTCCCGCCTACCCTTGCCACAGGAGCTTAGCGTGACACTGCCCGACAGCTTTCCTATCGAGATCATCGGCGAACGCATCAGCCCGGGCTACAAGAGCACCAAGGCGCTGCTGGACGCCGATGACTTGTCCGGCCTGCAGGCATTGGCCGTCAGGCAAGTCCAAGCGGGCGCGTCATACCTCGACGTGCACCTAGGCACCCGCGGACTGCGCGACCTGCCGTTCGTGACAGCGCTCGTGCGTGCGCTTCAAGCTGTCGTCGATGTGCCGCTGTGTTTCGATTTCCCCGAAATCCCAGTCCTCGAAACCGCGTTCGCCGCTTACGATCCCGGCAAGGCCGGGGGAGCGCCCCCCATTCTGAACTCCTTGACCGACCAACGCTGGGAACTGATGGAATTGTACGAACGGAATCGCTTTCGCGTCATTGTGATGGCCTCCGAGCGGGTGGTCGACGGCACTGCGCGCAGCAACCTGACGGCACCGGAAATCGCCGACACGGCTCGGAGTGTGGCTCTACGCCTGAACCGCGAATACGGAATCGCAATCCCCGACATATTCATCGATGTCGCCGTGCGCGCGGTCATCGTGGACACGAAGGGACTCAATCGCGCTGTGCTCGACGCAGTGCGGCTTATCCGCAATGACTCCACGATCGAGGGCATTCACATCATGGGGGCATTGACCAATATTGGTCAGCAGCTGCCGGCAAAAGCAGCCGACGGCTCGCACCTCAAACAAGCGCTCGAAAATGCATTTCTGACGATCGCAGTGCCAAATGGCATGGATACAGTAATGGGAACGCCGTGGAGCGGTTACAAGCCGCTACCGGAAGACAATCACGTGCTCAAGGTGTACCGAGATTTCCTCGAGCAGTCCGGGAGCGCAGCGCTGCGAGCGGTTCGTAGGTTTTACCATACGTAAACGGTTCATGAGTGCCGCTCCCGCTCCACGGTCGGCGCGATGATCGGAATGTGCGCCGCCGCGCAAGCCGGCGCCAGGCCCGACAGGCGCGGATCATCCGCGACTTCGACCCGCCGTGCATACGCCCGGAAGCCGGACCGCAGATAGAAAGCGAGTGCGCCCGGATGATCGTGCGTGCACGTGTGGACCCAAAACCGGTCGATCGGACGCTCCCAGGCGCGTTCAGCGGCGCGATTCATCAGCCAGCGGCCGGCGCCTTGACCCCGCACCGCCGCAGTGAGGCCGAAGAATGCCAATTCGCACTGTCCCGCCTCGCGATAATCAAGTTCGAGCAGCCCCTCTTCCCGGCCATCGACCGTCACGGCGTAGACCTCGTTGTCGGCGCTTAGCAAAATCGCCTCGAGCTCGCGCTGCGGCATCACCAGCCGCGAGAACCACAGCCACTCGAGGCCGACGCGCCGAAAAATCCCGCGGTACCAGGTCGGATCGGGAGCGACGATGCGCCGCAGAAGCCAGGGCCCGTCGGCACGCTCAGGCCGGCGCAACGGCTTCTCGAACATTTCGAGACAGGTCACGACGGAAGCCAATTTTCCGGGCGGAACATCGCTGTAACCATTACTGAGCAGCATCGGGTGCGTCATCCAGATCGCTTCAAAGGATGATACCTTCGCACAGCGACGAGCAATCTGTCTGCACCATCCGCCCGGCTAATGCCGTCCCTCAGGGCTTCTCAAACCGCAAGGTCATCCGGTCGGACTCACCGATCGATTTCATCTTGGCGTGCTCGCTGTCGGGGCCGGCCAAGTCCGGCGGCAGGCGGTGTACGTTGACGTCTTCCGGATCCGCGGGGTTCTCGTTGATCTCGGACACGCCTTGCAGCCGGAAGCCGGTTTTCAAGCCCAGCGCGATCAGGTAATCCTCGGGAATGCGATGCAGGAGTTTCGAGCTCTGCTCGGCGTCGGCGAAGGGTTTGGCGCGGTGTTCGACCACGCCGAACGTGCCCCCGGGCTTGAGCACGTCGAATGCGGCTTTAAACACGGCGTCGAGAGCGGCCGGACTGCGATTCAGCCAGTCGTGGGCGTTGCGGAACGTGAGCACCATGTCGGCGGAATTCGGCGGACCGAGGGTGACCTCCCGAGGAGGCGCAAATGGGACGACTTTTTCGATGTGGCCGAATACGGCCGGATCGGCCTTGATCTTCTCCTCGAACTTGGATGGCGCGGCCTCGATTAGATGCCCGTTGTCGCGCAGGAAGGGCGCCAAGATTTCGGTGTACCAGCCCCCGCCCGGCGCCAGCTCTATCACCGTCATGTTCGGTTGGATCCCGAAGAACCGCAACGTCGCGACCGGGTGACGGTAACGGTCGCGCGCTCTATGCGCGGCCGAGCGCCAGCTGCCGTTGACCGCCTTCTGCAGCAGCGCCGTCGTGTCTTGCGCGGACGCGTCAGCCGCCGCGCACAGACCGATTGCGAACAGGACGGCGCTGGAAAGTACGGTATTCAACGTGCGGCGATGCAGGACCATGGTGCGACCCCCTGACGACGAGAGCCCAAGACTACGCCCGAAGCGGATCGCAA
>VFSW01000970.1_pt1 | contig 42643 bp, 61 predicted proteins | sample 5358111 | NCBI WGS metagenome assembly VFSW01 (sample SAMN11554181, study PRJNA540505) | mine drainage metagenome | isolation source: sediment from site ElyBrook_90M | place: USA: Ely Copper Mine, Vershire, VT | collected 2017
ATGGTTCATTCTTTCGTCTATGAATACGCCTTCCGCAATTCCTACGAATAAATCTATGCGGAATTAGACCCCGACCGCGACCATTTATTTTTTCTGGCCCGAATAATTTTCCTACTCCGTAGGCTTCGATTGAATTTGTGCGGACATACAAAAATGGCATCGGGAGTTTTTGCACGTCGGCATAGTTCTTGTTCGACCATTCTCCAGTCTCATAAACGATGGACGGGGATTCCAACTTCACATCGCGTTCATTGACTCCGACCAATTTCCCCGCATAGAAATAATTCATGCAGAGAAGCAACACATTTTCTCCGAGCAAACTCTCCAATCCTTCCCCTTCTTTCGTTTCGATGATGTGTTTCATTTGTTTCTCCTTTAGCCGCGTGTGCGGCGCGTACTGACTGGTTGGGCGCGGATTCTTCTTCTCCCCGCGAGCCATAGGGACATGGATTTGTCAATCGGGGACTCGCGCAGTCCGTCCATGCCGCGCCCAAACTGGAGGGGAGCTTTGCATTGAAGGCAGCGGCCACGCCGGAATATCTTCCAAGCTGCGCGTTACCACTAGGCCGCGCTCCCCAAGCTCTCTCTACCCGCGTACCTTCACGCGGCATCGCGCCCGTTTCTCGGCTTCTGTTCTTTCGCGGACGGGACTGAATCCTTTTACGAACCATTCTGGCAATGGATGTCTTGGAATCTTATCCACCACGCGCTGGTCCGCATAAAGAATCTTCTTGAGCAATCGCTGTGTCGCGGGGCCGATAAGAATTAGCTCTTTCATCGCAGTCTCTTTTGCAGTTCAATTATTCTGTTCCTCTGCATAGCGCATACTGCCCATACAAGAGAACTTGTACACCATATCGCGGCTATCCAATTGTGACTTATTAGAGAAAATGCAATTCCTATGGCACTAAGGATTGCTCCGAGAAATGCGGAATCTTTCATTTTAGCCTCCATGTCCGAATCATCCTCGCGTGATTGGAAATCCGCGTACTCTTGACCCAGCCCACCCATTGCCATTGCTTGCCGCGAAAGACTGACCCCCATGCGTTGCCGAGTGATTTCGCGTTATAGCCATGCCATACCAAACTTTCATATACGTCATCTGCGCTTACTGGTACTCCGCATTCTGCGATAGACTGAGCAATTGCTTTTGCCGCGCACAAAATATCACCGCGATTCTCCGCCGCTTTGTCCATGCCGCGAGTCTTGGCAGCCGTTCCCGCCGCGCCATCGAATAGGGGCAACGCGCTCATCCCTTTTCCTCAATCGTCTCCACGGTTATCTTCACGCGGGTTCCAATGGGCCAAATTCCGTCTTTTCCATTAGTAGCTCAGGTTATTCGGGTCTTCGTTTACGTCGCGCATGGGCACATTGTTTTCAAACTGTCTACGTCCTACTTTGAAAATGCTAGTTACTTTCGCGGGGTAACGCGGGTCTTTCGATGGCTCAAACGCGAGTTCGATTGCCAGCTTCTTCGCGTGAGCCATGAGCAGGTAAGGGAACAGCGCGGTATCCCAGCAATTCAATTCCAGTTGGTTCCACTTGAGATTCAAGAACACGACGCCCTTCTGTGTTTTCCTCTGTGCCAGCGTGGTAATGAATACCTCGGTTGGTTCCGCGTCCATGTCGCTGCCCGGCTCAATTTCTACTGCTTGGCTTTTTGGGTCAACCTCAAAGTTCCGTTTGGGTTTCTCCACGCGGCCATGTTTGGCTTCTTCGACAGCGCGATCTAGCGCGGCATCGGCTTCGGGGTCTGATTCGTCTGGCACAAGGAATGTGTTTCTGAGAGCGTATTTCAATGCGCCTGTGTGGGCTTTGTAAACGGCCTTGTCGCCCTTGTCCGCGCCAGTGCCAATGCCCACTATGGACAGGCTTGTATCGCCATCCCCGTCATAAAACGTGTAGCGTACTTTGATGTCAATGGCTTGGAATGGATTGCCTTCGCGTGCTGGAATCGTGTAGGTGCGTTCGGAAATAATCTCCGAGGTCATTAGCACGTTTTGGGCTATCAAGCCTTTTCTGATGGCGCGTGCAATATCACTTGCTTTCATGTAGGCATAATTCTGGCTTGTGTTCTGGCCTAGTTTCTCCACATGGTCAATCGCGGCCATGACGCACACCAACTTACTGACTAGATTCAATGGTTTCGCGCTAGGGATAACAGCCTTTGTGATTTCCATATTTCGCGTGCTCCTATTCTCGAATGTCCGCGCCGTAGCAATGACGCGGTTCTTCGCGTTGCTCAGTTTCTTCCCCGATGTGGCAAACACACTTGCAGTTTTTCGTGTCGCATTCGCGTTTCGCGCAATCACACATTAGAGTCTGTCCTTGTTGGCCGCGAAGTCGTCGTTGGCTACTTGCTCGGCTTCGTGGGCTTCGATTTCTTCGGCGTACACTTCGCGGTGTTCTTCCCATCGCACTGAGGTAGAGATTTCGTTTGCTAGTAGAGCCAAATCTTTCACCACGTCCAAGTAGGCAACGTGTTTGGCGAGGACGATGTTTTGTTTTGCGGTATCGTCTCCGTCACACGGGCCAGCGCGTAGGCACAAATCCGCGCACAGCAATCTCATTTTGCGAACGATTTCCGCGTGCGTAATAAGCGTATCGGGAATGATAGTAGGAGCCATTCAGTGCCTCTTTCTTCGGTCAGTGTGCCGCCTGTAGCGTCCCGCGAGTAGAAAGCGGACTAGCTCGCTGAGATTTGAGAATCCAAGTTCAAGAGCCATGTCTTTGTACTTTTTGCGTTCTGCTGCGAGCATACGAATCGGGAGCCGTTCATTCCGTTCTTTGCTACTCATGTGTACAGTGTACATACCAAAAGTCGCGTGTCAAGGGAATAATTATGGTTTCTTCATCCCGCACTTGCACAGCCCTTCCTGCCAGCGGTGACGGGTGTCGGTATGGTACGGGCACGGCTCAAACTTTCGAGCGTTCTGATTACCTTTGAGCGCGGCCTTGCGATGATTGCGCTGTTCTCGAAATAGCCGCGTGCAGGCTACAAGGTCGTCGTACACGTCGCGTGTGACTTCGACAATCTCTGCTTCACGCGGGATCGAGACGCGGGTCATAGCTCTTTCCACCTTTCGAGTTCGCGGCGCAACGTCTCATACGCCATAATCGAATCAGGGTCTTTTTCTTCAACAAGTTTCCGATACGCTCTCGCGGCTTCCACCAGTGGGCGCACGGCTTCGGAAAGCGCAGTTGCGTTGTCTTTTCGCGGACGGTGTAAAGTTTCGGCAATCGGCGCGTAGATCATGGCTGTTTGACCTTCGCTGCCGCGATAGTAGCTTCGGCTAGTAACACAAGATTTTCCAGCACCGGATTCGGGTCAAGGCAAACCGCGTTATGGACGAAGGCTTTTGCGAATGTAAGCAGCGCGGCGTGCGAGTTGACGGCGGTGACAATCAGCGCGGCGTTGGCCTGTCTTTCCATTGGTTCATCATTGCGCGGAGTAGAAGCAATCGTTATTGGGGTTCCATGTTGATAGGAAACTATTTCGGATATTCCAATTCCATGCTCAGCGTGCCATGGTCTCGGTGTCGCGTTCATGTCGCGTACTCCTTTCGCGGGTTGGCCGCGTGCTACAGAATTTCCTTTGGGATATAGACCGCGAATTCCCACGTCTTGTCATTGTCCGACACATTGATCGTGAAGTCTTTCATGTCCTCTGGCAGCATGGCGCGGAAGGATTCTACGGCCTGAGTCTTGGCGCGTTCGTTCTGGGCGATTTCGGCATTGCGCTGGGCCGTTTCGCGTGCAGCCTTGTCCTTTTCGTTCTTCGCGGCCTGTTCATCTACGATTGTGGCAAAGCGGTCAATTCGGGTAAACTGCCATTTCTCAGCACAGCGTCCGGCAGAAAGACGGCGGCTACGGTCAACGCGCCAGAAGGGATCGGCACTCACGCACCCATCCAGCCTGACCAATAGTTTTTTGGGCGTGACGTGGCTTACCGTGCCGAGCCTTTCATTCCCGTGAAAGAGCACCACAACTACGCGGTCGCCTACTTTGACGTTACTGAGGTCTATTGCCATGTGTCTCTCCTTTTCAGATTCCCGCGTTGCGGCGGGGGTTAGGCTGATTGAATTTGTCCTTGCCAGTTTTTCCAAGACTTGACTACTGCGACTTGCCGACCGACCGCGATGTGCAGCGTGTCACGGATTGCAATTTCGATTGCGTCGCGAGTGATTACAGGCTCCCGATTCTTGCCGGATGCTTCCTGCTTGGCGTATTTATCGGCGGCGAGTAAAACATCATCCGTCATCAGCGCGTGATTTTCCATCATCGCGGCCTGACCACCCATTGTGAGTGCTGCTTTCAACGTGTACATTTGTCTCTCCTATACGGTGTTAAGATTCCGCACGCTGGCGGGGTTGCGCAAAAGCAATTCAAGGGCAGCGCGTTCTTTGAGCAATTCCTGCCACACGGTTTGGTACACGTCGAGCGGACAGGTAGCAAGCCTCTTTTTGAGCAATTCCTGCCACACGGTGCAGAGAATTGGCTTGTCTTTCTTTTTCTTGACGCGCCGCGTGATCATCGGGGAGCCTCAGCTTTCTGCGCGGGTTACGCGCCTACCGTGAAACGCTCTCTCAAGGCTTGCCGGAAACCGAACGTTTACTCCGTGAATACAAAAACGTAACCATTCTTTACTGCCCCGCCTACTAACTTGCCTGGCCAATTCATTTTGTTGCATAAGGTCTGTGCCGCTTTTCTGTGAACGTCTTCTCCGCTCAATTCATGCGGATACGGAATTGATACACGGTTTCCGTCTGAGTCATTGGCACTAATCCGTGATCCCCGCGTGTTTGTTGGCCCGTGGTATTTTGTACTAATTGCTTTCATGATCGCACCTCCTCAAATTGAATTTTTGAAACGTCAATCCACTTTTCCCCTACGCCTTCGATTGGCCGGACTTTGAAGCGCCATTTCCAATCGCGAGCCGCGTGTCCATAGTGTGTGTCCCTTTCATGTAGGCAGAGTAACAAAACGATATTGAATTGTCAACACCTATTTTACTTATCTCACTAATCCAATGGAATGAGAGAGATAGCGACCGCGAAAAACACCGTTTCCCGCGTTGCGAATAAATGGAGAACACAAACTCCCCTAAGCCGCGTGTATTCAATACCTTGAATTTCCAATAACAACAATGATGAAAAACATCACTTTCGTGTGATGAAAAACATCACTGTGTCAGCGCTGACACGAAAAACTGAAAGTGGCTGTCAAGAGAAATCGTACTTCCATAAGCCCATAACTCCCATAGATTTGAAGGCAGAAAATAAACCCAGAATCCGCGCACTTTGGCAAACCGCGTGTAAAGTCTCTTCCAAGGTCTTTAGAAGCACTCAAGCGAAGTGCCGAAGCACTGAGCGTTGCACTTGCTTTGTGAATTGCCTGCTATTCGATTGCCGATTGAAAGCATGGACAAGCCTTGAGACAGGCTGTAGATAGCTCCAGCGAAGCAAGAGACATTAGCAATGAATTTGCAGCCGATCCGCAAGGGAATTGACATGAAGTGATGAAAATCATCACATCTCAATGGAATCAGTGAGTTAGCGGAGTGAAAAGACTTGCACATAAGTAACAAACACCTCAGATAACGGTTCATAATCTCCGACAACAAGGCTAACATGAATTGAATGAGTGAGTTGTAGTGAGTGAGTCCTATAACATACAATCTGTTAACTGTGTTCGATTTGACACACACTGGGGGAGAGACCCTCGGAAAGGTTTCTGGTTCCATCGGTTGAAGTTAAGGTTCTTACCACGCGATAGTTATACGCGCTTTGAATCTTTGGGAACTGAGGTTTCACTAAAAACAAAGGAGTTGCAAGATATTTGAAGAAAGTAGTTGACGTTAGAATCACATTTAGAGTAGAAGGTGGAATATGGCTGAGAGATACAAGATGACGGTGGATGGGCCGGTGAAGGAGAAGCGCGTAATCAATAGGAAATTGGAGGGTGAGGACAGGTATTCTGCGCGGCGTGAGAAGTTCATCATGTTGTACAGTGACCCGTCGAGTGGTGTTTACCTGAATGGGACGCAGGCGGCTATCGCGGCAGGATATTCGGAGGTCAGTGCGCGGAATTCGGCGTGTACGATACTGAAGGATTTGAGGAGTGGGAAGGGAACGCGGTTGGTGGAGTTGATTGAGAGGTTCGGATTTAGTAAGGAGGCATGGGCGATTAAGCTGATTCGGGCGATGCACGCGGTAAATGAACAGGGAGCACCTACGAAGGATGCGATTTTGGCGTTGCGGATGTACGCGAACTTGGCGGGAGAGTCGGTAGCGGACACGGTGGCGGTACAGAATTTGACGGTGAACCAGCAAATCAACATTCCGCAGATGGTAGTGGTGGGGGCGAGTGATGAAAGGCTCAAACTGCTCGAAGCCGGGAGCCATGAATCCGGAGAAGATAAAGAGTTACATCAAGAAACTGTCATTGAAGCCGGGTGATTGCATTGTGGTTGACCCCGCATGTGTGGAGATGGAGGATTTGTTTCGTCTCCATATACCGGAGTTGAACTTCTCTGTTCCGGTGATTGCCGCGCATGAGTGCCGGATTGAGACGATGACGCGGGAACTGGCGATTGAGACTCTGAGAAATGTGATTGTTCAGTCCCACCAAGAGGAACTTATCATTGAAGCAAATCAAGTTTGAGGTTGAAAATGGCAAACAACCGAATGTATGTTTCTTGTAGAATTTGCAATCCAAAAAATGATTACAGCGTTCCCGATAGCTGGGTGTGTATTGCTAAATACTATCCTTCTGAGGGATGGTATATAAAGGAAAATGCCGAGATTCGTTTGGGATCTTGGCTGGAACGGCATAACCACGATAATGAGGAATTCCACATCGTCCCACAAATAGAAATGAGTGATTGTGCGCCAAATCAAGTTTGAACCGTCCAATCCACTACAAGATGCGTTCCTGTGGTCTGCTTGTCGTGAGACTGTGTTCGATGGCGGCGTAGCCAATGGGAAACTATTAAGCCTAGATACTGCTATCCTGACTCTGGATGGTTGGAGCACGATGGAGAAACTAGAATCCGGGGATACAGTTTTTGATGAGCAAGGTGAGCCGTGTCTGGTTACCTCTTGTTCCCCTGTCCAATACCCAGTCTCCTACAAAATCAGGTTTGATGACAACTCCGAGATTCTGGCCGGAGAAGAACATCAATGGCTTACGTTTTCCTATGCCGAGAGGAGAGCACTCCATCGTAGGAATCCAGAATTCCGTTCCCTACGGAGATTCTATCGCAACAAAACGGTAAGAACCTCGAATCGTGTCTATAAAATAAAAGAGGCTCCTAAAGGTTCCATTCGCACGACCAGACAAATCCTAGACACCCTACTGGCAAAAAGGGGGAAACAACTAAATCACTCTATCCCCCTCTGTAAGCCAATAAGATTCCGTTCTTCCGCACTTCCTCTGCATGGTTATGTTCTTGGTGCATGGCTCGGAGATGGAGATTCTGCTTCGGGAATGATAACGAGTGCCGATACGGAAGTAATTGACCTGATTCGCTCTTTGGGATGGAAGGTTATAAAAAGAAAACAGAAGTACCGCTACCGCATAGAAGGATTGACTGCACTCTTGCGGAAAATGGGTGTTTTGGGAAACAAGCATATCCCTGAGAAATATCTTCTTGGAGACAGGGCCGAACGGATGGATTTGCTACAAGGTCTCATGGATACGGATGGTTCATGCAGTAAGCAAGGGCAATGTGAGTTTACCAATACAAATTACAATCTCGCGTCTGGTGTATATGATTTAGCCGTTTCAATGGGACTGAAACCTACGATTCTAAAAGCAAAGGCTACTTTGAATGGCAGGATTGTTGGAGACAAGTGGAGGGTTATTTGGACAGGAACGCTCCAAGTTTTCTCTATCCCAAGAAAAGAAAAGAGGATTCCGAGACATCCAAACAAACGTACCGAATGGAGATATATAAAATCGGTCGAACCAATACCTTCAATACCGATGCGGTGTATCTCAGTGGACTCACCGTCACATCTCTACTTGGCAGGGAGAAATCTTGTCCCGACGCACAATAGTACGGGGGGCATTGCTCGGTTACTTACTCTGGCCTCTCGCTTTGCTGGCAGCCGTTGGGTGGTGTTTCGTCAGGAGTATAAGACTCTGGTTTCCACCACGCGCAAGACGTTTGAAAAGGTGGTTCCGTCGTCTTGGGTAAAGCGCGACGTGCAGGAAACCACGGATTTAATCAATGATTCACAAATCCACTGGATGCACATGGACGCGATGGATGAAAAGTCCCTCCGGTCACTGGAAATCAACGGAGCCTTTGGTGACCAGATTGAAGAAATCCACCCTGAGATGTGGGAACTCATGGGTTCGCGTATCGGTCGCTGGCAGTTGCCTCAATGGGGCAAGGTATGTCCTCCATATTTGTGGGGAACCTGCAACCCTGAAGGCCATGATTGGGTATATTACAGGTTCCATCCAGAAGTTGTGAAGTATCCTACCGTTGAGTATTACCCCATAACGCAAGAAGCCAGAGACTTTGCCAAACGCTTTGGGAGAGACTTGAATGACGCGGACAGGGGTATCCGGGCTTTTTCCAAAGACCGGATGTACCTGTTTGGGAATACGCTTGTGAACCTTTCCAAGCTGAATGAGATTGAGCCTTCCTATGTTGCCAATCTTCTGAAAAAGCCTAAGTCTTGGCAGGATAAGTGGGTTTTCGGGAACAGGCAGATATTCGAGGGCATGATTCACAAGGATTGGAACCAGAACATCCACGTCTATGACCCCACAACGTTTGACCCCTTCAAAGCGCGAACCATCCGCTCGATAGATGGTTTTTACGACCACGGGCAATCTTCTCCATCCTGCCTGCTTTTGTTTGCCAATGACGCCGAAGGATTCCGCTGGTGCTTTTTCGAGTACTATTCTCCCTACAAATCCATTCCTGACCACGCCAAAAAGATTTTGGAACATTGCGGGAACTGCACGATGAAGCCAATTCTCTATGGCGACCCGTCCATGATGTTTGAAACCAAAGACCCGCAGACAAAGAAAATCATTCGCCCTTCTACCGCCCGTGATTACAATGAGTGTGGGGTGTTCTTTTTAGCCGCTGACAATAATCAGGAACTCGGCATTGACCGCATCAATGATTTGTTGCAGGTGAAGCAGGATTTATGGAATCCTGTCACGCGAGAACAGGGTTCTCCAAAACTTTTCGTGAGCAAATCCTGCCCCAACGTGATTGAGCAGATTCCGCAGCAACGATGGAAAAACCAGCGCAATCTGGTTACGGGAGAGAATGAATTCATCGGAGAACGCGAAGAACAGATTCCCGACCATGCCTATGACCCACTATTATATAAAGCCAATTCCATCAGCGATTACGTTCCTTACACTGGCCCGATTAAGACTCACTCGACTTCCTACGGAGCGCGGCCCTGATGTTCTGCCCCGATCTGCTTTCCAAAGAACATATTGAAAAGACGTGGGGCATAGAATTTGTTCTGGAAAACAACGAACTCTATTGCAGCAAGTTCCTACTTCTGAGAACGGGCTGCACGTCCTCCAAGCACTTTCACCGCGTAAAAGACGAGACATTCATAATCGTGGAAGGCGAATGTTTGCTGGAACTTGACAAGCGGGTATATCATCTCAAGCGTGGCGACAAACAGCGTATCCGTCCAAACCATCCGCACCGATTTTTTATTCCCCGATGTCTTCCCTATTGTGTCATCCTCGAAGTCTCTACTCCGCACAGAGAAACGGATGTCGTCCGTCTCTCGAAAAGCCGCATCCTCACAAAAACCGAGAATCTGGAAGGGGAAGAAATTCTTCGTGGACAACACCGAGCCTTACCAAAACGTGTGGCAAAGGATAGATAACAAAATCAATGGCCGCTAGTATCATGGCAACGCCTTCGACGATTTCCGATGCGGAACACGTTGTTTCGCGGGAAGGCGGAGATTCGTCCAGTCCTCCGAAGAATGCAGAATTCAATCCTCGCGTTGGAAACCTCACCGATGAAAAAATAGTTGACCAAATCAAGCGGCTGAAAACAGAAGGCCGCGACCGACTGGCCGACATATTCAACGTCATGCTGTCCTGCTATGACCAATACAGGAACAAGGCAGACTTTTCTGCAAAAGAAAGCTGGCAGTCACGGATTACGATTGCCAAGGGCCATGCTGCCGTAAAACACGCGACAGCCAACATTCTGAAACTTCTGACCCAGACGGCACAACCGATTACGGTTGAGGATGACACTCCGCGCATGGTTAGTTGGGCCCCCGATGTTGAGAAAGTTGTCCTGAAACTCTGGCAAAAAGCGAATTACCGCGAATGTATGCGCGATACGCTCGAAGGTGGATTCGCTTGCGGTCTGGGAGCCGTAAAAACAACTTGGAATTTCGATGAACGAAACAGAACTACCCTCGGGGATGAAAACAATCAACCAGTCGCCATCAATACTACGATGCTGGAAGGAAAACTGCGGTTAAGCAGTCTCGACCCGTGGAATATCACCTTCGGCCCTTCTACCAAGCAATTTGGGAAAGTAGACTGGATTATCGAAGAAAGCGTCGTCGAGATTCCCGACCTGCTGGAAATGAGCAAGGTTGGCGGACAACAGATGTTCGAGAACGTGGACAAGTTTATCAAAGAAGATTTCAGTGCCGATGATTACCGCCAGCAGATTCGCCGCCGCAAAGATGAGATTCAGCCGCGAGAACATATAAGACATACAGCCAGACTTTGGGAATTCATGGGCGATTTGGTGGATGAAGATAAACAGGAGATTGTACAGCGCGACGCGCACATCCTTATCGTCAATGAAAAGTATCTTCTGAAATTCGGGACTATCCCTTACTGGGACAAGAAAAAGGGATACATCATATTTTCCCCATTGTCGGTTGCCTTCCGCTTCCCCGGACAAGGCATTCTTGAAACGTCTCGCGCCATCAAGGAAAGCATTGATGAAATCGCGCAAATGCAGGTAGATAAGCTGAAATTCTCCCTCTTGGCGATGTTTGAAGCCGACATGGGACAACTGGAAAACCCGGAAGATTTGGCAACAGGAGTGGAACCGGGTAAGTTTTTCCGCAAGCGTCCCGGTTCTGCGGGAGTGCAGGTTATTCGCCCGATTGAAATCCCCGGAATCACCAACGACAGTTTCAATGCGCTGACTGCCTATCACAATGAATACCAGCGCGGCACGTTCATTACCGATGTGACGCAAGGAATGTTGGACACCAAAGGCGAGACAACCGCCACGGAAATTCAGCAAGTGCAGGCCAATACAACTTTGATGTTGGCCGATATAGCCATGCACATCGAAGATACGCTTCTCGCTCCGCTGGCCGAATTGACATGGGACAGAGCCTTTCAATTCATGGATGCCAATTCCAATCCTTCTTGGACTTCTGTATTGGGAGGACAGCATGGAGCCTTTCTTGACCAACTGGGCCGCGCCGAACGAATGTCTATCATTCAAGGCGATTACAACTTCACCGCGAGAGGCTTATCGCGTGTACTTGAAAGGAAACAGCAATTACAAAATCTGCTCCAATTCTTCGGCGTGGTTGGACAGTTTGGCCCCATGTTTATTCCATTCATCAACATGCCCGACTTGTTCCGTCGAATCTTCGAGTCCTTCCACTTTGAAGAACCCATGAGGCTGTTGTCTCCGCAGGCGCAACAAGTCATGCAGCAAATGACGAAAAATCTTTTGGCACAGCAAGACCCGAACATGGGGCCAGCGATGGATGCCGCGAAGCAGGCTATTCAGCAACACATGAAAAATCAAGGTGCTCTTGACATCGGCAATCAGCAGGCACAGAATCAGGGAGATTTGCAGAATCAGCAGTCCAACAATCAGTTAGGCGGAAACGTGGTTATGGAAATCATAAAATCTATGATGGCGCAGCAGCAAGGGGGAACCAATGGCGGGGCTTGAAAACCAATTTGCAACGAATGAAGATTACGGAAACGCCTATGGAGCGACAAAAGGCCCTTCCATGGCTACAACTGAGGCACTTCCTCCGCAGTATGGTGGGCAAGGAAATGCCTACGGCGATTTGCAGCCGCACATTGCAGAAAAGGGTAACTCTGCTCCGGCTACCGGAATGGCCGAATCAACACTCGATGACATTCGCGGCGGGCAAGGCAACGCGGACGGTGGAAAACCCGTAGATGCCGTAGTACAAGTAAAAACGACTCCGTTTGCCGATTATGTGATGGATGAGGCTTTCGAGCGGATGCCTGCACAGCCGCAACTGGAACAAATCTCCAGCAAGCGATATCCCATCACTAATGCGGAAATTGATTTTGAGGGCCAGCGGATGCACAATCCTCTCACAGAAAAGGGTGAGAAGGTTATGCACTCGATGGCCGCTGAGTACGGAGAAAAGAAAGGCAAGAAAGTGTTTTATGCTTCCCGAAATAAGGGAACTATCAAGGGGGTGGACTAATGGCATACAAAGATATTCCAAGTTGCGGTACGGCCTCTCCGATGGAAGCGAATACCGGAGAGAAGATTCAATCCGGTGAGCCGGGAGAATGCCCTGAAAAGGGAACATCCTATATCCAGAAAACAAACATGGACTGGACAGAAGGTGTTTCTTTGGATACAGGGATAAAAACAACCTCTCTCGGAACATCGAAGTCCACCATTGACGATATTCGCGGGGGGCAGGGCAACGCTTGAAACTTCCGTGGCAAAAAGCAAAGAGTAAGACCGACTCACTCGTTGAGATGTGGGAACGCGGGGATTGGGTTGAGGAAGAAAGCCGGACACGCGGAGGGCAGCTTATCCGCGTTGTGATTCGAGAGAATCTATTATGGTTGACCGCTGAAATTGATAATTGCTCGGCTTTTACCGAACCGGAACGAATGACGCAGTTGCAGTCCGACAAACGCGCCATGATGACGATTTCCTACGCTTTGAATCGGTGGGATGCAGAAGGCAAGAAAGCCAGAACGATGTTGGGCGGGCGCGTGAGTGATTGGTCGGGGACAAGTTTCGATGCAGCGTTACCAAATCAAGGAGCAATGAATGTCGATGACACCACAAGTAACTGAAGAATCGAAGGCTCCGGTCACAGCGGAACAACCTTCCACTACAGTTTCCACTACAGATTCCGCTCCAAAGGAATCGAAACCATTTTTTACCGTCTATGACGACAAGGCAGGGGAATACCATCAACTTCCTCAGGAAGTTGAGGAAAAGACTTCGGTAGAAGCAGGGAAAGAAACTCCCAAAGAGGAAGTCAAACCTACCGAGACGAAGGTCTATGCAGGGAAATTCAAGGGCGAAGCCGAACTTGAAAAGGGTTACATCGAACTAGAGAAAATTTCCACTCAAAGGGCGCAGGAAGCGGCTGACCTGCGAAAACAGATTGAGGCTACGAAGGTAAAAACAGAGGCGCAAGTAGTCGGGCAGCCCATAGACAAAAAGATTGAAACAAGGGTGGAAGAAACCGAATTTCTGGATTCACTGGTTGCCGATCCCAAAAAGGCCAAAGAATCTCTCAAAGCTGAAATCATGGCCGATTTGACCAATCAGATGAATACCGCGAACGAGGTACGGACGATTCTTGCCGATTGGGATCAAGAGAATCCAGACCTCTCTACCCTGCAGCACGTTGTCAACGCTGAGATTCAAAAGATTCTTGCCGCAGACCCCTCAAAAGCCGGAAACCTCAAACAATTGCTCCATGAATCCACGGGCAACTTGAGAAACTGGCTTGGGACAATCCGCCAAGCAGGAGCGAACGAAGCATTAACGGTACGGCGGGAAGTTGTACCTCTCGCCGCATCTGGAGCCGCGACACAGGGACAACCGCCTTCTTCCTCGGCCCCTGTGCAAAAATCGGATGCTGATTACCTCAGCGAGGAAATCGCAGCCCGGAAGCGCGACTATTCCAGAACGCGGGGAGAAATTCGCCCCACGGCCAGATAAAACCAAGAAAGAACATCCTTGCCTCTCCAACTGTTCGCAACAAACAGTTTGGGCGGCTTTGTAAAAGAGGCCGCTTAAAACGGCGCTATTTGCTGGAAACTCCTAAAGCCTTTCGTACTGACAGGTGATAATCGAAAGGATGAACAATGGACAATCAGCAGGCAACCCAAACGGAGCTTGCGTGGTTAGCAGGAATGCTCGAAGGTGACGGGTACATAAACATAGCTTTCAATCGTGTTGGAAGGAAATTGAAAAGGGCTTACGCATTAACAGCGATTGAGTTTATGAATACCGATAAAGCCATCATCGAGAATGTGGTCAGCATCGCCAAGAAGGTTGGTATAAATCTTTACGTCAAACAAGCGGAACAAAAATCCCACCTTGCAAGGCGAAAGATTCTATACCGGGCATCAACGCACAGAATGAAAAGTGCAAAACCTTTATTGGAAGCCATGCGGCCATACTTAGTTGGTGAGAAAAGTCAGAGAGCAGATTATATGCTGGCTTTTATAAACTCCCGACAAAAGACTCTTGCTGGCAACCGACATTCTGGATGGAATAACTTAGTAAAATACACTCCAGAAGAGATAGAACTGGTCGTCAAATGCAAGCATCTCGTAGCTCCTTGGAAGTCCTCAGAGACTATACGCGCTGAACTGGTAGCCAGCCAGTTATGAGATAGTCCGACTGCACATGAAAGTGTGTGGATGAATCGTCTTCACCAACAACGAAATCAGCAAGCAGATGCGGTTTGTGTCTCAACCGCTGAAGCGTTTTCGCGCTGCCGTACAAGTAAAAGGCGCGAAAGGTGCTCGTAGGGGCAACCTGCTGTATTTCGACAAGAATGCGAACCTGACAACGGCTGGCGCGGTACTCACCGAAACCAGCACGATTCCGGAAACGCAATTCTTGATTCGTCAGGGAACATTGACCATCGCGGAATACGGTCGATAGGCCGTAGTAAAATGTTGGCTGTTGCTGGGATATCCTAAAGTCACGTTGACTAACAAGGTGAAACAAACGTGGATGAAACAATGGACAATCAGCATCCCTTGAACATTGACCTATCGTGGCTTGCTTGCGCCATTGAAGGAGAAGGCTGCATTACCATCGAAAAATCAGGGAAGATGAGAAAAGATGGTGGTCGCTGTCTTGTTCCTAAAGTGGTAGTGACAAACACGAATGCGGACTTTATCAATGCCGCCAAGAAGATAGTTGAATCTATCGGATTGGCTCCATACATAAAGAACATACCGCGCAAAGAAGGATGGAAAGAAGTTTTCGTTTTACAGATTCATACCCATGAACCTGTAAGAAAACTTCTAACGGCTATTAGACCTTTCCTTCGTTCTAAGATAGGCCAATGCGAGTTAGTACTTTCTTTCATCGCTTCTCGACAGAGTAATGAGAAGCCAAAGTCTGTTCCCTATTCAGAAAATGAAAGGGGAATAGTGGTGGAGATTAGGAAACTCAACCAAAGAGGGGTCAGAGACTGCACGCCAACCACGGAGCAATCCGTGAAAGATACAGTCCACTCCGACATCGAAAGAGTCGGGTAAAGTGAATGCAATTCCGTGGACAGGTCGTTTGGAATCCTTGAGCGAATTTGATGTGGAAGATGCCGTTCAAACCGCGTTGAAAAACGACATGGCAAAAGTTCTGGACAGCCAAGCGGCTATTCAGTTTACCTCTGCCGACCTGAAGTTCGTGATGGCCTCCACTGCTTCTGTGAACACGCAGACGGCTGGCACGGCTTCGGCAACTGCAAACTCTAACCTGACCGCAGCGAATTGGCGTACTACTTGCAATTTTATGCGGCAGAACAACATCCCCTTCTACGATGGCTCTAGCTACATGGTCATCGGCGCAGTACAGGCCATTTCGGGGATGCAGTCCGATGCGGCAACCGCAGGCTTCGTGGATTCCGCGAAGTACACTTCGGAATATGCCGCCCGTATTTTCAGTGGCGAAGTGGGCCGATTCTACATGGGCCGTTTCGTCGAAGAAACTAACTTTCTCCCGAACACTCTCGGTACAGGCTCCGCATTTGGAGCAGCCGTGGCGTTCGGCGCGGATGCTGTTTTAGAGGGCGTGGCCGTGCCGGAGGAATTGCGCCAAAAAGTTCCTACCGACTATGGCCGTTCTCAAGGTCTAGCTTGGTTAAATTAGCCAAGGGTAAACGGGGCTATATGCTGGAAACTCTGCTAAAATCATCAGTACCGAAAGGTGACAATCTGATGGACACGCAGACAATCAGCAGGAAAGAGCGGCTTGCTACTCTAGCCGGAATCATCATGGGAGAAGGTTGTATCTCCGCACGAATTGATGAGACGGCAAAGAACGGCAAGCAGATGGACTTGAAAGTAAAAGTTGTAAATACAGACATGGAAATTATCAAGCTATGCAGTGAGGTTTACGTTGAGAACGGGATTGGATTCTATTATGCACTCAACGGGAACAAGCCCCCTGCACTTGAAATTGCCGTGACTGGCTATCGGAGAATCCAGAGGTTGCTTTCTTTGGTTATCCCTTATTTGTATGGGAGCAAAGAGAAGCAAGCAAAACTCATGCTGCAACTTATTGCCCGTCGCCAATCGGAACACAAATTGAGCATGGACGATGAGGAAACATTGTCTCTTACGAATGAGATAATTGCAGCCAAGAAAGAAAGAGTTAATCCACTGGAATGCGTCCGAGCAGCAAATCAAGTCTTGTCTTATCGCAATCCTCAACGACTACACGCCCCGCTGTCGAAAACGACTGAAGATATAGTCTCGCCTTTGCAGTGATGCAAAGCTAAGGTAGCGATTTCTTGGGTGGTTGGCAGAAAATCTGGAACCAGACCACGGATGCCAATGAAAGGATTGTGCATATCACCAGCCTGTAATTTGGTGAAAAACACAAAACTAACATGAGCTACGACGAACCGCGTTTCATCGCACAGAACATCCGCCTCGACCAACAGGTTGCGGTGGCTACTTCAACCTACACAGCCTCGGCTCAAGTGCTGACGGCTACACCGACCATCCGGCAGGCGTTGACACGGGCGTGCATCCTCACGGGTGCGCGTGCAGTGGTTTCGACTGCTGGAGTATCAGCTTCTCCAACGGTGAGCGTAGCATTTGGCGGGACTATCGGCGTCACGTTTGCGACTTCACACACGCTTGGGGCAGTTAGCGCGGCGGTTACCACAAACGCTACGGTCACTGGTTCGGCTGGTGAAGTTCCCGTGATTACGATTGTTCACACGGGGACAGCCTCGGCAACGCAGATTACTCCTGTCCTTGAATTGACTCTTGAATTTAAGGAGCAGTTCAGCTAATAATCTACCGCGTGGGCGGCGCGTTATCCGCCCCTTCAATGATTATCCAAGAGATGCTGGCACAGGTTCGGAATCTGGACTCCGGGGATTATGCAGAATGCGGCGTCTATCAGGGAATGTCGGCAGAGATTATTGCTGCCAGCAAGCATCAGGATTCTTTCCTCTATTTGTTCGACACGTTCAAAGGACATATTGGGCATGGCGAGTTTGACCATGAAACAAGCCATCCAGACGGGAATTACTCGGACACCAGTCTGGAGCAAGTGAAAGAGCGATTGAAGGCTTTCCCTAATGTCATCATCATTTCTGGAGACATCCGCAAGGGTATTTTGAATGTTCTAGACGGCAGGAAATTCCGGTTTGTGAATGTGGATGTTGATTTGTATGAACCAACGTATGCGGCTATCAAATTCTTCAAGTCGCACATGGTTTCTGGCGGAATCATGCGTCTGGATGACTACAGGATTGATGATTGCCCCGGAGCTACGAAAGCAGCAGATGAACTCTTGGAAGAAATAAATTTTGTAGGACATCAGGTTTCATGGTGGACAGCATGAAGTACGATCTTGCCATCGCCACGTCAACGTATTTTGCCATCTACGGGAACGTTCCTTATTCCGGCTACCGCTTGAAATTATTCCGGGAATTGATGGATTCTATGAAAGATGTACGGTGGTGCGGCCTGAAACCGATTTGGGTGATTCACGACGATAACAGTCCTCACTTTCCTGCCACCCCTGACGCCGAGATTGATACACTTGTCTTTCACAGGAATACGAATCTAGGGCAACCTAAAAACTATTTGAGCACAGTGAACCATGCCTGTGAAATGGCTCCGTGGGTCTTGGTGGTTGACGACGACGGCATCATTTCTCCTGACTGCATTGAGCGGTTGTTGTGGCTCAAAGATAAATTCCCTGAACGGGAAGTTTTTTGCGCGTTCAACAGTCCTTACCATGCAGTTTCTATTGACGGGGATGGATATGTTGAGAAACTGACGTGTCCTGAACACGGAAGATTCTTTACCGCTGCGAATGGCGGTTTCCGTTCCGTTTCGCATACGATTGCTACTTTGAAACCAAGCGGGGTGCAGCACTGTGGAAAATATGGACTCAATGGAACTGCCAACGACTGGGACAGAGATTTCCGAATCTCTACTGAATCAGAACTTAGACCAACCGCTACTTGCGTCTAGGTTGACGCCTTCGCGGTGGACTTCGCGGCAACACAAAGTCCGTTACGTTGTCTTTCTTCCCCACCAAATTCTCGAATGGATGTTCGACACCACGAATTTTCCCATCCCGAAGGACTCCATGTTCAAAACTTTCGGCATGGACGATGATTTGTCTATTCTTGCATGGGGATTCGAGTCCATTCTGAACCCTGCGAGCAAGTCCATTGTTGTCACCTTTTCCAGTTTTGTTAAAATGCTCTGTGATTTGACGAAAGGCAGGATTCCTCCCGACGCGGAGATTAGTTCTGTGTTTCTGAGCAATGTGTGGGCCTATGCTATGTTGGAAGTCCATTCCGAACGGTTCTCCAGCAAAGAGAATAAGCCTTTGATTCAGGTTCGTTACGAAGGTGGAGAATTGAAGGTCATTGAAGAATCTAAAACTGAAACGGAGACAATCGCCGCGCTATGAGTTGGACACTGGAAACCTCTCAAGGAAACGAAGCAGAAAAGATTCGCAACCGCGTAGCTTTTTACCTGAATGGAAAAGGTCTTGATTTAGGATGCGGCCCGTGGAAAGTGACAAGTTCTAAGGGCCATGATGACTATTGCATCGGTGTTGACCTGATGGGCGCGGAAATCAGTTGCAGTATTGGGAAGCTGGATTTGTTCTCCTCAGAATTCTTTGACTACGTTTTTTCCTCTCATGCACTGGAAGATTTTGAATACACGCCCTATCCGTTGCGCGAATGGTGGAGGCTGGTAAAAGTCGGAGGCTATTTGATTCTTTACCTTCCCCTAACTCGCCTCGTTGCAAAAGACATGGGACTGGAGAACTGGCAGGACTTCTACCCCAATATGGGTGATGACGGAGCCAATACAAACCATCGGCAAGACTTAGACCCGCGCAAAATTAAGAAACTCATGGGAGAAATCGGGGACGTAGAAATCATTGAAGATGAGATTCGCAGCGAAGGCAACGAATACTCGTTTCTTTTGGTTCTCAGGAAAAGGTCTAGCATGTGTTTGGGAATTACTTCGATTACTTCTGATTTATCCTGCCTTTGTAAATATCACGCTTCGCATTCCCCTTCATTACAAACCGAAGCGGAACAGGAGGTGCAAGCCATACCGAAATCTAAGGGATGCCCCATGTGCAAGAAGGGGCGGGCCTTAGTTATTCGGTATGGTTGAAGGAGCCATCGGAGACATGATCCAATCCAGCCCGGTATTCCGATTGCTCAAAGAGCAGGGCTATCACGTCACAGTCAACACGACCACAATGGGGCAGGATGTTCTGCGACACAATCCCAACGTGGATGAAGTAGCTCTACAGTTACACGACATTGTTCCAAACAACCAGTTAGGCCCGTATGTGGAAAGCCTGAAGAAGCGGTTTGACCTTGTAGTGAATCTTTCCGGCTCGGCGGAAGAATCCATGCTGTTCCCTGACAGAATTCTGAATAACGTCATGGAAGAATTGCGACAAAAGAATCCCGATACCACGGAAGCGCAGCGCATGGATGCGACCCTAAAACAATTCAGAAAGAAGGTTGCAGGGAAAAACTATTATGACAACCATCTGGAAAAAGCAGGGCTACCAGAACGCGGACTTAACGGCGAATTGTATTTTAGTCCTGACGAGGAGAATGTCGCCCATCAATTTCGGGAGTTCCACAAGAACGACTTTCTCATTGAATGGTCGCTCTCTGGATCGGCTTACCATAAGATTTATCCCTATTTCCAGCAAGCCGTAGCGATGCTTCTTCATCCTGAAAGCAAATGGTACATCCCCGAAGCGTTGGTTGTTTCTGTAGGGGATTACATTTGTTCGATGATGGAGCGGTCTGAATCTGAGCGTTATTACCCGCGTGCGGAAGGTTCTAACGCGAATGTCGCGTGGCCTCTGCGGTTGTCAATGATTATGACCAAGTATTCCGACTTGGTAGTGGGAACGGAAACGGGGATTCTCAATGCGGCGGGATGCTTTGATACTCCAAAGATTACCCTGCTTTCCCACAGTTCCCATGGAAACTTGTGCAAATACTGGAAGAATGATTTCTGCCTCGCTCCTGAGAATACCTTCTGCCATCCCTGCCATACGCTGCATTATCACCATCCCAGAGGCAAAGGGACGTTCTGTAAAATCTGCAATGAAACTCACTATCCAGAAATGGAAACAGCGATTGAAATGGGCTGGACGTGTCCGGCAGAAGTGGAATATACCGATGCTCCAAAGCCGATGAACATTTTCAAGCCTACCGATGAAGAAGGGCAGCCCTATCCGATGTGTTGTACAAGGGGATACCTGCCCGACCGTCTGTGCGCGAGAATCCATGAGGTCTATGCTTTGTGGAAGGCAAAAAGAGATGCCAAAGAATTGACAGCGGTGGTAACGTAGAACGATGCCGATTGCCATACTTGATTCGGGTTCTGGTGGAGGGGTGGCCCCTTCCGGGCCAGCCCAGATTATTCCGCGCAGATTCCTGACGGGATTGATGCAACTACGGGCATGGGCGTTTTTGATTCTTAGGATTCTTGGATATTAAATGGCAACTTCACGCATAGACCGTAGCGACGACACAGCCGCAGTTTTGAAGGTAATTGCTACGGCAGATGGTTCTGAAGATGCTGTCACAAAACAATGGCAGGGAGTTTATATTGCCGATGCTGCCGCGCCCGCAACAAACAAACTCACTGTAACTGCCGATAAAGCAATTCTCACGCAGGAGTTTACGAGTGCAATAGCCGCCGCCGCTCCTTCTGCTTCTGACTCAGCAGCCTATGTTGCCAGCGTGGTCGTGAAAGCCTCTGCGGGAACTCTTTTCGGAGTTTCCGGCTACAACAGCAAAACAGCCGCGCAATTCATTCAGGTTCATAACACGACATCCCTTCCTGCGGATACAGCCGTACCCATCATCATTCTGAGGGCCGAGGCATCGTCAAACTTCTTTTGGGATGCGGGGCGGTTTGCAAAGGCATTCAGCACAGGAATCACAATTTGCAACAGTTCTACAGGGCCAACAAAAACAATAGGGAGTGCGGACTGCTGGTTTAATGTCCTTTACGCATGAGCCACGTCAATACAATCGGTTCGCATAATATTCTCGATGGAAGAGTCCATCCTGATAGCGCGGCTGGTACTGCCGTTCGCGGGGATATCGTTGTTGCCAATTCCACTCCTGCATGGGCGCGTGTGGCGGTAGGCGCGGCCAACAAGATTCTTGGTTCTGACGGCACTGACCCGTCATGGCGTAGCGTAGCGGCGGCTGATTTTGGGACACAGACTGCCAACACGCGGTTGGCTGGCCCTGCCACGGTTGGCGCAGCAGCGGCGGCTCCTACATTCCGCGTCATGGACAAACGAGACATCCCATCTTTTCGGATGTCGGGTATCAATGCTCACGGTGCAGGAAGCTCAGCCTTTGGTGAGAGTAGCGCGACTTCTGGAACAGTAACGAATGGAGTTCCTGATGCCAACAATAGTTGCGCGTGGCAGGCCTATGACACAACAGCAGTAAGTGGTACTCCCGCAGGAATAAACCAGAACAACCTTACCCTTCGCACGGTTTCAGGAACGAATCATCGACAGCAGGCAATGGTTCGGTTTGTGGACTACACGGCATCGGTTCGTTGGTGGCCGCTCGGTATCACCGACCAGACACTTGCAACGATGGCAGCAGGAGACAATCCGGCTGGAAACTATGCCGCGTTTCGCGCAACACAGGGAACCGACACCAATTATCAGTGCATCACCAAAGACAATACGACACAGAGCATCGGGGATTCCGGTGTTGCGGTAGATACCGTACAGCACCTATTTGAAATAATTTTCAACGACTCTGTGCCGAACGTGGTGTTCCGAATTGACGGCAACATCGTTTCCACGCGGACGGCGAATCTCCCTACGGCGAATACGAACGTGCGCTGGTTTGTAGGCGGACAGAATGCTACTGCGGTATCGCGTTTGCTGCGTATGTCGTGGTTGTATGTGTTCTCGGACAAATAAAAATGGCAATTAAAGCGTTCTACAAAACGGACTTTCACAACTCAGACCTGATGGCGTCACCGCCGACTATCCGATATGACGTGATTTGTCCGGGTGTCGGCAGCCAGAGTTTTACGGTGACGGTTCCAGATTTGGCGTCCATCACACAAACTTCCTACGACAATCGCCTTAACCTGAATGCGCGAACGGTTGCGGGAACGATTCTAGGAACGGCGGCAATCCTTACGACGGAGATAATCAAGCTGTGATGGACTTCATAAAACTAATTTGGAAACTTTGGAAGCTCATGGCTTCTGATGTTTACAGGAAGGCGTGTGACGCGGTTGAACAGGTCAGGCGCGATAGGGGTCTGCATGGATTCGCAGACCGTGAAGGAGCACCATCGTACTGTCCTCGATGCGGACAGAGGCCGTGGGGAGATGTGCGACACGACGAAGCGTTTCAGATTGCCCATGAAAATCTTCCTGTGAATAAACGGAGCAGGTCTTTGAACTTTGCTTTGGAACTTGCCTTGTGGCTGAGAGGAGAAAGCTAATCGCGCTTCGCGTACAGGGGCAGGCAATTCAGGTTTTATCGCTCGGAAGCGGAAGCCCGACTACGGTTTCTCTTTCGACTAGCTCGGCGCAATCTGCCGCACTTTCTTCCACGGTAGATTGTGTTCGAGTATGGGCCAGCGTGGATTGCTTTATTCTAGGGGGAACGAATCCAACGGCTACAACGAGCAGTCATCCCTTGACAGCGAAGGTTCCAGAAGTGTTTCAGCTAAACGGCACTACTATAATTGCTGGGATTGTTTCATCGGGGACAGGGACTCTTTTCATTAGTCCACTCACATGACACTGGCAGACATCATTACCGAAGTCAGGCAGGAACTCCAAGAGACGAGTGCCGTATTTTGGACAGACTCGGAAATCACTGGATATGCCAACGATGCCGTTCTCTTGATGCAGCAACTCACCGAATGGCTGGAAGATACCGCGAACATCATCATGGTTGCGAATCAACAGGAATACAGTTTTCCGAGCAACCAGTTGGTAATGAGAAGAATTACTTGGGACAGGAATTTCCTTCCGCAGACGAATTATTTTGAACTTGACCGCGATAACCCAAGTTGGAGAACGGCGACGCACAATGACCCGATTCGGCATTATGAATCGAATTGGGACAAGCTCGACTCTTATCCCATTCCTTCCCGCGATGGAACGACATGGACGTTCGATTCTGAACTTGGTGTACTGATCGCCATCTATGATGGGGCATCGGTTTCTACTGATGCTACCTTCGATTCAGAGTTGGGGATTGTGATTGCCGTAGAAGATACCGAAGGTGGAATGTCGTTGTTCCTCGCGGACACGCTAAATGATGCTTTCACAACAACCAGTCCTGAACTTGGAGTTATTATTTCCGGCAGCACAGATGAACTTAATTTCGCGTGCTACTACTCAGCATTGCCGGATGTAATGACCGCGACAACGAACACTCCACAGAATCATCCCTGTACCCATCCGGCGATTATTCCCTACTGTGTTTATCGGTGTCTTGTGAGAGAAGGCGTCCATCAACAACAAATGGGAATGAAGCAATGTTCCATTCTTGCCAGAGGATACTTCGAGGATTTCAGCGATTGGATGCAGCAAGTATTGGCCGTTCGCGGAAGACAATTTCCTGATAGAGTTTGGAGTTTGGAGGCGATACAGACGGGCAGTTTCTTTGCCAGCAGGCTCAGTTCGATTGGGCCTCCAGTGTTGGCGAATCTTTTGCCTTCGTATCCAAGTTACCAAAGCTAATGGAATGAGAAACTTACCAACATTCTTGCTTAAGATATGCACCCAGTGCAAAAGAGAATTACCTTTGACTGAATTCTCAGCACATAAACTAGGATGGTGTGGATTTAGGGCCGAGTGTAAAGAATGCAATCGTGCAGCTACGGCCCTTTACAGGAAGAAAAATTGGTTAAAAGTTAGGGAGAACGCCTACAAGTGGAGGAGGGAAAATCCCGAACGCTGGAAGGAATTAAAAAAGAAATCTTATAAAGCTCATCCAGAAACATTGAGAGCGCAGAGGAAAAGGAATGCACTGAAAATACGGGCTAATACTCGACGTTGGCAGATTGTCAACCCTCACAAAGTAAAAATTAACTGCATCAAACGTAGGGCTATGAAAATGAATGCTAGTGGTTCCCATTCCGTAGAACAATGGCTTTCTAGGGTTTCTATGTTCCTATGGAAGTGTGCTTATTGCGGAACCAAACTAGATTCAAAAACAGCAACTCAAGACCATAGAATACCTTTGGTTCGCGGCGGTACGAATTGGCCTTCTAATCTAGTTCCGGCGTGTCTTAAGTGCAATGTTGATAAGAACAGATTTACTCCGAAAGAGTTCTTCTTAAGAAGAGCTACACCATGAGCGTAACGAACATGACGCTATCGGATATTCGTAGTGAGGTATCCGTGCGCCTGAATGAAGTTGCGGCTGCCGGATTGTGGTCAACGGCAGAACTGAACACAAGAATCAATAGCGCACTTCTAAGACTCTACATGGACGCAGAACCAGTAGCAAACGATACGGATATCAATCTGCGCCAGAATGTCGCATGGTATCTTTTGCCAACGAATTGCCTTGTGCCAAATTTCCTATTTGGCCCTGCCGCGTGGCTACAACAGAAACTCTTTCCTACACAGATGATTGCTCTTGACCAACGGGATTACTATTGGGAGCGGAGGGGTAATTCAATCCCGACACACTTCATCCCGTTTAGCTGGAACAGATTCATCCTATGGCCTCCTCCGAATGTGACGACAACCTGCACGCTGAATTACACGCCGATACCGACAACGCTTTCGAGTGACAGCGATACTACAGGATTGCATCTTCCCGCGCAGAAACTCATTTCCATTTATGCTTCCTATTTATGCTTGCGGAAGGAAAATATCCAACGCGCACAGTTATTCTTGGGGGAATATAAGTCTCGGCTGTTGCCCGTTCTGGCAGAACAAAGGAATGCGACGGTGTACCACACGACAAAGATTCGTCCTGCTGGAAAGTTTGAAAAAGCTCATGGTTCTCCGCGTTGGGGACGTCCTTAATGCCAACCCGCACATTCAAGAAAGCTCTAATTGGGAAACAAGACCTTAATGTCGGCTCCGAATCTGATACCTTTACACGCACAACCTCTACGGGTGGGACACAAACATTCAACAAGATACCGATTGGTTCGTCTCTGACAGGCATTGTTAATGTAGGAACGACAAGTGGCCTTGTTACTCCACCAACGGCTGCGCCTACGCTTAATGAGGAAGCGGGTGGGTCGAACTCCGCACAAACGGTTTACATCAAATACACGCTGGTTAATCTGAACGGGGAAACTACAGGATCCTCGACTGCGAACATCACCACAACCGGAGCTAGTAAATTAGTTGGAGTAGCACTTGCAGGCTCCGCCCTGGAATGGACTACCGGAGCCTACGGATACAGAGTCTATGCTTCCTCAGACAACGTAAACTTCTATCGGCAGACGTGCCGAAACATTTCCGTGGCAGCAGCAGCAGATGGAACGAACATGGTTGTTTCCTCGGCCACGCGCACTACCAACATCGTACAAGTTGTGTGCTCCGCAAGTCTTGGGACTGAATTTCAAGTAGGACGACCCGTAGTTATTTCAGGATGTGATGCTTCGTTCAACGGAACATTCCCAATCCTGAGTATTGGTGGAGACGGGGCAGCGGCAGCCGTAAACACGACATTCAGCTACTACAGTTCCGGTGGAAACGGAGCTTCGGGAGCCGTAGGCAATGCCAGAGTGTTTTCGGCTTGCTGTGACGGCACAACAATGTTCTTTCGCACGGCGGCACACTCTTTGCAAACTGGAAAGTCATTCACAACCACCGGATATGGGAATGCCTCTTTCAACGGAACATTCACGGTCAAATACCGCGTGGACAATACCTGCTTTGCAGCGACCAGTGCAGTGGCATCGGCTCAGACCAATGGTGGAACAGTAGCGTACAGCACAGGGCTTTCTTCGGACAACACGGTTCACTGGGTCACAGGAACATTCCTGATTGATACACTGACGTTCTCAGGAACGGCTATTCCGACTACGAATACTGCCACAATTGACCCGATTCAGGTTTCTCTAAACTCGATAAGTTCCGTACTGAACTCTCCAAATGGAATACTTTCACTGGGAGCCACGACTTATACCCTCACGACTCCTCTGATTTGTTCCAACCAGCAAAAGATTTTGGGAACGGCGTGCAACCGCGTGGAACCAAGCGGTGCTGTGCAATCCAGAATTAGCGCGTCCATTGCCAACATCGAACTCGCGGCGGTCATGGTGACGAAGGCTTCTGCTTTCTGCATGGAAGGCGTGACCATCAATAACACAGGCCATCCTTTGATGGTTCTCAGTACCGCGACGAATCATGTCTATCGTAACAACAGTTTCAGGACATCCTCTTCGAGTGGGTTGTATTCCGCTGTCCGAATTACAGCAGGAACAGCACAAGCCTATTCCCTGCATTTTGAGGACAACTATTTATCTGGAGATTTGTCGTGCGTGTATGTCACCAACACTCCGGGTGGAATGCACATCTTCGAGAATGGGCGTTGGGATTGCGGTTCCTACAACACCTATCCGTGTTCCAACGCCTTCCTGAACGAAGGTGGGGCAGATGACTTTGACAGGAATGCACGTTCTAATGGTGGGACATCGAGTTTCTGTATTCGCAAGGTGATTTGGGAATCGGCACGCGGAGCATGGGTCAAGGCGTGTAACACGGACATCCAGTTGATTGATGTGCAGGCGGCTGACCCTTCAACGCTGGCGATGATTCCTGCGGCCATTGAAATTTGCAAAGACAGTTTTACGTCTAGCGACTCGATTATTCCCATGATGATTAAGGGCATGGTATTTCAGGCCAGTAGCAATCATCATGCTTCTCTTGCATTCACGCAGAATACAAACCCAATCAATCTATATATTTCAGACGGATGCAATTTCAGCAACACGCGAGCCATAAATTTAAATAATCTAAACATCGCCAATGTGTCTGTGGATAACTGTCCTGCAATTAACTTCTCTACTAGCGCATCTAGTGGATTGATTGTTAATTATGGACTGCCCAACATTCATGGAGACGGGGCAGGAGACTTGTTTACGGCGGCAACGCAACGTGACAACCATCATTTCAGGGGAGGGATTTGGTATTCGCGGCACAGCGGCACGGCTGGGACAGGTTGGCATTGGGGAGAATGGATTAACGCTTCGACCTATGGAATCTATGCCAATGACCCATCGGTAGCCACGAATCTCACCCGTGACATTACTTTCAACAGCGGATTCGGTGAGCGTACTTATCAGAATGACGGCGCGACAATTTTCCATCAGTTGAATGCTCAGGCTGGCGCGAATCAGATTAACTTTCACGCGCCATCTACTCTGGCGAACAACAAAGTCAACTTTGGAAAAACAGTAGGAGTTTACGCTAACATCGCCACGGTTGGACAGGGCATTCCGGCTGAATACGCCACGATTGACTTAACGGCCCAGACAGCCGCGAAAACAGCAACATTGCTCTACGCCGTGCCAGCGGCAGGGCAGGGCATCTACCGCGTGAGTTGGGTAGCGACAATTACCACGGCGGCTACGACTTCTTCCATTCTTGGGGGAACCAACGGATTCCAAGTGCAGTTTACTTCGCCTACAGATTCCGTGGTCAAGACAAGCAACCCAAGTACTACAACTGGGTTCACATCCGCTGCGAATACCACAGGGACAACCGTTAGTGGATGTTTTGTTGCCTACGCGAAGGCCAGCACAAACATCAATTATCTTTTCGACTACACTTCAGTTGGCGGAACCCCAATGGCTTACGAACTTCATATTCGCTGTGAGGCATTGTAATGGCTAGAACATTCAAACGCGGCCTGATTGGAAGAGAGGATTTGAGTCTCGGAGTTACTAATTTTTCTCGATCTACCTCTACTGGTGGTTCACAAACGATTACGCAGATTCCTGACTTCGATGCAACTGCTTCCAATAATACAACGGCAGTCAGAACAAGTAAGGGGGCACTCGCCTTTAATTATTGGTTGATGAAGACTAGAACCATAACTTCTAGTGACTTTCTTTCTGTGACGGACAGCGTAATTCTGTGCGACTGCACAAGCGGAGCAATTACACTTAGTCTTGCTGCTGCTGCAACAAATTCTGGACGCCTTATCTTTATTAAGAAAATAGACAGTTCTGGGAATGCAATGACTATTGACCCGAATGGTGCAGAGTTGATTGATGGTGCAGCTACAAAAGCGACTTCAACGCAATATGTTTCTTTCACAATCGTTTCAGACGGAACGGCGTGGTACATTTTCTAATGGCCGAACTTCAAGTAGCGGATTTTTCCGGTGGACTCAACCTCACCGCCGCCATTGACAAACTTCCCGACCGTGAATGTATCCTTGCCGATGCGTGTTCGTTCGATGAGCTAGGGAATGTTTCCTCAACAGGGGCATCCACAAAGCAAAACAGCGGGGCATATTCTTCGGCAGCGGCTTCCACGAACATCCATTCTCTCTATGTCAATTCCACGGTGAGACAGGTTGCGGGAGTTGGGAAGGACGTATTCTCCGGCTCCGCGCTTTCGTCTCTGACTTCACTTTCTGCGACAGTGAATGCCACGCCTTCTAAGATGAGTTTCACGGAACTTTTGAGCCGCGTCTATTTTGACGTTGATGGAACGGCGCGATGGGTGGATAGTACGGGCGCAACGCAGACGGTTGACTGGCCTCCACCCGGAGCGGCAACGGTAGCCATAAATGCAGCAGCGGGTACTTTGAATGCGACTTACACGTACAAGATTACTTTTGTGGACGGAACTGGGCTTGAGTCCGATGGAGGGACGGCTTCAGGAAACGTGGCTCCGGCGAACCAACAGGTTGACTTGTCGGCTATTCCCGTTGGTGACTCCAGAACCAGCAAGCGATATATTTATCGAAAAGGTGGAACTCTCACGTTTTATTACAAAGTGGGAACCTTAAGCGATAACACCACAACGATTCTGACAGACAACTATGCCGACACTTCGGCTATCACAGACGGCATCATTCTTGCCGGAGATGTTTCTGGTGATTTGTCCAACACGCGGCTAGGCTCTGCAACGCTGGTGAAGTATCCGGCCATCTACTATGACCGCTACTTCTGGTTTGACCAAACGACAAAAAACAAGTTGGTGTGGTCAAAGGTCAACCATCCCTTCGCTTATCCTGCCACAAGTTTTGATTACATTGGAGACGGGAAAGCAGGGACGCGCATCATCCCATTCCTTGAGGACTTGATTCTTTTCAAGACTGACTCCATCTGGCGTATGCAGGGCAGCGATGAAGATACATTTACGGTATTCAGGACGCCTTCGACAGTCGGTTGCGATATGCCGTTTACCATTGTGAAGCTGCAAGACCGCATCATGTTTACCAATACACAGGGAGTTTGGTTCTTCGATGGTCTAACTTCACGCCCTGCAACGAATCGCCTTGACCTTTTCTTCATGGGGCAGACACGGAATGGAATCCTGCCTATCTCTACAGCGACGACTGGCCTGCATGAAGCGATTGCCACAAAGCAAAAGTATTATCTGTCCTACAGCGATAATGGCTCTGCCAACAACCGCCTAATGATTCTTGACCTGAAGAATGGAACGATTGCGCGGCAACAGTTAGCCTGCATTTCTTTGGCGTCTGACCCTGTTACTGGATACGTTTACGCGGGAGATGCCAGCGGATTCATCAAGCGCATTGATGATTGGACGGCAGCAAATGAATCGGGAAACTCGGTGACATGGGCGTTTCAGAGTAAGTACCTTGACCCAACACGCGGAAGCAACAAACAGTTTACAGGGATTGAATTCGACATTGACACTGGTGGACAGTCCCTTACGCCGACGATTTATTACAACGATGGATTAGCCTCAGAGACGTTGAGCACGATTTCAGCTTCGGGAAGAAGCAGAATCCCGGCTGCGTTTTCGGCTTCCACCACCAGCCGGAAAGCGCGAAACATCTCCGTGAAGTTAAATGCCAGTCTTAGTACGGTGAACACGTCCAATGTTCCCGCTGTGAGATTGTACGGATTCAAGATATTCTACGAAGTCAGAGAGCAGCGTAGTCGGGTGAGTTAATGGCAAAGCAGAAACGTACATGGGTGAATGATGGAATCATTGAGGACGAAAAGAAGCGTCCACCGTGGGAGTACACGCAACAAATCAATGAGGCGTTGCTTTCTCTACAGAAACAGATTGACGGACTTTCCAGAGCGGCAGCTAAAAAGCCTCCAATAGTGCAGGGCATTGCGGCAGAGGGCAGGCAAGGCTCTCTCCATGTGACATGGAAGAAAGTTCTTAACACAGATGGATATTTGCTTCTCATGTACAGCGATTCAGCAGGGACAACGATTGTGCAGCGCACAGCGATTCCTGACCCGGAAACGGTCTATTGGGAAACAGCGATGGGAAACTCAGCGACGACACGATACTTCAGGATTCATGCTGTGAATGGGCAACAAGTGAGCGACCCAAGTAAATTGGTGTCCGCTACATCGGTAGCCTTTGGAGCGGGGGAATCTGCGCCGACTCCTCCTCCTGCTCCATCTGAGCCACCGGGAGATGTGCCGCCTGAATTTGGGGGAGGGGGTGCGCCAATCTAATGCCACTATTCAATCCATTCACCGGGCCGGGTGGTTCCGTCAATGTAGGATTCAATCCGTGGAATCCCTACACAGGAAGCGGTAATTTCCTTCATCCAGCTACGCACATCGGAGCGGAGAATGAATCCGATACGTTCCTCAATATGCCCTACTACAATATGAATGCTTCGCAATTGGATTATCTTAATTTGGGGGCACTTCCGGGTTCGCAGTTCTCGCAGACCAGTTCTCAGTTTGGGATGAACGATGCGGGAGGATTTAGTGGTGGTTCTGGAACAAATTACAATGGGCCGGGTAGTAACTCAACTGACCCAAATGGAAATATGGTTGGTTCACAAACACAGTCAGCGTTCAGTGGGATTGATTTCGGTTCGTTGTTTGGAACGAGCAGCGGTAAAAATGGGAACGGAGATTTGTTCAATATGCTGTATGCTTTGGGATTGAATAGGCAAGGCGGAAACGCAAACGACCAGATGAACAGCCTATTCAGCGGAATCGAGGTTTAATATGGGAGGGTTTCTAGGCGGGCTTGGCGGATTGCTAGGCGGTCTGTTTGGCGGCGGGGGTGGAGTGTCGCCTACGCCTCCGTGGAATCCAAGCGGCGGTAATTTCCCATCATGGCCTACGGTTGCAGGGAATCTCGGCATCCCCGGAACATCTGGCCCACAGCCTCCCACGTTGCAAGGTGCAGGTGGACTTGGTTCCATCTTTACGCCTACGAATCTTGTTCTTTTGGGAACATCGCTGCTTTCTTCGTTACTGAATAAGCCGCAAGGTCTAACTTCGGAACAGAAGGCTACGCAAGCAGCGCAGCAACGCGCATTGCAACAGCTTTTAGGGTCATTAAGCGCGAAGGCATCTGGTTATCCTACGATTGACCCCAACATCCGTTCGCAGCTATATGGGAACGTGGCACAGTCAGCGGTAGGCGCGATGAATCGAGGACAGAACGCTTTGGCCCGAAGGGGAATGTCAAACTCTGGCCTGACTGGACAACTTATTTCCGATGTGAACAAAGCGCAGCAATCGGGACAGACGGCGGTTGATTTGGGACTTCATCAAGAAGCGGCACAGACGCATCAGCAAGACCAAGCAGCATTACTAAGTGCTTTAGGTATTCCGATGCAGGTTCCACAGCAAGGACAATCTACGGGAGGAGCGATTGCCGGAGGGCTAGGTTCGACTCTCGCATATTTGATTGCCTTACAGAACGCGGTTAAGAGGGCAGGCGGATAATGGCAATCCAGCCGAATCCGGGGATGGAAGCAATCCTACAAGCCATTGCTCTTGGTACGCAGCATGGCAATGAGATTGTGTCGCAACGGCAGAGGCAGCAAGGATTGAACATCCAGCAGCAGCAGGCAAATCAATCTGCACAGTTGGCCCCTGAGATTCTGAAGGGCCATCAGCTTGCGAACATACATCAAGGTTTGCAGAACGCTCTTGAACAATCGAAGGTAGATTTCTTTTCCACGCCTGAAAAGTTTGATTCCGCTGTGGAAGGAATCAAGGGAAGTCTCGGTACGTTAAGCAAGGACGAAGATGCCGTACTTCGCGTTGCCGCGATGCGTGACCGCGCTACGAAGGACATAGGGTTGACTTCTACCACGCAGGCCGTGGATAGGATTTATACACGCAGAGATGTGAACAAAGCGCGAGAATCTACGGATAAGCCCATCGAAGATGACAGGGAATACCGCGACATCCAATCTCGCCTGCTTACAAATCCTTCTTCTGTAACTGCTGAACAAAAAGCAAAGGCAAAGGCGTATGAAAAGCAAAAAACTCTCGGCCCTGTTGCTGGAGCAAATATCCGTCTCGAAGGATTGATGCAGGCGAGAACTACTCCGGCGATTGATAAAACATCAGGGGAATTGACTTTTGCCACACCGGAGATGATTAACAAGGAACCGAATCGTTATGTTCCGGCTGGCCCCGGAGCATCTTCGATGTCTAAGGAAGCGCAGTTTTCAGAGATGAAGGTTGCTAGTGGAAATGCTCGGTCTGCGATTCAAAACTTAGATAAGCCATTCACGGCTCCGCAAATTGCAAAACTGAGAATTGCATCTACTAGCGGTGAACGAGGGGTTTTTGGAAGCGTGATTGAAACAATGGTTGGAACTCAGCAATTGACTGAGAAACAGCAGGACTTCCTTGTTTGGATTAACCAGTTGAATGAACGCGCATTGAGCCTGCGTAACGTGGCAGGCATGGGACAAGGTGCAGAAGATTTACGGAAGGCGATTCAAAGAACTTTGCCGAGCGCATTGAGCGGGAACAAGGAATTGATGATGAAACAGTTAGATGCGTTCGACAACCAAGTTTCATTGCTTGAAAAGGGCATCCCGAAGTCTGGAGTCAATACAGGAAATACCGGAACCAAATCACAACCAAAAACCGCTGAAGAATACTTGAGAAGTAAGGGTATAAATCCTTGAGTACCACTCCACAGGCAATGCCTAAGCCCGAAGATTTGTTGCGCGATTCCGCGTTCAACGCCCTTCCCGCGACAGAACGAATCAAGGTGATGGAACGGATTGACCCTGATTTTGCCAAGCTATCCTCTGGCGAGAAGATTCGCGTGTTCACGGCACTTAGTAGAATTCCAACGCGAACTCCACAGAACCAAAAAGACATATATACGTCTGTCGGCATTGGAGGTCAGAATCCATCCCAAGAAGATTTGAGCACTGGTGCTCTAATGGGAACCCCTTCGGATGTCCCAAATGCTCAAGATGTTGGAGCAACAGTGGGAGGAATGGCCGGGGCTACACTAGGAACTACTGGTGGGATTCCGGGAATGGCCGCTGGTGCTGCTATCGGAGGTTCTGGAGGTAGGGCTGCTGGTCAAATTCTTCAGCATCTCACTGGTTCCGAAGAAGCACCGAAAACGTCATCTGCGGCTGCTGAAACAATCGGAGGAGAAGGAATAGGACAAGGAATTGGAACCGCACTATTCGGCTATGGCGGGAAACTTCTAGGAAAAGCTGCACCAACTCTTTCTGAAGCGTCCACGCTTTTGATGAAAGCAATTAAACCACGCGCTGCAAGACTTGGGGCAGAAGCAGCTACTAAGACTGTAATTCCTTTGGTGCAAGCGGAAGCCGAGCAAGCAGGAAAACAGATTACTAGCATAAAGGATTTGTCTGAAACGGTTGGAGATATTAAGAAGAAAGTATGGTCTGAATATGCAGGGGGCATTGGAAAAGCCCAAGCGCAAAACGCGACTATTGATGGAAACAAGGTAGCCGATGCAATTATGGATTCTGTCTCCGCAACGATGGAACGTGAGAATCCCGCAGCCGTAAAACAGCTTTCCAAAATTGCCGACCGTTACCGTCATCCTATCAGCATTGATGAAGCCGAGAAATTACGAGTAGATACATCGGCTGAATTAGATGCTTACTTCGGAAAATATCCAGCCGCCCGCTCCGTTGACCTTCGCAAGAATCCCGATACACGCTGGCAGCTTGCAAAGGGGCAAGCTATACGAGATGGGATTGATGATGCTCTCGGTAAACTTACAGGAACCGATGGAGCGGAAATCAGAAAGACCTATGGCGCGTTGCTTGAAGTACAAGACGCCGCGAACCGTAGAATCAATTCTACGATGACTAAAGAACCAGTAGGGTTCTGGCGTGGTCTTGGACTTCTCAAGGGAGCCATGAGAGTTGGTTCATCAGTTATGAGCGGTGACATCGGCGGAGCGATGGGCGGAATGGGAGATATTATCGTAGGCCAACATCTGCAAGGACTAAACAACGCCGACAAGATGGTAGAAAAAGTATTTGCAAAAGGAAGGCCGGGGAATCAAGGCACTCCCTATCTTGGTGCATTGTTGGCGCGGATTCTAAATCAATCTCAGGAGCAACAATAGTGTTGACTCTTACGGTACTTTTACAGAAACTAACGGAATGGGCCGATGTGACAACGGTGAACATCGTGGCTAACGTAATTATCCTATGCGCGTTGGCATATCTGATTATCCAATTCCGCGATTTCAAGTCTGCGCTGTGGGGCGTGGAAGGAAGAAGCAAGGGCGTCATAACAGACCATGAAGAGCGCATTGCCGCGGTAGAGAAACGGATGTATCCATGAGAGCTATGCTTATCGCGGTTTCGTTACTGGTGTTTTCCTGCGGCTCACCGACTGGCGGCGGCAACTTTTCCTCTGCGTCGACTGTGCGCGAACGCGGTGACAAGATTTTTGACGATACACAGAGACGGCTCACGGCAGCATCGAACATCTATGCCGACCAATATCAAGCCTGCAAGTTCCCTACACCGGAGCATCCTGCGACCGCGTGCAAAATGACTCCCGATGATTTGAATGTGTATGTATCGGGCTACGCGGATGCCAACAACACCATGTCCAAAGTCCGCGATTGGTATGCGGAATTCTGGAAGAATCCCACAGAGAATCAGTTGACCAACATCGAAACCGCGTGCAAGGAAGTGAACCAGAAGTTAGACAAGTTGAATCCGAAACCATAGGAGGAATATGTCGAAGCCACTCATTGCGTTGCTTGTTTCCGTAGGAGTATTCGCGGCTGGAGCTATCCGTCTCGCGCATGATACCGTGGGACTCACTCTGATTATTGCGGGTGCGTTGGGAGCCATCATCTCGGTCGAGATGTTTGGCGCGCCGACACCGAAACTCTGATGTCACTCGACGACCTCTATCCCGAATTTCTGTTAGCTCTTGTCCTCTGGCGCGAATCACGCGGAGAGGACGTGGAAGGAAAGAAAGCCGTAGCCTGCTCAATTCGCAACCGCGTTCACAAGCCATCTTGGTGGGGCACAGATTGGGTGACGGTAATCCTGAAACCAAAGCAGTATTCATCGTTCAACGCGAATGACCCAAACGCGGTAAAGTTTCCGCAACAAAACGATAATGCTTGGCAGGCGTGTCTTGTTGTGGCAGACCAGTGCTATCAGGGAATCTTGACCGACACGACTGACGGAGCGACGCATTACTACGACATTTCCATTCCTCAGCCGTCATGGGCCGCGACAATGGAAAACACGTTGAACATCGGGAAACTAAAGTTTTTCAAATAGGAGTCCTATGCTTTGGCTATCATTCATCATCGGTCAAGTACTAAACATCCTGCGAAGGGCGAATCTGGTAGGAACGTCGCGCTCAAACCCTCTGGATACTTGGGGATTCATTGCAAGGAACTGGGTGCTTCTTCTTATCAGGGGCGTTCTAGGAGCGGCATTGTGGGCCTTGCTATCCCACAACCCTAGCGTGCTGACAGACATCCTCGGCCACTTTGGATGGGAAGTAAACTTGACCATCCCGCTTGTGCCGATGTGCGCCGTAGCGTTCGGGATTACCGTGGATATTTTCCTCGATTGGGGACTGGAAAAGGTTCCGTTCTTCAAGAGCGAACTGCCGCAGTTTAGAGGCTAAATGCCTTTTGCATGGTTCCTAACACCGATTGGTCGCAAGGTAGGCATGGGCATTGCTGCGGCTGTCCTGCTATTCACCATCTACAAAGTATGGGAGCACAAAGTCCAGGACGAAGCCGCTGGCAAGGAAGCCGCGAAACATCTGGAAGATGACAACAAGATTCTGGCGCAACAGCGTCAGGAAACGCAAGACCAAATCACACACTTGCAGTCAGAAAGGAAGGCCGCTGAACTAAGAGAACTTGCAACTCAGAGAGTCTTGGAGAACCTGAACTCAAAGCTAACGAGCATCGCCAGTCAGCGTGTAGCAGACCGTGAGGCAATCAATCGCGTCCCTGATGACAAACTGGCTGGCGACGTTCGGATTCGAGTAGGACTGCCGCCTTCGGAGAGCACTACGTTTCTTGCTTCGGAGTTGCGGGTGGTGGACGAAACGCTTTCGGCATTGCCAACGATGAAGGCGGAAATAGCCACACTAAAGCAACAGTCAGAGACAAGCCAACAACAAGTAGCGGCGGTAAAAGACCAATTGGCAGCGGTAGGAAAACAGTTAGATACCACACTAGCGTATAACCGAAGATTAGAAGAATCTTACAAATTGTCCTACGACACAGCGCAGAAACTTCGTAGAAGGTCACGCCTCAACCCCCTTGTTTTACTTCATCTCCTGCCACGGGAACGGAAGATGGACTTGCCGAGTCCGCTGAGTTTGGCTCCTGCAAAACTGTGAATAGTGGGAAGATTTCAGGAAACCTTTCACCTTCCTTTGGGGCATCCCATTCTTCGCTTTCCAATATCAATTCGTAGTAGTTCCCAAATTTATCCCATACTATATTTCTGCATTGAACGTCTTCTGGCAAGTCTGATTTGTATGGATGTGGGTTGCCCAAGAGTAAATTGGAAACCGCTAGATTTGTGACCTTCATTATTCGGCAACTCATCGCTTACTCCTTTGGGCAGCCCCGCTCCCTGTTGGAATTGTGTGTCTTGAAAGGGGGAGACGGGGGAACGGTTGCAGCAAGAGTATCATGTTTTGCCCACGCGCCCTTTCATCTTTCACTGAGCCAAAGTATTCTGGGCAGCATATTCTCTTTCTGTGTGCAGCGCGGCGGTAAGAAGTTTCAAATCATTCCTGCGCCCTTGAATCCATTTTTCATCTCGCTGCCATGCAAGTTTTCCATCTATCGCAAATATCGAGTCAATGTTTTTGTGCGTCAAGCTGGTCGTGGCAACCCTTCTCATGGTCGCAATAGACACAACGCCCGTTGCCTCCTTCCTCGAAGTCAATACACGGCCCTAAGTTTCCTTGATAGGTAGGACATTTACAGAGAGGATTCTTAAAGCGCATCGTGCCTGTCGTCTCGCAAGGGCCTTGTGCGCTTAGGGCAGGCCGCGATGCTAGTTCGTAAGCAATCCTACCGGCCATCTTCATGTCCGCGAGCCTATGGCGGACACTCTCAACTTCCCCGCGCAATTCCTGCAACTCCGTCTGCGCGGCGGCGAGGGCATCATCTAAGTAGCCATCTTTTTCATACGCGGCTACCCGCTCGGCGCGTCCGGCTTCGTAGGCGTCGCGTAACCCTACCCTAATATCTTCATTATTGTCAGCAACAACCACTTTATGAATATCCTTCCAGTTTTCAGCAATCCACTTATCCCGCGCATCGTTTGCGGCAGGCGGCGTAAACGCTTCGCGGACAAGTTTCACAGTGTCCTCCAATCTTTGTTCTGTTGGCGCGGCCGAGGATGGGGCTGGCAGGCCGAGACAAACATGTGTTTCTGGAGTGCCGAATCCACCGCAATTTCCACATTTCCACATCATCCCTCTCCTTTGTAGGCCGCGAGTTTCGCGCATACGGAGCATTTGCCGGGGAAGCATCCGCGTAGAACGTGTTCGTTAGCCAACGCCGCCATCGCCTCGCGCACTTGCTGGCAGAGCGCGGGGATGGACACTTCGAGGTGCATACTTACTTCAATTGCCCGATGCTTATTTTCTTCGTAGCGCGATGCCGCGAGTCCCTCGATCCGCGCAAGGTCTTTTTCAGTCATGGCGCGTCAGTCCTTTCCCATTTCCATAGTCCTTGATGGCCGCGAATCAATATCGGCGTTTTTAGCTTTTCAATGAGCGGAGACTTCCATCCCCAACGTCCTTCTCCAAAATCCCCATATCTGGATTTGATTCAGAGAATATCTTTCGTAACATGGCTTCTTCACCTGCATTACCGATTTCCTCGTCAACAAGTGCATACATATGCGTCGGCAAAAAATCTTTCATCGCACCGAATCTGATAGCAGCTTCTTCCGAAGTTCGACAATCAACGGCATCGCCGACGCGCAACTGTTCTTCTTGGCTCAACCTGCGGCGAAGATGAAATGCTCCACGTCGCGCCTCTATCCATTCTCCAGAGCTTGAATCTCCGAATCCGCTCATCAAGTCATTCGCTATAGAACGAAGAACTTCATCTGTGACAAAGATTGCTGGTCGCGCTATCGAGCAGTGCCAAACTGGCCCGCCGAAATTGGATTCAATTCATTCATAGCCGGAGTTCACCGTCAGAATCACACTCAGACCCCGGCGCATGAAATGAAAACGTGGGTGCATCGTCTCAAATGCGAATCGGCAATGATGCTTCAATGCTAGATTGTGTTGATAGCTCATCGTCCCATCCTCCGCAGCACGTCCTGCTTGGGCGTCCACTTTACGTCGCGTTCCGCGTGCTTCTGATTGCAGCTATGGCAGCCGCACTTCAAATTCTGGTCGCATGAACAGCCCCCGCGTCCTTTCGACACCGGATAATGCTCCAATTCCAGATTAGCCGTCGTCCCACAAAAGCGGCAGCGATGCCAGTCGCGGTCAAAGATTCGTTCCCGCGCCAGCGACATATCTTTGCCCCGCAGGATCCAATGACACGAACCTGCCCGAAGGTGCTTCGTGCCACGCCCAGCGAGTATCGGAAGTGACCGGAAGCTACGCGGGTCAAGCAGCTTCTTGGCACGCCTCGCGGCGCGGGTGGCCTCAATATCGCGTCTAAACCACATTTCTTGGCCTCTGCGGGGCAATATGGGAGGTTTTCGGCTTCTCCCAGCCCCTTGCCTTGCATTTTGGGCACATCGCGGGCTTATCTACCCGCCTTTCCCGCCTATTGGGGTGAGCCATTCCGCGAGAAACGCTTTCGCCTCACCTTTTAGCACGGCTCCTGTAGAGAATCGCAGCACGCGCCAACCGAGCATCACTCCCATATTTTGCTTCTCGTTGTCCGCGCCCCATCCCGCGCCATGCCGCCCTTTGAAGAAGCCGTCAATCTCGATAGCCACGCGCTGATTGGTGAGCACGAAGTCCCACCGCCACTTTCTCTCAGGACACACGCGAACCTCAGTCATAAACTCCAAGCCTAGCTCCGCGAGATGCTTACGAAACAAGGTGTGACTCACAGGTTCCTTACGCGCCCCGCGCATCTCTTTTTTCATCGCGGCTCCGGCGTTCCTTCATGTTTCAATTCCAAGAGTCCTTTGTGCTCTGGCAGAAAGTAATTCTCATCCGAAACTCTTTCGCGCTCTGCACTTTGGTTTATTCATTGTTCTCCGAATAGCTCCCTTAATTCTTCGCTGCACCGATGACATTTAGTGCAATGCCATGGCCCATTCAAGCCTCTATCCCATACTTCGGGGTAGCAACGATGCCGCCAATGCAGCCAGCTACAGACTAACCATTTCCAAAGAAAACGTCTCATCTGTCATTTTCCCATGTTGCGCTCAGTCTCCTGCGCGGCAATCGGTTACAGAAGATTTCTTTCCATGCAATCTTTCTTCATCGGTGATTCCAAAATAGTGGTCGCGGTTCCCGCAGTAACCAAGTCCGCGAAAGAATCCTGTTGCCCCCCTTCCACCAAGCAGCCAATACACTTGGTCGCAATCCGCGCAATAGAAATGCGGCCCCCATGCTGACGTTGATTCGCGCTCATTCTCCAAATCTTTCTTGCACAGCAAGCATTTTTCACCCATATCCCCTCCCCTATTTTCCGTCTCCATACAGTCCGCGCCCCTCAATGAGCAAGGCGTTTTTCTTTCACATACTCATCAAACGCGGCTAACTGTCGTTGCCTCTCCTGTTCGATTGAAAGATTGCTCTTTTCTCTCGCAGAGAAAGGTATCTTCGCCGTTTTCTTAAGCTCTTTAGAAATGACTGATAGAATAGTTCTATTTGAAAGAGAAACTGCATCATCATTGTTTTCAGGAACTTGCAGTAAAGTGATTGACCGTTTTTGGTCACACTGATTGACCATATTTGGACACTCTGATTGACCGTTTTTGGTCACTTGCTCTGTGGAAATCTTGTTGATAACTTTTTCAGTATAACGCTCGTAACGGTATCTTTTGGCGTTCAGAATTTTCACGCATAGCCCCAAACTGGTTCGTATTGTGTGAATGTATCCCTGTTCGCGGAGCCTATCCATCCATCGCCGGATGAGGCGTTCGTTGGTTTCCATTTCCTCAGCAATCCACTTGTAGGACATCGGCTTTCCGAACCAAACTACTCCTATGCCGCTGGCTTCGGAAGTCTCGCGGGATACGAGCCACGCGAAAAGCCAGATTGCCGCGCCCATCTTTTCGATGTGCTTGCCATGAATCAAATTCGAGCGCAAACCACAAAAGTGGTGAGTATGCTTCACTGAGCTAGTCCCGCCATTCCGTACCCAGATTGGCTCCGCTGGCCTAGCTGTCCCTGACGGGACGGAAGGTGGAGAATCGGAACCAATCCGGGTAGAAATTTTCTCCGTGGTCATTTTGCTATCGCGCATTGGCCCCTGTCAAGAAGATTTTTCACCGCGAATCCTGACCTTGTGTTCTTTTATTACCCGCACATGGTTGTGACACTTTTTGCAAATATACAGATTCCAATGGAATCCTAACGCGGGTTGCTTCGCGTATGGCTGACTTAGTGCCGCGTTACATTCAGGACATTTAGCCATCTTTCGCGCTCCCGCGCCCCGCCTAGAATTGGAACACTTTCTGCGCGAGTCTTTTCGCGGCGATCTCGCAATACTTTTCTTCGATTTCGATGCCAATGGCGCGACGGCCTAGATTTTTTGCAGCGACCAACGTCGTGCCGCTGCCGCAATATGGGTCTAGGATTAATTCCGCGAATGGGACTAGGTTTAGACACCATGCCATCACTTCAATGGGCTTTTGTGTCGGGTGATAATTCCTGATTCCTGATTCGCTTTCACGGTAGGCTCCAATCCAAAGATGATGGAAAACGCGGGAGCGGCCAATACAGTTTGTCCAAGCAATCTCCACATCGGCCTGTCTGATTTCTGCATCATCGCGGGCAGTCTTAACCCAAACAATCCATTTGGCAGAATCAGGCAACCGCGAAGCAAAACAATTCCCTCCCCAGATGATTGACGGATATTGCAAAGAAATAATGGGTGCAGGGTCAAATGGCCCTACGTCCCAAGTAGCCTCGCCCCTATCTATCCAATTTTTATATTTGCTGTGCGAGGCATCATAAGCAATCCCATACGGCGGGTCAGTGAGCACCAAGTCCACACGCGGGAGAGACGGCAAGATTTCGCGGCAATCGCCCAAGAAAATAGTGCAGCCATCTTCCTCGAAGTACGGTTTCACCGTGCGCCCCGCCTCTCTACCTGCCGCCCGCGCTACCGAATCTCTTTTATGATTTCGCGCTTGAGCGATGCCATCTTTGTGCCTTCCGTTTGAATCGGCTCCCATAGCCGCACAAGCCACAGCCGCTTGCCTTTCCATTCGGACGGATTCATTGTACCGTGCAGTCCATTGTTGCAAATTTTCAGCGGGCCGCTGATTTCTTCGACCAATCCGTCGCGCACAATTGTTTTCTTCGCGCCGCCGTTGCAAGGTGCTCCGTTTTCATCCGACCACCAAAAGGCTAGAACGGTTTTAGCAATTTCTTGAATTCCTTTTTTGGCGGAGAGGAAAATGGATTTCCAATAGCCGTAGCCGGAGCCGTAGCCGGAGCCGTCGCCGAAGCCGTAGACTAATAAGGAGAAGTAGACTTATCCGAAGACTACACCGATTGCGGAGACGACTCCGTAATCG